>JAEEGL010673152.1_pt1 | contig 12008 bp, 11 predicted proteins | sample 9134231 | NCBI WGS metagenome assembly JAEEGL01 (sample SAMN16246548, study PRJNA631951) | gut metagenome | biome: gut microbiome; feature: rumen; material: fiber-attached | host: Bos | place: Iran: Karaj | collected 2018-10
CTATTTCCGATTTAACCTGCGCCGCTTGATCCTCAGATTCGGAACAACATCCTTGGAGCGACGTCTCGTTTCTCCGCCTGGCAGAGAAATTAAGCTAGCAATCTACGGTACTTCGATTAAGCAGCGAGAGCATACTCATTGTTGCCAATTAATTTTTCCCCGACTCAGATTATGGAGGGAACCAGGGAAGCCTCCGCGTGCTTACGTACCATCTCAACCCGCTGTCAAATCCAGTCAACCCCAGGTTATTGGAAACGTATTTCGACTGCAAAGATACATAAAAAACATAAATCATTGCAATTTTTCCCCCTTTTTTTTTGCTAAATCCAATAATTTTGTCTATATTTGCATCCAAGATCAGTAACAAATCAATATTTTTTAACTAATAACTAATTATCTCATTTATGAAAAAGAATCTATTAACGACAATGGCCATCCTTTGCGCATTCGTATTCGGAGGCATGTTCACATCGTGTACAACAAGCGATGACAATCCCAGTTCCACCGAGTCAGTCGATCCCATAGCCAAGAAGCTGTGCAAGGAGAAGACATGGTTCGACCAGGGTAATGTTGAGGCCCTCAACAGCGTTTGGGCTTACACCTTCAATTCCGACGGCACCATGATGTGCTCCGGACTCTCCAAGTTCGGCGATCCCGACCAGCTGATCGGTTTGCATTTCGACGGCAAATGGAAAGAGATCAAGGATTACAAGGATCCCTATAAGGTAGTCAACGATAAAGTACGCTGCTATGCAGTAGAGTTGAAGATGAAGAGTCTCTGCATCGACGATGACGATGAGGTTGAGATCGAAGACGCACCTATTTATAAAGACACCCTCCTGGTGCAGTATAAGGGCGGCGAGATGAAGCTCGTCATGACTTCCGACATTGAGCGCTACATTGGCGAGGAGGGCGATCTCTGGGGCGCTGTCAAGGCAGCAGTACCTGTAAGTAAAATCAGCGAACAGGATATCATTGATTCTTGTATTGAACTCGTCTCAAATCTGAGTGATGAGCAGGTTGAGGATATTCTCGGCAACTTAGATGATGAAGAAATCGATTATCTGATCGAGATTTTGGAAGTATTATCAGGTGAAGACTTCTCTGATATCATCAAAGGCGATGACGACGCAGAAGATAATCAATAAGTCAAATAACATCAAAACCCTCGCTCCACCCACGAAGCGAGGGTTTTTTGATGTTTATTCCTCAACAGACCTTGTGAAGGACATGGACTCGCCGGTCTCGTCGGTGAGGACGAGGGAGGTGGTGGTCAGGGTATCGATTCTCAGTTCGTCGCTCTTTTTGAACGTTTCTATCAGCTTATCTTTACCGCTATTGATGGCGACTTCAATGAGGCCTCTGAAAAAGTCGGCCATACCGGGCTCATCATCCATGGTTTTCTTAACCTCATCGGAAAATTCTATCTTTTCGATCTTCAACTTGAACTGGTTGGCATCATAATCGATCTTGATGAGGTCGTCAGTTCGTTTGTACAGACTGGGAAGATTGATGGACATGACGACAAGGCCCAGCTCGGGATCCTCATGACTGATCAGGAACTTCATGTCGAGCGCTGACTCGGTGAAGGTGAAGAGGATATCAATATCCAGCGAATCCTTGACGGTCTGGGACTTCCACGAACCTTTCAGATCCTGAGCATACATGCCCACTACTGCTGCGAGCATCAGAAAAATAATGGCAAATCTCTTGTTCATACTTTAATGGTTTTTTAATTCATGGTGCAAAGATACGACAAAAAATCTTAGTTTCTTGCATAGCCAAAGAAAAATTTGTATTTTTGCAGCCGATTTCCATAATAATAAGGTGGAAAAAGCGTTTTTATTTAGAAAAAAGAACCAAAAGAATGAAATTGAAAAATGGCATCTTCGTGATATGGAGCGCGATCATTCTCGCCTCATGTGCTACGCCCAAAAACTATAATTATCTGCAAGACCTGCAAAACGGGCAGCGGATCACAACGCCCTCCGACGGCTTCATCCGCCTGCAACCGACGGACATGATAACCGTCCTCGTAAGGAGTAAGAACCCCGAGATGGCGAACGTGTTTAACAAGGGTCTGATTACTAACGTGAGAGCGGGACTCGCCGACCAGAGCCTCTACACGATGGGCTACACGGTGGATCCTGACGGGAATATCGACTTCCCCCTGGCTGGAAAGATACACGTGGGTGGACTGACGCGACACGAGGCGCAGGAGGCCATCAAGAGCCGACTGGTGGACTCGGAGCTGCTGAAGGATGCCAACGTGACGGTGGAGACGATGAACCTGAGCTACACCGTGATGGGTGAGGTGAACAAGCCCGGCAACTACAAACTGGACAAGGATGTGGTGACGCTGCTGGAGGCGCTGGGAAAGGCCGGCGACCTGAACGTTTACGGTAAGCGCGACTCGGTGGTGGTGATCCGTCAGAAGGGCGCTGAGAAGACCATCTACTCGCTCTGTCTGAACAACGCCCAGGACATTTTCTCGTCAGACGCCTACTACGTGCAGCAGAACGACGTGATCTACGTGAAGGCCAACGACACGAAGGCACGCCAGTCGTACACGCCCGGCAACGAGAGTCGCACGCTGTCGTTCTGGCTGTCGCTGGCTTCGGTGCTCACAGCCCTTGGCGTACTCATCTTTAAGTAAAGCGTTATGGAAAAGACATTTATCAGAACCTGCATAGAGAAATGGAGATGGTTTGTGGCATCGGTAGCCACAACGCTGGTGATCGGTATCTTGTTTTTGTTGGTTTATGCGCCGCGCTATGAGCGCACCGCCACCATCCTGGTGAAGGACGAGAGCGGGGGCGCCGGACTGCTCTCATCGATAGCCTCCAACATGGGGATGCTCTCCGGACTGGGTCTGGGGATGCTGAACATCTCGTCGAACGTGAGCAACGAAATGGAGATTATCGGCTCACCGGCGATGGTGATGAAGGTGGTGGACAGGCTGGCACTCGACGTGAGATATGAGCGCTACGACTTCCTGATGAAGCGGGAGCTCTGGGAGGAGAATCTGCCCGTGAAGGTGACCTTCCCGCAGCTGACGGAGAAGGACGGCGGCTACATGAAGATGGACCTGAGGAAAGACGGCTCGTTTACGCTGTATAAGTTCCGTAAGAACAAGGACAAGCTCGACGGCGAGGTGAACGGCAAGGTGGGTGAGGTATGCCAGACGCCGCTCGGCAAGGTGTCGGTGATCAAGACCAAAGCCTTCGAACGTTGCTTCAGCGACGGCGACGAGCAGACCATCCGCATCACGAAGGAGCGGAAATACGACCAGGTGGAGCGCTGCATGAAGCAGTTGGAGATCGACCTGGCTGACGACCAGACGAGCATCATCAGCCTGACCTACAAGGATCAGGACAGCGACAGGGCCGAGACCTTCCTGAACGCCCTGATACAAGTATATGAGGAGGAGTGGCAGAAAGACAAGGTGAGCGATGCCGCCATCTCGACCAACTTCATCAACGAGCGCATCCAGGGCATCGAGCAAGAGTTGAGTGGTCTCGATACGAACATCGCACAGTTCAGGGGCAAAAACCTGCTGCCCGACTACGAGGAGGCGGCAAAGATGTATATGAAGAACGCCTCGATGACCTATGAGGCACAGCTGAAAGTGAACAACTACCTCTACATGCTGGAGCAGATGCGCAACCAGGTGAAGAGCATCGAGGGCAAGAACGTGGTGCTGCCTGCAAACCTGCTGCCTGACAACCCCAACGTGGCACTGGAGATTGCGGAATACAACAAGCTGCAGACGAAGCGCAACGCGATGGCGGCAAACAGTAACGACCAGAACCCGCTGGTGCAGGATCTGGACGTACAGCTGGAGGGAATGCGAGAGGCTATCGTGAATTCACTTGACCAAGGCATCGCGCAGCTGAAAGCCCAACAGAAGGGTGTGAACATAGACGACCAGAAGCTGAAGGGCGAGATGGCTGCGGCTCCCGGGAAAATCACGAAGATACTGCCTGCGGAACGTAAGCAGAAGATCATTGAGGCACTTTACATCTATCTCCTGGAGAAGCGCGAGGAGAATAATATCACCCAGGTGTTCAACGCGAAGAACATCCGACTGGTGTCACCGCCGCTGGGCAAGCTGAAGCCGGTATTCCCCAAGAAGGGTGTCACCATCCTGCTCTCGCTGCTGCTTGGCATACTCATCCCGATGCTGGTGATCTACACCCGCAGGAACATGAAGGCCATCTTAGCTGAGGAGTAACCACTGAAGGGGCGAAGCATGGCGATCATCTTCCTTTATTTCGCACTGTTCCTTGGGGTGCATCTTCTGGCGAAGCAATTCGTGAGGCGAGGGGCTGCCCGACTGATGCAGCTCGTGGCCTGCTTCGTGCTGCTGTTCGGCTTCTTCGGTTTCAGGAACATCACCGTGCTGAACGATACGCCCCACTACTACGGCGCCTACTACCAGCTGACACATCTGAAGAACTATGTGGAGTCGTCGGTCTTCACCTACCGCATCCTGCTGAGCTTCGAATACGGCTACCAGGTGCTGCAGCATACGCTGATCAAATATGTGTCGAAGGAGCCCTTTACGATTATCATCTTCTCATCGCTGATCATCAGCTGGGGGAACGTGAGGTTTATCTCGCGCCAGACACGGCACATCGCCCTGGCGCTGTTGATGGTGCTGCTGTCGGGGGTGCTATTCGATCAGTACTGTCTCATCCGTCAGTCGTTTGCGCTGATGTTCTTCTACGCTGCCTATCCGTATCTGCAGCAGGAGCGTTGGAAGCCTTATGTGGCGCTGATCGTCTGTGCGGCGTTCTTCCATCTGTCGGCACTGGTGCTGCTCATCCTGCCTTTCGTGCAGCGTATCCCTATCTGCAAACGTAACGTGGCTATCGTGTTAGGCATCGCCGTGCTGATCTCCATCACCGTGTATGAGATCTTCAACCTGCTGGGACTGGGTGACACGAAATATTTCCTGATGAACATGAAGCGCGACACGTTTCCGATTGGTGCCGTGCTCGACGGCACACTGATGCTCACCCTGCTGCTCACCTGCCTGTGGCTCTACAGGAAGATGGGAATGACCAGCTACGACAAGACCACCTTCTGGCTGGGGGTATGCGGTCTCTGCGTATGTATCATCACTCCGTCGTTTCTCTCGTTTTTCCGTCTGAACATCTTTATATGGCCCATCATCTATCTGACATTCTTCAGGTTTGCTGATGCCGACGATGCGATGACGGACTATGGGGCACAGAACTCATGCCAGGCACTGAGGCGCCAAATCATGATGACAGCACTGGTGCTGCTGGCTGTCAGAATGGCGATGATCCTGATGTTCAGAAACGAATGGTACCACCTGGTGCCCTACTCCTTCTATGATTTCAGCGACAGGTTCCACGGATTTAATATGTATTGGGAAAAGAACGTATGATGAAGGTAGCCATCCTCTATATCTGCACAGGGCGCTATGCCCAGTTCTTCGACGGCTTCTACAAGTCGGCAGAGCAATACCTGTTGCAGGGCGTAGAGAAGCGCTACTTCGTGTTTACCGATCAGGAGCAACTGACAAAAGCGGCGAACGTGGAGCTGCTGATCAGACCCTGCAAGGGATTCCCCGAGGACTCGCTGTTCAGGTTTGACCGGTTCCTGGAGATCAGAGAACAGCTGAAGGAATATGACTACACCTTCTTCTTCAATGCGAACATGCGCTTTGTGGCACCTGTGGGGGAGGAACTGTTGGAAGCGCCGCTGACGGCGGTGCTGCATCCAGGCTATTACGACAAGCCGGAGTGGCGCTATCCCTATGAGCGCAACCAGCAGTCGAAGGCCTATATCCCTCCCCACGAAACGGACTACTATTACTATATGGGCAGCCTGAACGGCGGAAGGACGGAAGACTATCTGGCACTGGCAGAGACCTGTAGCCAGCAGATACATGAAGACTGGGAGAAAGGAATCGTGGCGTGCTATCATGACGAGTCGCACCTGAACCACTACCTCAGGCAGCACAGCTGCAAGGCCCTGTCGCCTGCCTATGCTTATATCGAGGGAGAAGACCTGCCCTTTGAACCGAAGATCCTGCTGATTGACAAGACGAAGATTGACCCCTATTTCGACAAGGGGCGCGACCACTCGTTGTGGGGACGCCTGAAGAAGGGCATCGGCATCGTGGCAAGTGCCACCTTCTGGAGCATGACGGAGCGCGTGGCGAAGATTGGCATACAGGTGCTATGCACGTTTATCATCGCCCAGTTTGTGGCGCCATCGGCCTTCGGACTGGTGAGTATGATGAGTATCTTCCTGGCTTTCTCAACAATCCTTATCGACAGCGGATTCTCACAGGCGCTCATCCACGAGCAGAACGTCACGAAGGATGACGAGTCGTCGATCTTCTGGTTTAACATCGGCTTAGGTCTCGTGGTGTATGGGGCGTTCTACGCCTCGGCACCGCTGATAGCGGCATTCTATCGCGAGCCGCAGCTCACGCTGCTGATCAGGGTGGCATTTACGGCACTGATTTTCCAGTCGCTCATCGTGGTGCAACAGGGGCTGCTGTTCAAGCAGATCGACTTCAAGGCGGTATCGAAGATCTCCTTCTGGGCGGTGTTGCTATCGGGGGTGGCAGGTATCGCCGTGAGCTACTGGCGACGCGACGTGTGGGGACTGATTGTACAGAACCTCTTGTTTGCCGTGTTGCAAACGGTGCTGTTCTGGTACTACAGCCGCTGGCGCCCACAGCTCAGGTTCAGGATGGCATGCGTGAGGAAATACCTGCGATTCTCGATGAACCTGCTGGGCAGCAATCTGCTGGCAGCGATTACGGACAACCTCGCCAACCTGGTGGTGGGTCGCACCTACAGCACCACCATCTTAGGTCACTATACGTTGGCAAACAAGATACCTTACCTTACCTCGGGTACCGTGTGCTACGGCATCAAGCGGGTGAGTTACTCGATGATGTCGAGGTTCCAGAACGACAACACCCATCTGGCAAGCTACAGTCAGCACGTGGTGGGTACGGCCTTCTGGATCCTGGCTCCTGTGATGGTGTTGCTCTTCGTGTTTGCAAAGCCTTTCATAGCCCTGCTGTTTCCTGAGGCGTGGGCACCTGCGGCTATCTATCTGCGCTATTTCTGCGTAATAGGCATCGTATATTGTTTCTCGGATGTGAACCAGGACATTCTGCTCGTGAAGGGGCGCACGGATCTGCTATTCCGCCTCGACCTGATCAGAAGGACGGTACTGGTGGCGCTTCTGCTCGTAGGCGTGCAGTACAGCGTAGAGGTGCTGCTGGCGCTGTTGGTGGCCTATTACGTGTTCAACGGACTGGCGGTGAGCTATCTGGCAGGACGGCTGATCGGCTGCAACCTGTGGCAACAGGCCCGTTACGTGCTGGGCACACCGATGTATTACCTCTCCAAACTGCAACAGAAGCTATGAGGATCGTGAAGCTATCAGGAGGGTTGGGCAACCAGATGTTCCAGTATGCGCTCTATGAGGCCCTGCGCAGACAGCATCCAGAGGAAAGGGTGCTGCTTGACCTGCGCTGCTTCAAGGGTTACCATAAGCATCGGGGCTTTGAGCTCGACAAGGTGTTTGGCGTGAAAGCAGAGGAAGCCTCGTGGATGGAGGTGGCGAAGATAGCCTACCCCTACCCTAACTTCCAGTGCTGGCGCATCGGGAGCCGACTGCTGCCACCCAGGAAGACCATGCTCTGCGAACAGGCGAACTTCGCCTTGGTGCCTGACGCCGTGACCAGAGCGGGCGACACGTATTACGACGGGTACTGGCAGCACGAATACTACTTCAAAGCTATCAGGAAGGAACTGTTAGAGCTCTACCGCTTCCCTGCGTTCAAGGATGAGCGGAACAAACAGCTGGCACAGCGACTCAGCACTACCAACAGCTGTAGCCTGCACATCCGCAGGGGCGACTATCTGACGGATCCGCTGCGAAAGGGTACCATCGGTACCGACTACGTGGCGAGGGCTATCAAGCGGATGCAGGCTGAGGTGAAGCCTGCGCTGTGGTGCCTGTTCTCTGACGATATGGCGTGGACTAATGAGCACATCATCCCCCTGTTGCCTGAGAGCGACATCTGTATGGTAGATTGGAACCCTGATGACAGAAGCGTAAACGACATGCACCTGATGTCGCTCTGCCAGCATCAGATCATAGCCAACTCCTCATTCTCCTGGTGGGGGGCCTGGCTCAGTGAGCGTCAGGAGAAGTGTGTGATAGCACCAGCCTTTTGGATGACGGGCAAGAACGTATGTTCGCCTGTGGCCGAGGGATGGATCAAGATATAGGATCCCATGAAGTTCTCTGTGCTGATAGCCGTCTATGCCAAAGAGAGTCCTGCCCATCTGGAGCAGAGTCTGGAGAGCATCTTCCGTCAGGAGCTGCCACCCGATGAGGTGGTGCTGGTTGAAGACGGACCACTGACGGCAGCACTCGACGAGGTGATAGTCCGCTTCAAGGCGCAGCAAGAGGCACTACACATCGTAAAACTGCCCCAGAATCAAGGCTTGGGTCTGGCTCTGAAGGAAGGACTCCGTCATTGCCAATACGACCTGGTGGCACGTATGGACTCTGACGATATCGCGATGCCGCAGCGTTTCAGCAAGGAGATGGCATGGCTCGAAACTCACCCGGAGACGGATGTGGTGGGCACCTGGACGGATGAGTTTTCCGACACGTCAGGACAGGTGATCAGCACCCGCAGACTCCCAGAGACGCATGAGGCGCTGCTGAGGTTCAGTCGCTATCGCAACCCCATGAACCACCCCACGGTGATGTTCCGCAAGGCTGCTGTGGAGCGCGCTGGCGGCTATCGACATCGGGAACTCTTTGAGGACTACGACCTCTGGGTAAGGATGCTGCAGCAGGGCGCACGATTCCACAATCTGCAGGAGTCGCTGCTCAGGTTCCGACTGTCGCCCCAGTTCTATGGGCGCCGAGGTGGCTGGCACTACATCCTGCTGGAGACGGCCTTCCAGCGCTGGATGCATGAGGTGGGGCACATCAGCTGGCTGCGGATGGCAGGAAACATCACGGTGAGAACCCTCATCAGACTGATTCCCGGCAGATGGCGGAAATATGGCTATTTAATTTTCCTCAGAAGGCAATAATAGCCCCAAAAGAGCGTTATAAATAATAAAAGTGTAACTAAAGGATACTGGATGGAGAGAAACTTTACGTATATTTATGATGGTATGAACGCTTTTGAGAAGGAGGTTAAGCGAATGCTTGATTTCTTTCTGGCAACGGTGTGCCTCATCCTCTTCTCTCCCCTCTTCCTGGCTTGTTATATCGCCGTGAAGCGTGACCACGACGGACCAGTGATCTTCAAGCAGGAACGTATCGGACGCTTCGGGCGCCCCTTCTACATCTATAAGTTCCGCAGCATGCGTGTTGACGCAGAGAGCGACGGACCCCACCTGTGTAGTGACAATCGCGACAAGCGACTCACCAAGACTGGCCGATTCCTCAGGGCGCACCATCTCGACGAGTTGCCCCAACTGTGGAACATCTTCACGGGCGACATGGCGTTTATCGGGCCACGTCCGGAGCGTGAGCACTATATTAAGATGATTCTGGAGAAGGATCCGCGCTACGTGTGTCTGTATCAGATCAGACCGGGCATCACCTCGATGGCGACACTCTACAACGGCTATACCGACAGTCTGGATAAGATGCTGAAACGCCTGGAGATGGATCTCGACTACCTGAAGCACCGTTCATGGTGGCTCGACGCCAAGATTCTGGGACTGACGTTCCTGAAGATTATGTTTGGTAAGAAGATCTAATACTTACGGAAAAACAGGCTCTCGCTGTCGCTTTCAAGATACATGTCGTCCGTCGAGAGCTGTCGGATCTGGAACGTCTCTTCCTCCATATCGTTGATACCATAGGCATGCAGATCCTCCCGCTCACTCTCTGTCACAGGCTGGTCGCCAGCATCGCGATCCAGCACACGGAGGTCATAGACAATCAACAGACTGCCCTCATGACGGAACTTCGCCATCAGGTCGGGATGCACCTGATTCACATCGCGGAACTCGAGGATCTTACCTTGGAACGACCACGTGAGACCCGGACGACCCGTCATCACCCAGAAGCCATCGAGGTCGCCGTTATCTGAACTCTCGGACTTGCAAGCCGTGAGCAGACCCATACCTATTATAATATATATAAGAATACGTTTCATCATCATTTCTTCTTTCCAATGATACCTGTTTTAATTACTGATAGCTGCACACCGTAGCTCTCACCACGCATTTTGCCATTATCCATCGCCAAGGCACCTTTCAGGCACCAGCCATTACGCAGGGCGTAGCTGGCTTCTGCCAGAAGACTGACATTCTCCACGGGTGTGGGCGGCAGATAATAGTAGGTGCCGAAGCTGCGCTGCCAGGTGGCCAGCACGCGATAATGCAGTCCGGCAAGGGGCGTGCCATTGAAACCCAGATGCCAGGCCTTGAAGCGGTTGTGCTCCACCTCGATATGTCCATCGTCATTGTAGAGAGGGGAGCGGTAGAGGGGGTTACCCATTACCTGTCCCCAGTGCTGCCAACCAGTGAAGAGGTGGTGGTTATAGTAGTTGTCGCGTCCGCTGATCTGGATATCCACATTCGGGGTGTGGTCGTGATACACGGGGCCACCCTGATATTTCGTATAGAGATATTCTATGACGATGCCCTCCAACCAAGGGGTCTGCTTCAGCTTCAGTTCCGCCCCCAAGAGCCAGTCTTTGAAGTCATAGCGGAAATAGCCGTCACCACTCTTGCTGAAGTGGGTCATCATCGAGTGGTCCTCGAAGAACTGGTCGGCATAGAGTCCTATGTTCCATGTAGGCTGGTCGAAATTCAGGCGCATCACCCAGGAGCCCAACTGATTGCCCTCCACATTCTTGAAGTTGCCGTCAGTGGCATCTGAGCCACCAGGGATCAATGCATTCCAGAAGGCTTTCAGGTTGCTGCTGTTATCATAGACCTGCTCAATGCCGTTCTCATAAGTATAGGACTTACCACCAAACTGACTGGCCATCTCGAGTCCAAACTCGAAGGTGATGTTCTTCGGACCAATGCGCAGATAGCCTGCCTTGCTGTGGTAAAGGGTATTCTCCGTATAACGGGTCTGGGGGGCTTTGAAATCTTTCTGCCACCCGTCGTCGGTGGTCTTGCCATAAGCGATGTGTCCCTTCAGGGCGAGCCAGTTGCGCGTGCCAGGGATGCTCCAGTAGTCAGGCAGGGCAATCCTGACCTGCGGCACAGGACGGGCATTGATACCGAGGGTCTGCGAACCAGAACTCAGTTCCTGGTTCTTCAGCTCCAGCGGCTGTTCCTTGGCACCTACGGTGAGTACACCCTTCAGCCAGCGGGCTTCTATATAGGCCTGCTGCACGATGAAGGTACTCGTAAAACCTGCGGCCAAAGCCAGATCGACACCATAGCCCACCCCCCAGCGGCGCCCTTCATCATTCTTTAGCGGACGCACCAGCGAGCCTCTGACATAGCCGTTGGCCTTCTTCAGCGAACTCAGGCCATATTTGTTGGCATTGAGCCACAAGGGGGTATGATCGCCACCCGACAAGGTGGCCTGTAACTCAGCCCGATACTGCAGCGAATCAAAGAGTGAACGCTCCTGGGCAGAAGCTGTCACCATGCAGCACAGGCCAATAATAATAGGTAGTAATCTTCTCATAATTGCAGGCAAAGATACTGTAAAATGGGCAAACCACCAAATATCTAACCCTAAAAATGCGGATATAGGGATTTTCCCCTCCCCGTTTAGGGAAAATCCTTTGCAAACCTCCCGTTTTTGTCGTTCCTTTGCAGCGAGAACCAAAATAAACGAATGTCGAACAAATAAAATAATACGATTATGAAGAAGTTGTTTTTCGCACTGATGACCATGCTGACAGTCAGCATCTCAGTAAACGCAATGAGCTACGAGCAGGCCCGCAACGAGGCCCTCTTCCTCACTGATAAGATGGCTTATGAGCTGAATCTGACTGATGA
>JAEEGL012812503.1_pt1 | contig 12008 bp, 10 predicted proteins | sample 9134231 | NCBI WGS metagenome assembly JAEEGL01 (sample SAMN16246548, study PRJNA631951) | gut metagenome | biome: gut microbiome; feature: rumen; material: fiber-attached | host: Bos | place: Iran: Karaj | collected 2018-10
GGGCATCATCCTCACTGACCTCAACAAGGAATAAGCAGCAGACAGAGAAAAAACTCCTTCCCGGGATCTTTCCGGAAAGGAGTTTTCTTATTCTGTCTGTTTTTAAATGGAACGGCTCAGGACTGAGCCTCGCTGATCTCCCAGGTGATTAGATCCATCAGTATGGGCTGCAGCTTCTCAGACTTTTCAGAGAGAGCGTACTCAACCCTTACGTGGACTTCCATGTATTCATTCCTGACTACGAGTCCGTCCTGCTCCAGCTCCCTGAGAGTCTGGGACAGCATGGTGTTGGAGATACCGTTTATGTTGTGCAGCAGCTCGTTGTAGCGGCTGGTGCCGTTGGCTGTCAGGGAACACAGCACGGGCAGCTTCCACTTCCCTCCGATCTTATTCAGCGCTGCCTGCAGCACGCACTGCTGCGAGCAGGGACAGTCATGACGCTGCGCCATATCATACGACCTCCATAGTGTCATCTTTCCATAAGGTAATGTTTTTCTTACTAATTGACTTGATGATCTTTATCGTATAAAATCATAGCAGATAAGAAATCCGTTGTAAAGTAATAAAACTTATCTGACATACAGCACGGGACGCAGAAGAACTGAGTTCCGTAAGCAGAAATGACCGGAGGACATGAAATGAGCATCTATGATTACACAGTAAAGGCAAGAAAAGGCGCGACGCTGGACATGGCTGACCTGAAAGGGAAGGTACTTCTTATCGTCAACACAGCCACCGGCTGCGGCTTTACGCCCCAGTACGAAGCGCTGGAAGCGCTCTATGAGAAATACAATGAACAGGGACTCGAGATCCTCGACTTCCCCTGCAACCAGTTCGGACATCAGGCTCCCGGCGAGGAGGAAGAGATCCACGAGTTCTGCACCGCAAAGTACAAGACTCAGTTCGATCAGCTTGCCAAGATCGACGTGAACGGCGAGAACGAGGAGCCACTATACACCTTCCTCAAGAAGGAGATGCCGGACGAGAAGGTGGAAGGTCTCAAGAACAAGGCTGCAATGGCGATGATCTCCAAGATCAGCGAGACCTGCAAGAATCCCGGAGACATCAAATGGAACTTCACGAAGTTCCTGGTGGACCGCGAGGGCAATGTAGTGAAGCGTTTCCCGCCCACCAGCAACCCGGCCGACTTTGAAAAAGACGTAGCTGCTCTTATCTGACTTAAGGAGGAATATATACAATGGCGATCATCACAGTAACACAGGATAATTTCGAGAACGAAGTACTGAAGTCCGAAGTGCCGGTACTGGCGGATTTCAATGCCGGCTGGTGCGGACCCTGCCGCGCCATGCATCCCATTCTTGAGGAGCTGGCGGAAGGCGAGCACAACTACAAGATCGTCTCCATCGACATCGATGACGAGAGCGACCTGGCGGAGGACTACGACGTCATGTCCATACCCTGCCTGGTGCTCTTCGACAAGGGACAGGAAGTCGACCGCAGCATCGGACTGATCAGCAAGGACGCCATCGCGGAGATGCTGGGGGTCTGATACATGTACGACATCATCGTCATCGGGGCAGGCCCTGCGGGGATGACTGCCGCGATATATGCGCGCAGAGCGTCGAGGTCCGTTCTGGTGCTGGAAGCCCTCACTCCGGGCGGACAGATCATAAACACTCCCGACATTGAGAACTATCCGGTCGAAGCCCATATCTCCGGCATCGATTTCTCCCAGAGACTGCACGCCCAGGCGGAAGGCCTCGGAGCGGAGTTCGTGATGGAGAAAGCCGTTGAGATCAAAACAGACGGAAACGTAAAGAGCGTCGTCACCGACAAGAACGTCTACGAGGCGAAGGCCGTCATAATAGCCACCGGTTCCGAGAACCGCAAGCTCGGCGTCGAGGACGAGGACAGGCTGGTGGGCAGGGGAGTATCCTACTGCGCCACCTGCGACGGAAACTTCTACCGCAACAAGGTCGTAGCTGTGGTAGGAGGCGGGAACACCGCCCTGGAGGACGCTCTGTACCTGGCGGACCTGGCGGAGAAGGTATACCTGATCCACCGCCGCGACAGTTTCCGCGGTGAAGCCGCTACAGTCGCAAGACTGCAGGAGAGGGACAACGTGGAGTTCGTATACAACTCCAACGTGACCAGACTCATAGCCGAGAAGAGGCTCACCGCCATCGAAGTCACCAACTCGAAGGACGGCAGCGTACGCACCATCGAGCTCAGAGGACTCTTCGTGGCAGTGGGAAGGATACCCGAGAACCAGAACTTCTCGTCCGTGGTGCAGCTGGATGAGTCCGGCTACATCGTGGCAGGGGAGGACTGCCACACCACCGCTCCCGGCATATTCGCCGCCGGTGACAACCGCGTGAAGCTCCTCAGGCAGCTGGTCACCGCTACCGCCGACGGAGCCATGGCAGCGACGGAAGCGATAAAGTACATCTCAGAGATGGAATGAAACGAATACATTTGTGTTCTTAAGCAAAAAGCAGCCCGGCCGGATATCTCCGGCCGGGCTTTCTCTATGCGCTGTTTTGTTCCGAATCTGTTTTACATGATCTTCCTGTAGAGGTCCTTGAGGTCCTCCACATTGGTGTCGCGGGGATTGCCGGGACGGCAGGCGTCGGCGTAAGCATCGGCTGCCAGCTGATCCAGATCCTCCTCGCGGACGCGGTCGTTCTTTGCGGGGATACCGACATCAGCGGAGAGCTTCTTTACGGCATCCACGGCTGCCTTGCGGTACTCTTCCTGAGTCATGGAATCAACGCCTTCCACGCCCATGGCGCGGGCGATCTCGCGGTAGCGCTCGCCGGTGCATTCCTGGTTGTACTCCATGACGATGGGGAGCATCATGGCGCAGGCCACTCCGTGGGGCGTGTCATAGTGTGCGCCGAGAGTGTGGGCGATGGAGTGCGCGATGCCGAGACCGACGTTGGAGAATCCCATGCCGGCGACATACTGGGCGAGAGCCATGCCTTCCCGGTCTTCCGGGACGTTCTCGACGGCTCCGCGCAGGTGCTTCGCGATGAGGCGGATGGCCTCCAGATGGAACATGTCTGTCAGTTCCCAGGCAGCCTTGGTGGTATAGCCTTCGATGGCGTGTGTCAGGGCGTCCATGCCGGTGGAAGCGGTGAGGCCTTTGGGCATCGAGGACATCATGTCGGGGTCGACTACGGCGACTTCGGGGATGTCATGCTCGTCCACGCAGACGAACTTGCGCTCCTTTTCAGTGTCGGTGATGACGTAGTTGATGGTGACTTCGGCGGCTGTTCCCGCAGTGGTGGGTACGGCGATGGTGGGAACGGCATGGTTCTTTGTGGGAGCGACGCCTTCCAGCGAGCGCACGTCCTCGAACTCCGGGTTGGTGATGATGATGCCGATGGCTTTGGCGGTGTCCATGGAGGAGCCTCCGCCGATGGTTATGATGGAATCGGCTCCGCATTCCTTAAATGCGGCTACGCCTTCCTTGACGTTCTCGATCGTCGGGTTGGGCTTGATGCCGGAATAAACGGTATAGGGGATGTTTGCTTCATCCAGCAGGTCTGTGACCTTGGCGGTAACTCCGAACTTTACAAGATCCGGGTCGGAGCACACGAAGATGTGCTTGAATCCGCGGGAGGCAGCGAGCGAGGGGATCTCGCGTATCGCGCCTTTGCCGTGGAAAGATACGGGGTTGAGAATGATGCGGTCGGCCATGGGGTATTCCTCCTGTATAGTTGATCAGTGATCATTCTGGTACATCCATTATATCAGAACGGCATGCCGTTATTGCTAAAGTTTTTCGGCGGCCGTATGTCGCCTTCTGAAGAACAACATATAATAGGACACCTGTGTTCTCTTGCTGAGTAAAATGTTCACTCTGCGGTTCGGATAAGTTCTCGGGATCTTCATTCCGGCTTCTTTTTTCCTTCAGACAGACTTCACATTGGGGCTTTATCATCTCAGTATCAGATCATGATGAGACCTTGAAACACAGAGGTCTGAACAAAAAGAAAGGAAATGACAGCAATGATGAAAAAGATATTCAACAAGACTGCAGCGCTTGTCCTGGCCTGCATCGCGGTACTGGCGGTGTGCCTGGCAGCCTGCGGATACACCGGAAAGAACAGCGGTAACACATGGTCTGCATCGGAGAGCAGCAGCTCTTATCACAGCAGCGGCGATTCCTCGGCAGGCACTAACGGCAGCGCAGGATCGGACAGCGAAGTGAGCAGCGGAACAGTGCAGGATGAGACCTCTGCGGATACCGGCAGAGATCTCTTCACCGAGAGGGACCTCACCCAGACCGCAGACCTGTCAGAAGCTCAGACGGTCACAGCAGTATCGGACAGCACATACACGGTCTCTTCCGACGGAGTATATGTGCTGAGCGGCACAGCGGAGAACTTCACCCTGATCGTCGAAGCCGGGGACGAGGACAAGGTCCAGCTGGTGCTGGACGGCCTGAACGTCACCAATGACAACAGCCCCGTCATCTATGTAAAGAACGCGGACAAGGTATTCGTCACCAGCGCCGGCTCAGACAGCACGCTTGCCGTCACAGGCACATTCACCGCGGACGGCACGACCAATACCGACGCAGTGATCTTCTCAAAGGACGATCTCGTCCTCAACGGCACGGGAACCGTTTCCATCAGCTCCGCAGACAATGGCATCAGCTGCAAGGATGACCTCAAGGTCACCGGCGGAGCATGGAACATCAAATGCGCGTCGGATGCCCTTGAAGCGAATGATTCCATCGCCGTGGCGGACGGCACCGTCAGCATCGTATCCTCCAAGGACGGACTTCACGCCGAGAATGACGAGGACAACACCGCAGGCAGCATCACTATCGAAGGAGGTACCCTCGATATCACAGCTGCAGACGACGCGATCCACGCCACCACAGAACTGACGGTCAACGGGGGAGAGCTGACGATCTCCGCAGCGGAGGGGCTCGAGGCCACGCAGGTGGTGATCAACGGCGGAACTGTCGATATCACAGCAAAGGATGACGGCATCAACGCGGGGCAGAAATCCAAGGCTCTCGCGGTCGGGATCACAGTGAACGGAGGGGAGATCAGCATCGATATGGGTGCAGGCGATACCGATGCTGTAGATTCCAACGGATATCTCACCATCACAGGAGGCATCCTTGACATCAATGCCCAGTCGCCATTCGACGCTGACGGAACCGTCAGCTGGACAGGAGGAACGGTCTATGTCAACGGATCCCAGGTCAGCACCATTACGAACCAGATGATAGGCGGCGGAATGATGGGAGGAGGCATGCAGGGCGGGATGCCCGGCGGAATGAAGAACGGCAGGACCTGAAAACAGTATGATACCGGACTCAAAAAACAGGTTGAAACTGCGATAATGAGCGGCGGTCCTGAGTTAAACACAATACTGAAAAAAGGCCCCGGAAGGACTAAACCTTCCGGGGTTTATATTGTGTTCCGGATCCTGAGAGGATCATCAATGCAGCTCCTGACCTGGTACCTTGTCCCTATCATAAAGCCAGGCTTTTTTGCGGAGGATCAGCACTGACACGGGATGTTCAGGCAGAGGGGAATATCGTGTGATCTTTGTACATTGGCTACAGAATCTGACTTAAAACAGGACATTATTATTCAATATCAGTGAATAATCATACAAAATAGTCAATTTATGCCTAAAACAAGACAATTCGTGCCAATTCGTTGATGAAAAAGACAACAGAAAAATATAATGTATCTAAATATGCAGAACAGTGCTGCGATGGCGCTGTATTTGGTTAGAACCGAAAGGAGAACAGTATTTCTATGAAGCACAGTTCAAAGAAGATCCTTACGCTGCTTCTGGCTCTGGCGCTGTTCGTTGGAATGATGCCGCTTGGCGTCTTTGCAGCAGCTTCAGCGTCTTTTTACCATGGTTACGAAGTGGACGGCAAGGAATATGTAACTCATGGCTACTATGAGAACGGTCATATCTCTCCGCCTGATGTAACAAACTCACCTCCCGCCCAAAAAGGCGCTGAGTTCGTCGGATGGGCGTGGAAGGGAGAGATACAGAACTTCGACTCAGCTGAGTATCTGGGCGGAGCTTTCGAATTCCATGCGGTGTGGATCTATCCGGAAGACAAGGACAACTGGGTGACCATCACCTTTGAGTCCGGTTTTGAAGGCGTTGAAGCTCCTCCTGCCATAAAGGTCAGAAAAGCTGAAGAAGGTCAAGACCATGCGGGTAAAGCCCGCGTCCAGAAGCCTGTAAACTACTTTCCAAAGCATCCGGGATTCAGAAGCACTGCGGATGCGAACTGGTTCAAAAAGGAAGATCTTCTGGCAATAAAGAGCGACTTCAATTACGAGACCGACTGGGAACTGGTGGAAGATCTCGAAGGCGAGTACAGGATATTCAACCATTATGTCGACAAGGATACGACTTATGTCCTGAAGTGGGTAAAGACATGGGAAGTCACGTTCATTATTGACGGCGATGAAAAGCCTGTTGACGTCGAGATCGCAGACAACGGAAAGCCCGTTAAAGAGGTCAAGAACATAAAGGCAAGAGCCGGCTATGAACTGAACTGGCACTACACTGACGAGAAAGGTGAGCGCGTAGACTTCATCGTCGGGAAGACTGCTGTCACGAAGGATCTGACCGTGTACGGCGAATGGAAAGAAGTCAAGCACGTGACATACTTCAACGTGTATCCCAACGGAGGTTACGCGGGAGAAAAGCTCCAGCGCACATACTCCGATACAGAAAATACAGATGATCTCAAGAGAGGAAAGTTTACAGTCCTGTCATTCGAAGATACTGGTTTTACAGCTCCGACAGGATTCGAGTTCCTCGGCTGGGTAGAACTTGACAAGGATCCTTCTTCCGGATCAGGGTCGTTCAATCCCGGGGAGCAGGCGGACAGAGGAGTGAGGGCTGCACGCGATGCAAAATCAGCTGAAGAGAAAGCTTCGAAGGAAGATTCGGAAAAGGAGCCCGCAACTGAGACCAAACCTATCCAGCCCGGCACGGAACTTGAGCTGAAAGCAGAAGTGTATCTCGCCCCTGTATGGGGTGAGAAACCCGTTGTCATCTACCGCACGAACTACCGCTCGGTAAGCGCCGGCAGATACATGAGAGAGGCTGCAGCATCCTATTACGATGTAAAGCTCGGGGAAGAATTCACAGTCCTCTCATTCGAGGAAGCTTTCAACAACGAGAAGGAAGCTCCTTTCGGCTATAGATTTGCAGGCTGGATAGTGACTTACAGCGATAATGCTGATGTGATCAATGAATTCGGCGATCCCTTCCTGCCTATAAGTGTTATCGATGATCATGGGTCGGAAGTCATGAAGAGCCCCAGCCCCGCTGCAAAGGCTTCTCTGGATGAGAAGGAAGAGGCAGATCCGGCAGCCCCGCCTGAATCAGGCGAAGTCGTTCCTGATGCCAAGGCAGTGATCCTCCAGCCCAATGATAAATATGACGTGCATCTGCGCGTCTATCTGGACGCGATATGGGAACCGGTCGCCAAGGTGATCTATCACAGAGGCACTGAGAAGTTCCTTAAGGAAGTCAAGGAAGATGATGCTCTCTTTGAAGAAGAGTACACTATTGATCAGATCAAGGAAGCGGACAGCAAGTTTGAAGTAAAGACTTACGATGACACTAAGCTTGCTCATATCGAAGGCTATGAGTTCGTTGACTGGACCATGGAATGGCAGGATCCTGCTCCGGCAGACGAAGGCGTTCCGGTCGGTCCTATTCCTGAGATCGACGATAAGGAAGAGAGAGCTGCTGAGGAAATAGATCGCTCTGACCTGATATTCAAAAAGGAAGGCAAGATCGAAGAGATCAGCGATCTGCTGCCCGAAGAAAGCGAATCTGTCATTATCGATTCCGGCGCAGAACCCGTAAGCGGCGGACCTGTACAGACAAAACCGGATAATAAAGAGGATCTGCACGCGGAAGTGCACCTCTACGCGAACTGGAAAGCAATAGTCTACAATGCAAAATGGGTTGATGAGGACGGCACCGTTCTGCACGGCCCCGTGGACTTCACGGTAGAGACCGGCAAGCCCAAAGATACCGATTACAATGAGCTCTCCGGCAAGGACGATCCTACCAAGAAAGAGGACGAGAAGAATACATACGAGTTCTCCGGATGGAAGGAAGAGACCGATGAGAACGGCAACGTGACATATACCGCCCAGTATACTCCTGTCCCCAAGAAGACGGCGGACTGGGTGGACGAAGACGGCACAGCTCTCCACGGACCGGAATACTTCAAGAACGATACGGACAAGCCCAAGGATAACGATTACAACAAGCTGTCCGGCAAAGAAGACCCGACCAAGAAAGAGGACGATAAGAATATCTACGAGTTCTCCGGATGGAAGGAAGAGACCGATAAAGACGGCAACGTTGTTTACACCGCGCAGTACACCCCTGTCCCCAAGAAGACGGCGACATGGGTAGACGAAGATGGCGAGACCGTGCTCCACGGCCCCGAGATCTTCAAGGACGATACAGACAAGCCCAAGGACACAGATTACAATAAGCTTTCCGGCAAGGACGATCCTACCAAGAAAGAGGACGAGAAGAATACTTATGAGTTCTCCGGATGGAAGGAAGAGACCGATAAAGACGGCAACGTGGTCTACACCGCGCAGTACACGGCCATCCCGAAGTCTGCCGCTCACACCGCCACCTGGGTGGATGAGGACGGCAAGACCGAACTGAACAAGAAGAGCTTCAAGGAAGGCGAGAAAGCCCCCGAGGCAGACAGCTTCAAGGCTCCCGAGAAGGAAGGCAAAGTCTTCGATCACTGGGACGTGACCATGGTCAAGGACAGCGACGGAAAAGAGACCGGCGACATCATCTACACCGCGGTGTACAAGGATATCGTCAAGGAAGCTCCGCCCACGGGCGATGAGAGCCTTATCGGCCTCTGGATCGCGATCAGCGTGATGTCCATGCTCGGACTCGCGTTCATCGCAAGAAAGCGCAGGGAAGACTGATTTCAGACATAACATCTGAAAAGGAAAAGAGCAGCCTGTAACGGCTGCTCTTTTTTGCTTCTTGCGCAGAACGGTTCTTCCACCTCGAGGTATAATTGAGACAGAAGAAATAAAACGCATCTCATCTTTACAGGAGAAATCACCATGAAGACGATCATCCTCAACGCGGGACCCAGAAAGAACTGGAACACCGATCTTATGCTCAAAGAGGCTCAGAAAGGCGCAGAGTCTGCTGGAGCCGAGATCGAATACGTCGATCTGTATGACCTCGATTTCACCGGCTGCCGCAGCTGCCTTGCCTGCAAACTGAAAGGCGCAGAGAGAAACAAATGCTACTGGAAGGACGACCTTTCTCCTCTTATAGAGAAGATACTGAATGCCGACTGCGTGATCATAGGATCGCCCATCTACCTCGGAGAACCCACCGCCCGTTTCCGCGCGCTCTTTGAGAGACTCTGCTTCTGCGTCCTCTCATACGAGGGGGATCCCTATTTCAAGGGCAAGGTGAACGTGGGACTGATCTACACTATGAACGCACCGAGAGAGTACTACGAGACGACGCTGCAGAACGTCCTCGGCGGCATAGAGAACAGCTACAGGCGTTTCCTCAATGGGCAGGTCGAGACTGTCGCGGCATGCGCCACCATGCAGGTGGACGACTACGGCAGATACAGCATGGGAAGGTTCGACCCTGAGGAAAGGAAACAGAGCAGGGAGGAAAAGTTCCCAAAGGACCTCGCCGCTGCGTTCGAGCTCGGAGCGAGACTCAGTAAATAACGTTCACTGTTCATTGGATCTTCAGAGTGCCGGTGCCGCGGAACGGATACCGGCATTTCCTGTATGAGGAAATAGAGACAGGAAGCGGAGAACGTAATACAATGTATTCAAGAAAAGCATAAGGAGAAAAGGAACAAATGAACATCTTCGATCTGCACTGCGATACGATACTCGGCTGCTACATGGGCAAAAAGGATCTGCGCACCTATGAGGGCCACATAAACCTGGAAAAGCTCAGGACGGGCGGAAGCCTCGCACAGTGCTTCGCGCTGTGCGTGCCGAACGGCGACTTCGTCAAGAGGATGCTCGGCGAAGACATGGAACCCTGGGACATGTACAGAAAACTTGTGGATTACTACCGCGGCATCCTGGCTGACTCCTCCGATGTGATGAGGCCCGCATATTCACCGGCAGACATAGAGGAAAACTGCAAAAACGGGTTCATCTCCGCTATCCTCACCATTGAGGACGCCGTGGAGATCGACGGAAAGATCGAGCGCGTGGATCAGGTATACGAAGACGGCGTGCGCATGATCTCCCTGACATGGAACTTCGAGAACACCCTCGCGTACCCCAACAGCAGGGACCACGAGGAACACACCAAGCGCGGACTCAAGCCCTTCGGGTTCGAGGCGATCTCCCGCATGAACGATCTCGGCATCGTCATCGACGTATCCCATCTCTCGGAAGGCGGATTCTATGACGTGGCGAGCCACAGTAGGAAGCCCTTCGCCGCGAGCCACAGCTGCGCGAGAGCCCTCAAGGATCATCCGAGGAACCTCACGGACGACCAGCTCAAAACCATAGGGGACACCGGAAGCGTGGTCGGAGTCAACTTCTATGACGCCTTCCTGAACGACAGGGAGGGGTACACGACCGTAGACGACGTCGTCAGACATGTCCTTTATATGGCGGATCACGCCGGTATAGACAGCATCGCGCTCGGTTCCGACTTCGACGGCATCGAGAGCACGCTGGAGTTCAAGGATTTCAGCGGCATGCCGCAGATCCTGCATGAACTTGAGAAGCACTTCTCCGCGGAGGATATCGAGAAGATCAGCTATAAAAATGCCATGAGAGTGTTCTCCAGCCAGAAATAACAGAAAACAGGTAACGAAAAAGGTGAAGGTCTGATGACCTTCACCTTCTGTTTTTTATATTGCCCCTTACCGCACCCTCATCATACGGCTCATATCCGGTAGTAAGATGTACGCAGTTCCGATACATTTATGCGCTGTCGGAGCTTTTACGATACTTGGGGATTCGAACCCCGTGCCTGCTCTGCCGGCACGACCACGAATTACAGCATGGGCTGCTGCGGCCTGATATGCGCATCCGTATGACTACCTACTGAGTTTTATTATTCAGCAAGTTTCGTCTTCCAGTTGGTCTCCTGCAGGAGGTTGTCCAGTTCGCGGACTTCCTTGGCGGTCTGATCAGCGGCTTTCTGCAGATCGGAGGCCTTGAGCAGAGCCTTGACTCTTATCTCGGTGCCTCTGGCACGGCTGGTATTCTGTCCCGCAGTGTAGACGAGATCGCGGTAGGCGGAGAGCTTCAGCATCAGTGTGTCCTTCTTCGCGATAAGCGCTGTCAGCGTCATGCCGTTGACTTTTGTTTTGCAGTTGGTGAGGTTGATGGCTGCCATCAGCTCCTCCAGCCTTGCTACTGCAAGATCCAGTTCTTTAAGCAGTTCTGCCGGGTCCTCTACGGGCTCTTCGCCCTCCTGTACCAGGACGGCGTTGCCGAGCCTTCTTCTCAGTTCGTCTATCTTTCTGTTGAGATCCGCTCTCTCCTGAAGAGCTTCCGCAAGTTTCATGCTAATATCTCCCTTTTGTTAGTTTTTTATATCTGTTGTCAGAATATCATTTCCCGTCAGGAAAGCTTGTGAATGAACCGGATTCCATGACAGGATACCCGTATCTCTCCTTTGCATCGGCAAAGGCTTTTATCATGAAGGACATGTTCCTGGCGAGGTTGCGCATGGTCTGCAGGCCTTCCTTGTCCTTCTTCACATCCTCGGCCGAGAATCCGTGGACCTGGTTCCAGTATGTGGAGGAGGCCACGGGCATGGCGCTTATCGTGAAATACTTGTTGAGCACGTCGAAGCTGGCGGTGTTTCCGCCTCTGCGGCAGGTGACGACAGACGCGCCGACCTTCATGTGCTTGGGAACGCTGCCGGAGGAGTAGAACAGCCTGTCAAGGAACGCGATCATGGTACCGTTCGGGGAACCGTAGTACACTGGGCTTCCTATGACCATTCCGTCTGCATCGCGCAGTTTCTCCGCA
>JAEEGL013069416.1_pt1 | contig 12008 bp, 13 predicted proteins | sample 9134231 | NCBI WGS metagenome assembly JAEEGL01 (sample SAMN16246548, study PRJNA631951) | gut metagenome | biome: gut microbiome; feature: rumen; material: fiber-attached | host: Bos | place: Iran: Karaj | collected 2018-10
CGGGACATCTTCTCCTGGGAGAAAACCGACAAGGCAGAAGCTATTAAAAAGGCTCTGTAATTAAATCTTTGTTCAATAAAAAAGCTGGATTTTTCAATCCAGCTTTTTCTTTAATTCTTCAATTTCTGTTTTATTAAATTGGCCGCCGAACTTGGCTATTATTGCTGATGCGGCGATAGATGCATAGCTTCCAGCCTCTTCCAGAGATTTCTTGCGGTCAATACCATAGAGGAAGCCTGCTGCAAAGGTGTCGCCAGCACCAGTGGTGTCCACACATGTTGTGAAACCTTTTACCGGAACTGGAATTGTCTCTTCTCCTGGTGCCTTGATCAAAGCCCCTTTATCCCCAAGCTTTACAATAGCAGTACAGCCCAGTTCAGAAAGGAGCTTTACACATTCTTCAGGATTATTGTTATCAAAAAGGGTGGCGGCCTCTTTCTTGTTGGCAAACACATAATCACAGTGCTGCTGGATGATTGTTAAATAATCATCCCGGTACCGCTGAATGCTCAGCTTGTCAGCTACATCAAAAGCCACTTTAATGGCATTGACTTTGCAAATATCCAGAGCCTTCATCACAGCCTGCTTCTGATTCTCAGTATCCCACATATAGCCGGTAAAATATAGCATAGCAGAATCTTTCAGATCTTCCTCATCAATATCTTCCGGAGAGAAGTTCTTGCAGATACCCAGGTTAGTATTCATAGAGCGCTCATAATCAGGGGTAATAAGTACAATGCTGGAACCAGTATCACCGTCTTCCCTTACAATAGCAGAAGTCAGGTTCTTCCTCTCGGAAAGCCTGTCTATGTAAATCTGGCCAAAGGAATCATTTCCAGCCCGGCCGCAGAGCACCACCTTGGGCCCAAGTTCCGAGAGTGTAATCATGGTATTTGCTGCAGATCCACCGCAGTAATATTTGGTCTTATACCCAGCCAGATACTGGAGTATTTTTTCTCCCTCCTGATGGTCTATAATCTTCATTGTCCCTTTATGGATACCCAGGGCAACTAAGTCCCTATCTTCTACGCTTATAAGAATGTCTGTAAGGATGTTCCCCATGCTGAAAAAGTCGTACTTCATAGGTGGTAGTGTATATCGAAAATAGTTAAAAAACAAGCTCCCCCAATAACCGCAAATCTGTTAAATGAAACACCACAAATGTGTTAAATACAGTTAATCAGAAAAAACATGTTTTGCCCAAAAAATCCCTATTACTTTAAGACCTGGGTATTTTTCAGTCAGAGCATCTTTAAATGCTCTAAAATGACCACCTGTTGTTATCATATCATCAATTAAAAAGACAATCTTTGGGACTTCAATGGTAAAAGAATCAACCAGTACTTGTTGCTTTATATCAAAGGGGTTTCGACTGCCTCCCCTTGCATGAGCAGAAGGAACGGACTGTTTCATATCTAAAATTGGTTGAAACAATAGGTCTGAACGAATTTCCTTTAGTTTAAGAATAGAATCTTCTATCCTGGAGTCAAAATCTTTTGAGCAACGAGGATTTGATGTTGGTGCAGGGATTAATACAGACCAAGGAGGGAATTTTAATTCACTTAATTCAGATGCAAAACGAGCAATTGAGTGTATTTTATAATGCCATTCTGGTAGCCCCCTTTTGTCTACTGTTTTCTTATAATTAAACAACATCTGATTGCTTTCAGAAACTTCATATCCCCCATCAACATGTTCTCTAGCATAGATGCAAATATCATTTTCATTAAGAAAACATGGTCTATTTAAATCATCAATTTGTCGCCATTTATAGGTTGCCCCCATGGTTATGTTTTCTCCATGAGTTCAAAGATTTCTTCAACACTACCTACCCGATATGCACCCTTTTCCAGATATTTTCTAGGCCAAGTTATAGCTTGGTTTTTAAAGCATGAATCCAATATGAATAGTTTTTTTCCTTGATCAAAACAAGCTTTTGCTTGAGCATGACTTCCGCTTGAGTCCGAAGCCTCAACTATTATAGTTGCATCAGAAAGAGCTGCCATTGTAACATTACGTTCAGGGAAATAACACCGCTTAGAATTAAATGGTTGATGATCATATTTGTATAAAGGAACTTGGCTTATTAAAAGATTCTCTTTTGCAATTCTATCCTGCAGAGCTTTGTTTTCTGGTGGGTAATAACGATCAATGGGGGTTCCTATTACAGCAATGACATGCTTTTTGTAATTTATAGCGGTTTGTAGCGCTTCTGTATCGATTCCCGCTGCCAATCCAGAGACAATAGTGTATTTATCTGATAGTTGCTTTGCTAATTTATGTGCCCTGGATTGCCCTTCCGGAGTCATTTTTCGGGCGCCAACTATTGATATGCATGGAGATTCTAACAAGTCGAGATTTCCTCGATAATAAAACATATCTATTGGGTTTTTTGCTTTTAAAAGACGTTGCGGAAATTGATAATTTTCTTTAAACATTACAGAAAAAGATGTTAATCTTGGCTTTATAACAGCTTCAATTTTTAGCAAATCTGCTTGTAATTGTTCTTCTTCTCCAAATAAAATATTATTTTCTATAATCTGAGATGGCATAAGATTTTTTGTTGTTAAATTTTCTGCAAAAACTTTTAAAGAAGATCCTTGCTTGCTCCATAAATACTCATATGAAAGCAACTCTCTATATGGAGAAAAAGCATTTATAAACCCCAATTCTTTACTCATAAATTAACACCTATAATAAATTTATCTTTATTAAAAGGATATTGTCAACCCAAAAAATTTTATAACCAAGCATCTCTCAGCTTTTTCATTTCTCTTGTAGAAACATTAAATAGTTGAGCCGCTTTTTCTAATGGGATTTTATTGTTTTGATAAGCGGTTCTAGCTAAAGAATTAAAACGTCTATTAATAAAGAAATCCCCAGAAAGTTTATTTAAATATTCATTTTCAGTAGGAATGAAGCGTAAAGAAGTTAAAGGATCTGGTTCAAAATGATCTTTTAAGTCATGCCCAAACGATTTTTTATATTGAAATGAAAAAACTTTATAAAGTTCATTATCATTTGTTATTTTGGTAAGCCTATATAAAACAGTTCTATAACTAACTCCAAAATATTGTTTTATTTGTAAAACAGCCTCAACCCAATTTAGCCCCTTGTACTCCTGCCACTTTTCTTTGAATGCTTCCATTGGCATTAAAAATTCAGCGGCAAATTCATCAGCTTGTTTTTCTTCTTCTTTACTTTCACATTCGAATTTATCATTATAAGAATTGCCGTGAAGAAGAAGATGTCCTAATTCATGGGCAATAGTATATATTTTCCTTTCAAATGATATATTCCTATTATCATTAATAATTATTGCTGGTCCATTATCCGCAGCTCCGAGGGACATACCAAATGTTTGTTTAAAAGAAAATGGATGAATATATATTTTTATTCCGGCATCTTCTAGAATTTGAACAATATCCCATATAGGTTGGGTAGGTTGTATGTTCAAAAGTTCTCTCGTTTTATGGGCCGCCTCTATAGGTTTTTTTTCAACAAAATTTTTAAATATATAATTATTTTTTTGTCCTGTAATTTTTTCAAGAAATAAATAATCTTTTAACCAATAGGCGATATCAATTTTTAGTTGATCTTGTTCAGCTTTTTCCCGAGCCGTACATGTTTTATTTGTTCGATATCGAAGTGTTTTTAGTTTTGGAATATCACAAAATAAATCATTTATAGACACATCAAGAGAATCAGCTATTTTTTGAACGGTTGCAGTACTTGGGTTGGCTCGCCCATTCAGAATGTTTGATAATGTTGCAGTTCCCAAAGAACACTTTTCTGATAGTTGTTGAATAGAAACACTTCTTAGCTTCATAATTCGACGAAGGTTTCCACCTAGGTCATTTAAAGCCATTTTATTTCTCCTTTTTATTATAAATTATTTGATTCATGAACAGATGTCAATACACTGGGGCAAAATATTTAAAAATTAAATATTATTAAAATCAGATACTTTAATATCTAAAATGCCTTGACAAGCTAAATGAAAAAAGATATTATAATGGAGAAAAATAAAGGAGCAAGACCGCACATCTTGCTCCTGGGTTTTTCAGCTGATCTGTATAGATTAGTATCCTACAGAAAGCTTAGTGAAAACACAATAAGAACTTTATATTAAGAAGTTCTCCTTGTCAACTGGCTCTTCTGGTGTTTTGGGGAGGTGACATTAAACTTATCCTCTAGCAGTTTTATGGCTCATTTTTTAGGAGAGGGAATCTCTTTGTTTGAGAGAAACAGTTGATAATCTTTGTAAAAAAAGGAGAACACAGATGCAAAACTATTTAAATGAAGAATTGCTCGACGTGGATGTTGAGCAGTATGCAAAGGAAGGGAAACAGAAACCAGATACTGGGGCTCGGTATAAGATACGGATAGACAAAGCCTTTTACATTACTCCCAAGAGATATGTTTCCGGTCGAGAGCTGTTGGAAATGGCACATAAAATTCCACCAGAAAACTTTAGAATAGATATGATTATTCATGGCGGACGACCGCAAAAGGTTGAACTTGAGGACAAGGTCGATTTGGCAAAACCTGGTGTTGAGCGTTTTATTACAATGCCCCTGGATCCAACAGAAGGTTAGTCATATGACAGAGGAAATAATGCGCCACGATTTTCCTCTTCCCGAAGAAGATGAGGCCGTGTTAAACGCCTCATCTTTCTCTTGGGAGACAGTAAAGGAATCAAATTATAAATGGGTTATTATTCATGATTTTCCCGTTCCTGAACAATATAATACGCCAAAAGCCGACGTGGCTTTTTTGATTAATCCCAACTATCCAACAGTGCAAATTGATATGTTCTATGTTTTTCCTCCTCTTTCGGTGCCAGGAAAGGTGATAAAAGCAACAGAATCAAAAATGACAATCTGCTCTCACATATATCAGCGGTGGTCAAGACATAGAACAAACGAAAATCCATGGAGACCTGGATTAGATAATATTTATAGCCAAATTATGTTTGTAGAAGAAATGCTGAGCAGGGAGGTTCAAAAATGAATTACAATAATAGTACTTGTTTGAGAATTACAGAAGAAATTTTTAATAATATAATAGAAAAAAGGAAAGGCTTTTGTGAATGTCGGCTTGCTCGAAAAAGAGCAGAAGATGATTTGGGGAATATCTTTTTGGTTTCTAGAGAAGTTACTTCGTTAAAAGAAATAGATGAAAAAACGGGAATTACACTCAGTTTCAATTTTATTGACCAAGAGATTCCTGATGCCATGAAAAAAATAGTACGATATATCGTTCTAAAAAAAGAGTCAGGTTCTGAAAATTATGAAGCAACTTTAATAGATGGGGATTGTTGTAAAAAGATAAACAAAATAAGTATAATAGGGACCGATTTGTTTTTTATCCAACAAGAAAGCATTGAAAAGAATGAAATAAATCTTCGAACTATGCAAACATTTGGTTCAAAAACAACTTCATTATTATCAAAAATGACCATTGGGGTTGTTGGCTTGTCAGGAACAGGTTCTCCTGTCGCAGAGATGTTATATAGACTTGGTGTTGGAAAACTTGTTGTAGTCGATGATGATAAAATAGAAGAAAAGAACCTTGGAAGAGTATATAATTCAGCAAAAGATGATGTTGGAACGTTAAAAGTAGACATGTTTGTATCCGCCTGCAGGAGGCATGGGTTAGCAACCGTGATAGAATCCTTTGCAAAAACAACAGAAGATACAGTTGTTATTAGGGCTCTTTCACAATGTGATATAATTTTTGGTTGTGTTGACACCCATACAGGGCGTAGAACACTGGATTTGATAAGTAATTACTATTTAATCCCCGTTATTGATATTGGTGTTAAATTGATCTCTGATTCAAAAGGCGGAATTGATGCTTGCTGCTATTCAATTAATTATATAAAACCTGGAGCTTCAACGCTTTTAAGTAGGAAAATAATTAATGGTGAAATAATGTTGTCAGAAGGTTTAAAGTATTCAAATCCAGAAGAGTATGTAAAACAGATTAAAGAAAAATATATTAAAGGCGTGAATGAAAACAGTCCAGCAGTAATATCAATTAATACAATGGCAGCCGCGCATGCGGTGAATGAATTCCTCTCCCGTATTCACAACTATAGGAACATTGATAATAAAGATATCACACAAGTATCATATAACCTAATGGAACCAGAGGGAGTTTTTATTGAATCAGAAACAGCATTTGAAGAAGATTTGATGACAAAAAAAGTCGTTGGCTTTGGAGACATTGTTCCCCTGTTGGGAAAACCAAGTCTAAGTGAGTGATATGAATAAATCAAAAATCAGAAGAATTATAAAGTCCTTTTTCAAACAGCGGCTGGTCTGTATCTTCCTGTCTGATGATCCAGTAAAAATAGAAGATAATAAACTATACATAATAGGCGATTATGGATTTCAATGGAGAGCGATAATGAAATGCCCTTGCGGATGTAAGGAAACAATTTTTTTAAATTTAGACAAATCAACTTCACCATCTTGGCGTTTAAATAATCAAGGAAAAGGGCCATCGCTATATCCATCAGTTTGGAGACAAAAAGGATGTCAAGCTCATTTTTGCATTATTAAAGGAAAAATAAAATGGATTAATTAAAATATTATTTAGAAGATGTGTTATATTTCTTTAAAATAAATTTTACTAATTCAAGAGTTAGTTTTTTGACATTAATTTTTTCTTTTCCTTGAGGAAGTGCATATAAATAAAAGAAATTCTCCCTTGGTTCTTTTGTGTTGAATAAGTATAAGACAGAATCCAGCTGAGTTATCGTATTCTCCGGGAACCTAATTTTAATTCTTTTAAAATCTGTTTTATTAAAACCTGTTGAAAATTGATTGGCATTAATAACCATATATTCAAAAGGAATTCTATTATTAACAGAATATTGTTTCAGCACATCAATTAATTCAATAACTTTTTTTATTTCAATATTTTTTACTTTGCGGATATTATTTGGAATAGCAGTATTTTTAAGTTCGGATTTAAGATAATTTAAAGTCTTATTGTTAATAACAGGAATATCAAATTTATTTATTATCATGTTTTCTAATGATCTAATCTGAGATTCTAATTCGGCAAGAGGATCATTTGTTAACCCCCTTTGTTCAAAATAAATTCTATATTCTGCTTCGGATTTCCAAAGTGCCTTTTTTCTTAAGCTGCGGTTAAAAAATTCTTTTATAATAGAATCTTCTGAATAGAAGGTTTTGGCAACAGAATAAATATCTGAATCAGATAATAAACAAATTTTATTATCTCCTGTTTTTAATCCTTTTTCAGTCAATGCTTCTGGGCTAAAAATATTAACGCCATTTTTAATAAATAAATCTTGCACTTTTGAAATCATATATGAAATTAAATAACTTTCATATTTGATTACAGGATGATTTTGAATCCATTTCTTTTCCATATCGTGAGCTAAAATGACATTTTCTAATGTGCTTAAAGCGGATTTTTCAAATCCCAAAGAAATGCCATCTTCATCTTTTATGACGCAGACCCCATTTAATAATCGCTCATAATCAATATTTACATTCTTGAATCCAGTTATAAAGCTATCACGAATTAAGTAATCAAGTTTATCAACATCAATTGTTTTAGAATTGAGAAGATCAATAAAACAATTTTTAATATCGTTTTTATTTGAATATTTAAGACCGATTATACACCGAACAAAAAATTCTTTGTCTAATTGTTCAAATGCTGGTTTGAAATATAAAAGGGAAACAAGGGCGCTCATTATTTCATGTTCAGCACCCACGTATAAACCATTTGAATCTTTTATAAAATTTTTACTATTTTTTATTGCCTTTAATAATCTTTGCCATATTTTAGGGGTTTTGCCATTAGAAGAATTCTGAAAATAGAATTTTTCACCTGTATGAGAAAAAGGGGAATGCCCAATATCATGGAGAAGGCAGGCAAGTAAAAATGAACAGGATAATATTTCTAAGTCTTTTCTTTTAGCAAGTTTTTGATTCAATATATCAATTATTAATTTTTTTACTGCTATTTTACCTAGATGGTAAACACCTAAAGAATGGGTAAAACGAGTATGAGCAGCAGAAGGATAGACTGATGGATAACTTGTTTGAATTATATCATGTAATCTATGAAACATAGCAGAGTTAATTATTGGAAATAAATTTTTATCTTCAATAATAATATAGCCAAAAATAGGATCTTTAATTTTTATAAATTTTTTCATTAATAGATTAATGTTTTTTCTTTTTAGCAATATAAATAGCTTTTATAATATCATTTGATAAATAAGATATAAATCGAGATATTAATTCTTCATTAGAAACAAGCCTTTTTAAAACAGTATCATTATTTGTTAATTCAAAGCAGTCTGAATAATTTCGAACTAATTCTAAGGCATAGTTATCAGAGAAAAGAAAAATTGATGAAATGTGATTATCTTCAAAAGCTTTTATAACATGAATACGAAATGCGTTTAAATCCGATAATGAAATTTCTTCTTTGTCTTGTTCTATTAAAGCTAAAGCGGCTAAATATTCCATTCCAATAAATTTAACCATTGTTCTCCCCAAAAGAAAGTTTGAAAATGTTGGTCTTATATTATTTTTTTTCCCCAAAAAAAACAATATCCTTTTTGCAACTTAAAAATATTCTTGGCAGGATAATATTTTATATATATTTTAAGTAAGATATAAATAGAGTCCCTTGGGTATAAGAAACCGTGCTGCTGATAGAATGCTTTCGACTAAAAAAAATTCATATGCGACAGGGCGATGTTCAGAAGATATCCCATGCAAATTATAACACGTGTGCCACATTAGAAGAAACTGGCAAAAAGAGCAGGGGCATATTGTAGTCAAGTAGCAGATGGAAGAGTCTGGAAGATATAGGGTCAACGGCACAGTTCAGGGCTAATTATTTTATGTTGTAATATTATCTTATGTTCAAAATGTATTGAACTTTCCAGCAAGACAGATGGTCGCTTTATTTCCTTTGATGGAGTCTATCGTGAAGGAATGAGCCGGTTTGAGAAGTTTCTTAATGATATTGACCGCGGACAATTTGTCAGAAAAGAAAGCGAATATGTCAGGCTGAACAAAAAATATTTTGGAACAGTCACTTATGTATGCAAAAAAGATATGATGAATCTGCTATTTAATATAATTATATTTTTTAGTTGCCAACCCGCCCATCCTATGCTATAATGTTCAAAAGTTGAACGATAAAATCTGCCTGGAGAGGGGACAGCAGGTTTCGGCGGCGTCTTTGGGCACAGGTGGTTTATTTTCAGTTTTCCATTCCTAAGGGCGAGGTATGCCCTTTGCTTTATAAATCAATTAAAGGAGTATTAAATGCGCACTGATAAATTTAAATTGCTTAATAGAATCAAAGACTTATATGAAAATAAAAATATAAATATTATCAAATGGCTGAAACAAGAAAAAAATGAAAAAATCAATGATCTTTCTGATATATTAATTAGTTATGATTTTCAAGCCGGAACATATATTAATTATTATAAAGAAAACAAGCAGGCAAGATTCAATAGCATAAGGCGATTGGCAAAGGTAATAGATGATATTAGCGTTGAATGTAATAGCATACTTGATTGTGGTGTGGGAGAAGCCACAGATCTTGTTCCTTTGCTTGAGTCTGTTAGTCGCCATTTTGATGTTATTGGAGGATTTGATTTAGCTTGGTCAAGAATAAAATATGCACAGAATTTTATCCGAAATGAATACAAGGGAAAAAGTGAAATATCTTTGTTTGTTGGAGACATGTTCAATATTCCTTGTCTAGATAACTCTTTCGATATTGTTTTTACTCGTCATGCGCTTGAGCCTAACAGGGGCAAGGAAAAGGAGTTGCTGTCTGAATTATACCGCGTAACTAATAAATATTTAATTCTTATAGAACCAGCATATGAGTTGGCAAGCGATGAGGCAAGAAAGAGGATGGATGAACATGGATATATTCAAAATCTTTATTCCTCAGCAAAAGAACTTGGATTAAATGTTATTTTCTGGGATTTGTATGGAACAAGTGAGATGGAACTAAATCCTAGCGGTCTTATGATCGTAGAGAAAAATCCCAACAACAATCCAGCCTTGGGCGGATGGCGTTGCCCCGTAACAGGAACAAAACTTTTTAAGAAGGCGGACGCATATTATTCTTCTGAGAGTTTACTTGCTTATCCTGTTTTGGGAGATGTTCCTCTATTAACAGAAGACAATGCTGTAGTAGCAACTAAATTTGATGTTTTTTATGATAACAAGAAATGAAGAAAACTGAATCACTAAAAAACATATAACAATGTACACTTCGGATAAAGAAGCAATTATCCTAGAACACATTTACTATAACGACTCACTAAAGCAAAGAGAACTTGCAGATAAAGCCGGCATATCGCTTGGTATGACCAATGCCATCCTCAAGCGCCTGATTGAGAAAGGGTGGCTTATGACCAAGCGCCTTAACAGCAGGAACATCAGCTATGTTATTTCTCCAGCTGGCATGGAAGAGATTTTCAAGCGCGGTTATCGATATTTCAAGCGCACCATTGATGATGTCCACCAATATAAAGAGGGAATAGAGCAGCTTGTATCTGCGGCAGTAAAGGCTGGTTATAAAGCTATCACTTTAGTCGGGGAGAGTGATTTAGATTTCATTGTTGAATACGCATGTGGAAAATATGGTGTTGAATTTAAAAAATCAAAAAAAGATGTTATAAACAAAGAGAACGATTTTATTCTATATAGTGAACAGTATGAAATAAATGACAAGACTTCCAATGCAAATTGGCTGCGCACTATTATAATGAGGCAAAAATGATTAAATACTTTTCAGAATTATGGAAAAGACGAGATCTCATTTTATTCTTGGTTACATCAGGGCTCAAAGCAGAGAACAGAAATACTTTTTTAGGCTATTTATGGTGGCTGCTTGATCCATTTCTCAATATCATCGTCTATTACTTCTTGGTAGTTGTAATTATGAAACGGGGTAGCCCAGATTATTCTCAATTCTTGGTAATTGGAATGGTCGTATTCCGATACTTCAGCACGTCGGTAAGCCTTTCATCCGGAGCTATTGTCAGTAATGCAGGAATAATAACTCAAGTTTATCTGCCCAAGGCTATTTTTTCATTTGGAACCGTGTTGTCACAGACAATCAATTTTCTGTTTGGTCTGATTGTTGTAGAGATTTTATTATTCTTCTTCCATGTATCGCAGGGTATAGAACTGATATGTCTTCCCTTTATAATTGTCGTACAGCTTTTATTCCAGTTGGCAATTTCACTTTTCCTATCATATATATGTGTGTTTATTAGAGATTTTAAGAATATAGTCAGTCATATAATAATGATTTTGCACTTTGTTGCTCCGGTAATCTGGGAAATCAACTTCTTGCCCAAGAAATATGTTTGGGTTATAAAGTACGACCCTTTGGCCTGGATTTTACAGGCATATAGAGATGTCATGATGTATAAAGCATTCCCTGATTTTAAATTATTATTGTTACTTATGGTTTTGTCTGTTGGTTTTATTTTAGGAATGTTTGCCTTCTATAATAAAAACGAACACAAGATAATTAAAGCACTATAAATAATGCCAGAAGAAAAAGAAGTAATCATTGATTCACAGAACACAGGCCTCTTTTATTATGGTGATAAAAAACGAGAGGACTTCCGTTCTTATATATTAAATAAAATTCGTCTGAAAGAACTGAAAAAAACAAAGAAATGGGTTCTTAACGATATTTCTTTCAAAGGCTATTCTGGAGAAATATTAGGCATTATTGGTTCAAATGGGACAGGAAAAACCACATTATGCAGAATCTTGGGCGGTCTGCTTAAACCAGACAAAGGTTCTTTAACTATAACCGGTTCTGTTTCAGCACTTCTGTCTTTGGGGGTTGGATTTACTAAAGACATTACCGGAAGCGAAATTATATTTTTAAACGGCCCAATGATGGGGCTTTCCCTTAATCAGATGAGGGAATACTATGATAAAATTTATGAATTCTCC
>JAEEGL014190746.1_pt1 | contig 12008 bp, 6 predicted proteins | sample 9134231 | NCBI WGS metagenome assembly JAEEGL01 (sample SAMN16246548, study PRJNA631951) | gut metagenome | biome: gut microbiome; feature: rumen; material: fiber-attached | host: Bos | place: Iran: Karaj | collected 2018-10
AACATTGTAGCTGCCTTTCCGTGGTGGTCCAGATAGCTACCGAGAATCGGCGTGATGAGCACTGCCAATAGTGGGAATACTGCGAAAATCGATTCGGCAGACTGGCGCATATAACCCATGTAGCAGTAGGTCACCAGCGCAGCGATTGATATGCCGAGCAGACTGTATTTGAGACTCGTTTTTTTCTGGAAATTTGAGGCAAAGCCTGCTGCGGCCACGATTAGCATGATGACGTACTGAACAATTGTCACTGTCGGACTTGCCCAGAAAGTATCTGAATCTGGCGGCGTCAGCGTTAAGTTGCACTGAAGCATGTTCACTGCATACTTCTGGAATGGGAAAATGGCCGAATAGTAAAGCACGCAGAGCAGCGCGACAATCCAGAAACCAGCATCGCTCAGAATACGGCCAATGTCTGATACCTTAAACGGATCGTCTTTTTCTTCAGCCTCACCTGTCTGAGCATCCAATTTCCGATCCATGAAAAAGTAGACGACGGTCATAATCAGTGCAATGCACATGAGTACTACGCCGAAAGCCACTGAGTTACTCACATTCACATTGCCGCCCAGACGTGCAAAGAACGGTGAGAAAATCATACATGTTGCCACACCAAGACGCGCCAGTGCCATCTCTGAGCCCATGGCCAATGCCATCTCACGCCCCTTGAACCATTTCACGATACCGCGTGATACTGTTATACCTGCCATCTCACAGCCACATCCGAAAATCATGAAGCCGCATGCAGCAAACTTGGCAGACGCAGGCATGCCTTTATAGAAAGGAGAAACTCCCAGTTCATCGAATAAGGGAATGTAGTTGAGGTTCTCGTTGAACCATGTTTCCAAACCACTTCCTATAAAACTTTCGCTCACCGCGTACCATTTGATGCATGCTCCGACTAACATCACGGCTGCTGAGAGTACTGCCGTGAAACGTACACCCATCTTGTCGAGGATGATGCCTGCGAAAATCAGGAAGAAAACGAAAACATTAAGGAACACCTCTGAACCCTGCATGGTTCCGAATGCCGTAGAATCCCATCCACGTGTCTCTTGCATCAGGTCTTTGATGGGCGAGAGAATGTCCATGAAAATGTAGCTGCAGAACATGGCAAGTGCCAGGAGCAGCAAGGCAGTCCAACGCATGGCTGCCGAATCGCGTAGTGTCTTTTCAATCTGTTGTGTCATATTGAATATAAAGATGATAATTTAGCATTTAATCAAAAATTGTTCGCATCTTATTATTTCAACCAGCGGTCGAGCCAGTCAAAGAATGTTCTCTGCCACAGAATACCGTTCTGGGGTTTTAGTACCCAGTGGTTTTCATCTGGGAATATCAGTAGTTCGGCAGGGATACCGCGCAGACGGGCTGCATTGAAAGCTCCCATACCCTGATTGTAGACGATACGGTAGTCTTTCTCGCCGTGGATACATAGGATAGGAGTGTCCCATTGGTCGACAAATTTGTGAGGAGAATTGTCGTAAGTCTTGTCAGCCCGTTTGGTACGGTTCTTGTTCCAGTAGGCATCGTCGTACTCCCAGTTCGAGAAGAAAACCTCCTCTGTATCAGTGTACATTGACTCCAGGTTGAAAGCTCCGTCATGTGAGATGAATGCCTTGAAGCGCTTATTGTGATGGCCGGCAAGATAGTAGACGCTGAAACCGCCGAACGAAGCACCTACGGCACCAAGGCGGTCCTTGTCAACAAAGGGAAGGTTAGCAGCGGCAAAGTCAATGGCTGACAGATAGTCGTCCATGCACTGACCTGTCCAGTCGCCAGAAATCTCTTCCTTCCATTCTTGGCCGAAGCCAGGCAGTCCGTGGCGGTTTGGAGCTACGACGACATACCCGTTGGCTGCCATTATCTGGAAATTCCAACGGTATGACCAGAACTGCGATACAGGCGATTGAGGACCGCCCTCACAGAAGAGTAGGGTAGGATACTTTTTCCCTTCCTCGTAGTTGGCAGGAAGCATGACCCATACCAGTTCCTTCTTGCCATCGGTAGTTGGAACCCAATATTGTTGCATCTTGCCCAACGTAAGTTGGTCAAGGATATGCTTGTTCTCGAAAGTAATCTGTTGGATTTCTGCAGGTACAACATCATCTTCTGAAGCCTTCTTGGCTTTCTTGACAGCTGGTGTGACGATGTAAATGTCTGTGGGGGTACTCAGACTCTGGCGGGTAGCTACAATACGCTGTCCGTCGTTAGCTAACTGCAATGAGGTCCAGTCGTCCCATGTCTTGGTCATTTGGGTCACACTACCCTCGTTGTCCACGCTATACATGTTGTTACATCCATGCCAAACGCTGAGGAAGTATAGTTGCGTATCATTCTTCTTGCTTTTTGCGCCTTTCTTCAGTTGTGGAGCCCAGCAGAAAGCTTCGACGTCTGATTTCCAGTCGATATAGTGCCTTTGTCCTGTTGTCAAATCACAGATGCACAGACGGTTGAGGTCTGCCTCGTAGCCGTCACGGGCCATTGAAAGCCAGGCTATCTGTTTTCCGTCAGGCGAGAACTGTGGGTTCTGGTCGTATCCAGGATTATTGATGCTTGGATCCTGATTGATTTCCTGATTGGCCTTTGTGTGACTCGGATCATACTTAGGTGCAACATAACCTGCAGGCTTACAAAGGTTACGCGTCTCATGGCTGGCAATGTCATAAAGGTAGATGTCAGAATCGGTAGATGTGGCATAGTCAATGCCTTTCAACTTGCGACAAGTGTAGGCGATGGTCTTGGAATCAGGGCTCCACGCCAGTTGCTCAACACCTCCGAAAGGCTCCATGGGGCATTCGTAGGGCTCTCCGTCGAGAATGTCCGTCATGGTGGTGCCAATACCATCGCTATTCAACGAGCAATCAGCCAAGAACGGGTGTTGTATGCTCTCCACATAGTGGTCCCAGTGACGATACATCAGGTCCGTAACCCGTCGGCCAGTAGCTTTGGGCAGGTCGTCAGGATTCTTTTGGATAATGTCGTGGAAAGGCAGCGACTTGATGATGATGACTTTGGTGCGGTCGGGCGAGAACTTGAATCCCTCAACCTTACCCTCCGTCTTCGAGAGCTGTCTGCGATTGGTGCCGTCCGTTTTCATGCTCCACACTTCGCCATCTGAGAGAAAGGCTATCGTCTCGCTGTCAAGCCAGGTGGGGTCTGTCTCGTTCTTGGCATTTTGGGTCAACTGAAGGAGGCCAGTCCCGTCTGCATTCATGGTGCATATAACCTGATGACTTTTGTTCTGCTTGATGCTGTAATAGCCAACCTGATAAACAATGTGGCGACCGTCAGGCGAGGCTTCTGTAGTGCCAATACGTCCCATTGCCCAAAGGGCTTCTGGAGTCATCATACGACTTTGAAGCTTGATGTTCTGTTTCCCTATCACTTGTGTCTCTTGTGCTTTAGTGGTAGCTGGCATTGCAAGTAGTGCTACGGCTACAATGGTCAGTAAATTTCTCATATTTTTCAAATTTGGATGCAAAGGTACGAATAAAAATAAAGAAAAAGATGAAAAAAGAAAAAATATTCGTATCTTTGCACGGTATTCAACTTTTGAATCGCATAGAATGTATAGGATAAGACTATATTGGGCCTCTCTGATGTTACTGTTTGTAACGTTGTTCATGGTGTCATGCCGCCAGGTAAGACATCGTGAGGTGCGTGCCAGTAAAGCCGATAGTGTCATCTTTAGCATCGGTGTGACAAAAGATTATGAACGTATGCGTCATGTCACAGACAGTTTTGAAATGATGGGTGACATTTCGACGCTCGATGCTGACCGTTGGCGTGGAGTGTCTTATTATCGTCAGGGTCAGTATCATATGGCAGAATTATGTTATCGCAAGGCCTTGGAAAGCGACATCAAAAACGATGCCGACCAGCTAAGCTATAACAAGGTTGCCAGGCGACTTTCAGAATTGCTTTTGGTCAAGGGCGATTTTGAAGGGTCGTTGCGAATAGCTATTCCTGCTGTGGCCAAAATGGAGAAATCAGGTATTGGTTCTGATATCGATTATGCCATTTTGTTGAATAATATCGGAATTTGCCAACTTCATTTGGGACGCGATACCGAGGCCAAGGAGAGTTTTATTACGGCTCGTGGACATTATGCCAACCGATGGCAGACTGACAGCACAAGCCGTGGGTTCCAGGAAGCCGTTCTTGGCACTGTCTATACCAGTCAGGCTTACATCAATACTCGCCGCTATTCTGAGGCCATCTATTGGATTGACCGTACGGAGATGTTGCTGAATTTGTATCGCAAGCGCTCTGATGCACGTTCCGAATATTTTGACGAATATCAGGGTCGTATTGAAATCATGCGAGCCATTGCAAATGAAGGACTCCATAAATCCAAGGAAGCTACCGAGGCCTATAAGCGCTATCTTCAGACGGTATTTTCACGTACTCCTGCAGGACACATCATCGCCAACGAATACTTGGTCGTTGCCCGCCGCTTCCAGGAGGCTGCCAACAACTATCGCTATTTGGACAAGGCTATGAGTGACTGGGGGACTGAAATCACCCTCGACAACATACAGCTCTATATGTTACCCAAATATAGGGCCAATGCGGAAGCCGGACGGCGCGATTCTGCCGTCGTGATTGGTCAGCGCATCCTCAGCTTGCTTGACTCGGCCATCACTTCACAGAAGAATAGTGCCACAGCCGAACTGGCCACCATCTACGATACCCAGGGCAAGGAAGCCGAGATTGCCCGCAAGGAGGCCGACCTCTCGCAGACACGACTAGTCAGCACGGGTATTGCCTTGGTATTGATCATTGTATTCTTCCTGAGCTATATTCTGATAAAGCGTAAAGCCTCACACCGACTGGCTGCTGCCCATGGGAAACTGGAAGAGGCGCATGCCAAGTTACAGGTAGCTTACGACCAGCTAGAGAAAACGACAAAGGCCAAGGAGCGTATTGAGAGCGAACTGCGCATCGCCCGTGACATCCAGATGTCCATGGTGCCCAATATATTCCCAGATTATAAAGGTATTGACCTTTATGCTGCGATGACTCCTGCCAAGGAGGTTGGTGGCGACTTGTATGGCTATCTGTTACAGGGTAATGAACTCTATTTCTGTGTGGGCGATGTCTCAGGCAAGGGTGTTCCTGCCTCGCTATTCATGGCTCAGGCTACCCGCTTGTTCCGTACACTGGCTGCGCAGCATATGAAACCAGCAGAGATTGCCACTCGCATGAATGCCGCACTGACTGAGGACAACGAACAAGGCATGTTTGTCACCATGTTCCTTGGCCTGGTTGATGTGACGACGGGTCGTCTCGACTTCTGCAATGCAGGCCATAATCCTCCTGTGTGGGATAGGCCGCCGAAGTTCTTGGAAGTGGAGTCTAATGCCCCCATCGGCCTTTGGCCTGATCTTGATTTTGTGGGTGAGTCTGTCGAAAGCATCAAGGGAAAGCCTTTCCTGGTATATACTGACGGACTGAATGAGGCAGAAAACCTTCAGCAGGAACAGTTTAGCGACGAGCGCTTGCTGGAGCTGCTGACGAACAACCATTTTAATAGTTGCAAGCAGGTTGTCGAGGTGTTAAAGGCAGAAATAGAAAAGCATCGTAATGGTGCCGAACCTAACGACGACCTTACGATGCTATGTCTGAGAGTTGAATAAGCTTTATTTCTTTCTGACTGGGTCGCACGTTAACCCGCATCCAAGTTTCTTGAATATCTTGCGGTCAACCTCCGACAGCATGACCGTAGAGTGTACCTGACAGTCGCGCAGACGAGGCAATTGTTCCAGGGCACGCCGACAGCGCTCGTCACTCTCAGAGACAACGCTGAGCGCTACTAATACCTCGTCAGTATGCAGACGTGGGTTCCTGGCTCCTAAGTATTCCGTCTTGGTTTTTTGCACAGGCTCTATAAGACTCTGTGGGATGAGCTTGGCTTCGTGGTCTATGCCTGCCAGGTGCTTGGTGGCATTGAGCAGAAGGGCGGCCGAGCAGCCCAGAAGTGGGGAACTCTTGGCTGTAATGATGGTTCCGTCTTCCAGTTCGATGGCTGATGCTGTATGTCCGCTGAGCTCCTGCTTGGCAGCTGCAGCCACTGTGACTCGTCGATAGGCTGTAGTAATCTTGGCCTGATTGAACAGCATCTGGATCTTATGAATCTCAGCGTCGTTGTCAGCACCTTCGGCTAACTTGTTCGTTGCGTCATAGTAGCGGCGAATGATTTCCTCACGGCTGGCATTGCAGCATGCTTCATCGTCTGAGATACAGAATCCCACCATGTTGACACCCATGTCCGTGGGCGACTTGTATGGATTCTCGCCATAGATACCTTCGAACAATGCATTGAGGACGGGGAAAATCTCGATGTCGCGATTGTAGTTGATAGCCGTCTTTCCGTAGGCCTCCAAATGGAAGGGGTCAATCATGTTGACGTCGTTCAGGTCTGCTGTAGCAGCTTCATATGCTATATTGACAGGGTGCTTCAGTGGCAGGCTCCATACAGGGAAAGTCTCGAACTTGGCATAGCCGGCGCGGATGCCACGCTTGTTCTCGTTGTACAGCTGTGAAAGACATACGGCCATCTTGCCTGATCCAGGACCTGGTGCTGTGACGATGACCAGCTCGCGCGAGGTCTCCACGTAGTCATTCTTGCCAAAACCGTCGTCTGAAGCTATCAACTCTACGTTGTGGGGATAACCGTCAATCATATAGTGGACATACGACTTGATGCCCATGCGTTCCAGACGGTGGCGGAACAAGTCGGCAGCGTGCTGCCTGTCGTAGTGGGTAATGACCACTGACCCCACCATGAAATCACGACTTTGGAACTCCTCACGCAGGCGTAACACGTCTTCGTCGTAGGTGATGCCCAAATCAGCGCGTACCTTGTTCTTTTCAATATCCTCGGCACTGACTACGATGACAATTTCCAGTTGGTCGCGTAGCTGGGCAAACATGCGTAGCTTCGAATCGGGCTTGAACCCAGGCAGTACGCGTGAGGCATGGTGGTCGTCAAACAACTTGCCTCCTAACTCCAGATACAGCTTGCCGTTGAACTGGGCAATCCTTTCACGGATGTGTTCCGACTGTACTTTCAGGTATTTCTTGTTGTCAAATCCTATTTTCATCTTCTACGTTGTTGTTTTTGCATTTCTTGAGCTTGTTTCTGCATGGCCTCCAGACGGGCTGCCAGACCAGAGGACTTCTTGGGATTGTTCTTGTTAGCCTGATAGTTGGCTTCCAGTATGGCTAACAGCTTCTCGTCATCTGTTGTCTTGCGCAGAGCCCACATGATAATGGCAGAGAGCAGCAGGGAGATGAAGTAGTAGAAGTTCAATCCCGAGCTATAGTCGTTGAATATGAAGAAGAACATGAGCGGCATGATGTACATCATCCATTGCATCATCTTCATTTGTTCTGCCTGCTGGCCAATCATCTGGTCCTTCTGTTGGCGCATGGAGAAATAGGTATAGAGCAGCTGGGCACCGCAGAAGAGGATGCAGGTCAGCGACAGATGGTCGCCAATACCCCAGATGTTCTTGCTCCATTCCACAATGGGGTCATATGTTGACAGGTCTGCCATCCACAGGAAACTCTCTCCTCTCAGCTGAATAGCATTCGGCACGAAGAAGAACATGGCCAGCCAGATGGGCATCTGTATGAGCATCGGTAGGCAGCCCGATAGTGGGGAAACGCCATACTTCGAGTAGAGCGACATCATCTCCTGCTGTTTCTTCATCTGGTCTTCAGGCTTGTCATATTGCTTGGTAGCCTCTTCGAATTTGGGCTTCAGCACACGCATCTTGGCAGACGACATGTAGCTCTTCTTCACCATGGGGAAGGTAATGGCCTTCAGCAGCAAGGTGATGAGAATGAGTACGATACCCATGTTCAGGCCAAAGCCTGTCAGCCAGTCGAACACATAGAGCGTAAACCAGCGGTTGATCCAGCGCAGCAGCCACCATCCCAGGTCGACCAGCTGTTCCAGGTCGAGGTCTTTGCCAAAGGTGCTTTGCTCCTCGACGTCCTTGATCAGTCTGAAGTTGTTAGGACCTATATACATCTCAAATTCAGAAGCCTTGGCACCTGTGGGGTCGAAAGCTGTCTTGAGCTTGGCATTGAAGTGCTTCAGGTATCCTGAACCCTTTTCGTCCATCGAACTGGTCAGCTGGGCACCCTTTGCAAAGTTGTCCTTCGAGATGAGTGCTACGCTGAAGAACTGGTTGCGGAATGCCACCCAGTCGGTTTGCTCTTCCGTACTTTCCTGGTTGTCACCGCTCTCGCTCAGCTTGTCCGTGCCGCCTTGGCTCTCCTTATAATATATAGAGGTATAGCGGTTCTCAAACGAATAGCCCTTCTCCTGCTGTCGGCAGTGGTCTGTCCAATCTATCTCTAAGTCCTTGTAGGAAGGAGCGAAGAAGCCTGCCAGTCCCTGGGTTTGAAATGTCAGGCTCAGCAGATAGTCCTTCCCCAGACGGTAGCGCATGATGACTTGGCCGCCGTTTTGGGCTGTTGCCGTCATCGTAACGGTAGAATCGCTTATTTCAGACGGCGTGAAAACCAACTCGCTGGTAACAATGTTCTCCTGTTTTCCTGCCAGCATGAACGTCAGGTCCTGGTCGTCTGAGTCAAACAGCGTCACATCGGGTTTGTCGTCTATGCTCTTGAAATTCTTGATGACGGCCTTGCGAATGACGCCGCCTTTGGTGTTGAGCGTCAGTTCAAGCTTCTGGTTTTTCAGAATAATCTCCTGTGCGTTACCTGTAAAAGCACTATGGAAAAGCGATGTTGTATCCACAGCCTGACTGTCTGCCACAGCCTTTTCTTTTGCCTCCAGGGCATGTTTTTGTGCTTCGGCAGCCTTCTCTTTCATGACAGCTGCAATCGAGTCTTGCTTGTTGGCTGCCTCTATCTCTTCTGCCGAAGGCTGGTTCCACCAACTGAAACCTATTAACACTAAAGCAATCAGCACGAAGCCGATAATGGTGTCTTTATTCATATTTTTATTCGCGTTTTATTTATTTAAGGTGCAAAGGTAAGAATAAAATTTGATTTTTTAGTCTTTTCGCCTATTTTTTTATTTTTCATTTTTCTTCTTTCATGTTTTTTCCCTATCTTTGCATTCGATAAAAAATATTAAAAAATGAAGTATAGTTATATCCTTAAAATGTTTGCCTTATTGCTGATGACCCAGCAGGCATCGGCACAGACTGCCAGAAGCAAAAATGCTTATAAGGCTCAAATCGTGAAGAACTACTCTGATTCGTTGACCATCCTGCGCCACCAGCTTGACTCACTCCAGAAGGTGAACCAAAAACTGGTACAGGAGTCAACTGACGGACGCTATTTCCGGCTTTTCGCCCCAACCACGTTCTATCATTCTGGCGCTCAAAAGGCTTTGTCGCTCTATCCGGAGTCTGGCGACGATGTTGCTGATGCCATCGATAAAGCCCTTCTGAGTCTTTATATGCGCCGCCCTGACCTTGTAAAGAACAATGAGAGCTGCTTGCTGATGGCTGGTACGCTGCGCGATGACGTGAATAAGGAAGTGGTACAGCAGGTCGAGTTGGTCGAAAAGGTAGCCCCAGTACCTGATTTGCCTGAAGAGGAAGCGCCTTTGGCTGTAGAAGTGAAGAAACCCAATTTTTGGAAATTCAAGTTCGACGGTTCGTTGCAGTTCCTTCAGAACTATGTGTCCGACAACTGGCACAAGGGTGGCGAGTCAAACTATTCTGCTGTCGGCTCAACAATCATCGAACTGAACTATAACGACAAGGACAAGGTGAATTTCGACAACAAGCTGGAGATGAAACTGGGCTTCCAGACGTCACCTTCTGATACCGTCCATAAGTTCAAGTCCAATAACGATTTGTTGCGTTATACTGGTAAACTGGGCTTCCAGGCCCACAAGAAGTGGTACTACACACTCCAGTTGCTTGCCTATACACAGTTTGCCCCTGGACTGAAATCCAACGACAAGAAGGTTTACTCCGATTTCATGTCGCCCTTCGACCTGAACGTCGGTATTGGTATGGAATACAAGGTTGATGCCTTGAACAAACGGTTGACAGGTACGCTGAATTTCCTGCCCCTGTCATACAATTTGCGCTACGTCGACCGCCTGTCGCTCTGCAAGGACTACGGCCTGGAAGAGGGCAAGCACACGCTAAACGACTTTGGTTCACAGCTGACCATCGACCTTGAGTGGAAGATTTCTGAACAAGTCAAGTGGAAGACCCGCTTATATGGCTTCACATCCTACAAGCGTGCCCTGGTGGAGTGGGAGAATCAGTTCACCCTGCAGGTTTCAAAGTATATTGCCGCCAACCTCTTCCTCTATCCACGTTTCGACGACTCAGGACAGCGTGATGGCGACTTGGGCTATTTGCAGTTCCAGGAGTACAGCTCGCTGGGCATCTCCTATACGTTCTGATAGCGACGTCAGGCACGTCCTGCATTCAGGGAAAATATAAAGGGTAAAAATCGGAAACTTCCGTTTTTACCCTTTTTCTGATGTTTGCAAGTCTTTCTATTTCGCTTCTGTCATGTCCCCCTCGATGTAGAGGCGAGTCATTTCTACAGCGCCATTCGTGCGGACGGTAATCGACTTCTTGAAGTGTCCTGGGAATTTTCCAGCACCATTGTATGTTACCTTAATCTCGCCCTTTGCACCTGGCTTAACGGGCTCCTTGGTGTACTCTGGCACCGTGCAACCGCACGAGGCTACGGCCTGGTTGACAACCAGTGGCTGCTCGCCGACGTTTGTGTAGGTAAAAGTACAGGTAACCCTTGGGTCCTTCTCTGAAAAAGAACCAAAATTGTGAGTAGTCTTGTCAAACTTAATCTGTGCAGGCTTCTGGGCCATTGCGGTCATTCCGCTTAACAGCAAAAACGACATCAGTATCAGTTTCTTCATATCTTTCCTATTTAATTAGTTTTCTGTTTAGACGCAATTTGGAAGCAAAAGTAAAGTAAAAAATTAACAAAAACACCTTTATCGTACATATTTTTACTTCTTTTAACTAAATTCCATCAAGATATTGCACACACCTTCTGCTCTGTGCACATTTTTCGGAAAACAATCCTCGATGATGTTGTTTTCGTACAAAGGCGTAAAGAGGTTCCCCCTCCTCATCAAAATGTGGTTTGGTCAGGTGTCAGTTCCCTGACGTCCCCTGTTTTTTGTGGATTGTAAATAAATTTATAAGCACTCTCGTTGCTGCCTTATTTTCCTTGTGAAGACGCTATTAATAGGAGCAATTGCTACCATTAATGCTAGCAATTGTTAGATTTAATGCTCGCAATTTTTACCCTTAAAGGCTGCTTTTAGGCTTCATTGATTTGACTTTGAAAAAGTAAGAAACTTTCATTGTCATTTACGAATGTTTCCCAATAATAGGGGATTTTTTTCGTTCCACTGTTCTGCAACTGGTGGGTTCTGGACGAGAGTCCAAATTTGGCCCCTCGTACTTTTACATGTTCCTCGCATACTGCGCGGCGGCGCGGCATTTGATTTCATCAAATTCCGTCACTCAGCCATTCAAGCAAGCTGTGTGACACTTCGCAGTTACGCTGTTACGCAGTTACTTTTGGTGTTTTTGCGCTGTGACTTTTTGAGGAAAATAGCATATTTATATTATATATTATATATATTATAATATATATAATATATATAATATATAATATATAATAATACATAATAAATATATTCGATAAGTGAAACTGCGCTGACTGTAATGAACCAGATGTTTTGCTGACAGTAAATGAACCTTGTCTGACAGTAAATGAACCTTGTCTGACAGCAAATGAACCTTGTCTGATAGTAAATGAACTCTCCGCTGACGGTAAAAGTAACTGCGTAACTGCGTAACAGCGTAACTGCGTGTTGTTTTTTCAATTTTGCTAATGCCGCGCCGCCGCGCTGAAGAGTAAGACAATATCCGTATGAAGTCTACGTTTTTGGGAAGAGAGTCAACCACCTCAGGGGAAGTCGACAACTTTCCTCAGGTGAACGAGTCAACCTTTTC
>JAEEGL015024061.1_pt1 | contig 12008 bp, 4 predicted proteins | sample 9134231 | NCBI WGS metagenome assembly JAEEGL01 (sample SAMN16246548, study PRJNA631951) | gut metagenome | biome: gut microbiome; feature: rumen; material: fiber-attached | host: Bos | place: Iran: Karaj | collected 2018-10
CTTTTTCACACCGCTAAACCGCATCGAATAAAGCGACGAATGGTGTATCGTTTAATTTGCCGGACTACACTGTCTTTGACTAATATGGAATATCTCTTCGCATAGCCTGAAGAGCGTTTTCTGCCTGCCCTGATGTGCCCATTACTTCGACTGCCGGTTTTTCCAACCCACATTCCGAACAATACCTTCCTTCGTTTCTGCAGCCGCATTCCGGACAGTACCATATCCCCGGACCCGAGCCGCGCACTGCATTGCCCCATTCACCTGAAAGAACTTCCCTGATGGCATTAAACGCCTCGGAACCATCCTCTGGCATATCATCAGAGGAAATCCGTACCATTTCTCCATCGTTCATGAACCTTACCACATAGGTCATTCCGCGAAGCCCTGTTCCCTTTTTCCAGTTTGCCATCTTATATTTCCTGACCAGCTCCATGCTGTCATCCAGGACAGACGATGAAACAAGACAGTAATCCATTGTTTCCTCAGAATCCTCTTCCTTGTTGTATCTGGCAAGAATCAGTTGTGTATCATCATACTCATACAGCACATATTCCGTAGACTCATCTCCGCCAACTGTAGCTTCGACCGCCTCATAGTAGTCAAAAACCATGTTTTCATTCGTGATATGATCCTTCAGATTACCTGAAGTATTCTCTATGTTTGCATCAGGATCATACTCCATTGTATTTCGTGACTTTACATTCAGAGCAACATTATGGTCGGGCATGACAAAGGTAAAAACATAGCCTCCGTCATACTCCTGCCTGAACTCCACATCATTACTGTAGAAGCTGTAATCCGTATCCGTGGCGATGATATCGTACCGGACGGTCACTTCCTCTCCGGGAGCATACATTGTCTTTTCGGTTTCAAAACCACTTCTGTTAAAGCTTAGCCTGTACATGATCTTTGACTCGAGTGCAACGCAGTACTCTTCAAACTCTGCCTCTTTTTCATATGAATCAAATGAAAACTGCTGATACTTTGACCTGTCGTTTGTCCAGTACAAATATAACCACGGTCCGCTGTCTCCTGAGTCCGCCGACTCACTTCTTGCCTTAACTGCTCCGCCGCTTACAAGATCACAAAACTGTGTCCACTGCTCAGCAGAAAGCTCTATTGTCCCTATCTGTATAGTATCTTTTTCCGTGCATGGACCGTAATCCCCAGGTCTTACTCTTGTCTCATGGAAAAACAGATGTCTTCCATCCTCAACATAAAATCTGTATCTCTGGTAATACGCATCGTAGTTGATGTTTTCTTTCGTATAATAAAAATCGGTGATATCATCGAATGCAATATTTGTACCGACGATCATCTGTTTATCAAACAAAGGCACTTCCACCGTATTCTCCTTAACACCACAGCCCGCGAGCATCGCAGCAAGTATTATTCCTGTTAAGATCAGTATGAGCCGTTTCATCTTCCTTCCTCTTTACGACACTATATCTGAATCCTTCCGGATATCATATCTATCAATGACCTCCGTGTTAGATGGTCATGAATGCTTTCATAAGGCAAAAACTCCTTACTTGTCATAAACCCAGTCGATTTCAAAGACTCTTACCACAGCGGCGGCTGTATCTTTATAGACACCGGAAAGCAGCAGAAATCTTCCATCCCGGCTGAATTCCATTTTCTTCAGCATCTTAGCGTTGTAAATGTATCCCCCGGCCTCATAAAGCACTTCGGGATGTTTGGGCATCAGCTGCATTTTCCCGCTCAATGTTAAATCTCCGGCAGACAAAAGCATGAAATCATGCTCATAGTCAAATATCATTCCGAATCTGCCGTCCGGTGTGACCGCTGTACGCAGAACATTTACAGCATCCTGTATCTGCGTCTCTGCGCCTGTCGTAAGATCAATCACGAAGAGATTGTGAAATTGTTTTATTCCGTCCTCCTCAAATCTCAGATAATGACTCTGGCAGGCAAGAATTCTGTTATCGGATAATAAGCGTGCATCCCGCAATTCTCTGTTTCCAAGTTCATCATTTCCCTGCAGATCACCCTGCCATAGGATTTCACCCGATGATTTTTTCTTTATCGTTATATGCTTTCCGTCAATCTCTACGACATTTTCTTTAACCGCCGGTGCATCTGACGATACACCTTCGGTCTCCTGCCCATCCGTCAGAGCCCTTCCGGTTTTTATATCATACCGGACGCACCCTGTATCAGATTTTGTATAAACAGCCAGCTGCCCGTTACCACAGAAATCCGCACCGTTATAGTTTTCCTCAGGAAACTCCGCGGAGATTCTCTGATACACTCCGCGAAAGCCTGTACGGCGGCAATACTGACCCGCTTCTTCATTCAGATCCAGAACTCTTATATCATTTGAATAGCCGTCAATCCGGCGTGCTTCCTGCAGCTTCTGCAGCGCCTCAGCATACATTCCGGATGATATAAGCTGCCGTGCCTGACTGCAGGCATCCTGAAACTGCCGGTCCTTATCCAGTCTCATGGAAGCGCTTTGTATCCTGTTCAGTTCATAAGCAGCTCTTTCGCCTCTTGAATACTTGACGAAACCGGACGCTTCATTCCCATCATGCTGTGCATAAACCAGTCTGTCGTTTTCGTCATACCATATATGCCCGAATCCATAGTAATATGCCTCTCCTGAAATTGATGCGAGACAGCATCCTGTTTCGGCATCCCATGCTTTGATCCAGCTGCGTGATGAAGATAATACAAGATTCTCATGCAGGCATACGGATTCTATTTTTTCTTTATGCCCGACAAGTGAGAGTTTATGACTGCCATCCGTGTTGATTACGAACAGCCTTCCTTCCGAAGTCCCCGCTGCGAGTCTGCCTGTATTATCATCCCTGTAAGCGCATGTTGCAGACTCTATTGCAAGCAGCTGTTCAGCAAGCTGAATCCACTGTTTCTGTTCTTCCTTGCTGCTTCTGTATTCCGGAGCCGGATCATATAATTCTTCGCTATAATGCCTTAACGCCCCGCCTTCCGTCCGGATCCTCCTGATTTTTTCATCCTTTTCGGATTTATCATCCTTTGTTCCGTTAATTCTTGACAGAAGTTCGACATCATCGATCCGGCCGGACCGCCATAAAAAGAGCCCCTTATTATAAATGCTCTCCGAATGATCCGGGGCGCCGGCAAGTCCCTGTTCCCAGAGCTGCTCCGCTTTGTCAGGCTGATTCAGGTCTATAAAGCTGAGCGCCCTGTTGTTTAAGGTGTCCGCCGTGTTCTCAGCCGTGTCGGGATCAGGACGGTCATACTCGCCGCCTGTTATGTCCCGGTAAACGTCCTTCAACAGCTTTTCGTAATCTGAAAAAATGCGCCTGCAGCGGCTCCCGGAATAAAAATCCTCCCGCCAGGCATCAAGAAGTTTCTGAGGAGGAGCCACTCTGTAATCCGGTTTCGGTGAAGAAATATCACCAAACACATCAGCAAATGCACTCGCTCCGTCAGACCAGAATCTCTCTCCTGCATACATCTCCAGCACGGTCAGCGCCCACGCATACACGTCCATCCAGCCTTCAGCCGGAGCGCCTTCCGCCTGTTCTTTCGGACAATATGCGAGTGTATATCCGGTGGACAGTGCCAGGCTGCCGTCATGCAGCCGGCTCCCGGCTTTTGCCAGACCGAAGTCCGCGATCTTCGCCTCCCCGCCTGTCGTCAGCAGGATATTTCCCGGCTTCACGTCCTGATGGATCATGCCCCTTTCGTGGGAATACTGAAGACCTCTGGCTGTCTGAATGGCGATGTCCAGGATTTTCTTCCGGGTCTCGTCTTCTGTTCCGTTGTACAGGGATCCGTCCCGCAGTATGTCCTTCAGGCTCCCGCCGTCCATCCATTCGGAGAAAACAGAAGGAACTCCGCTGATGTCGCGCACATAATAGCAGGATACGATGTTCGGATGCAGGCCGAGACTGATCCAGTTCTCACATTCCGCCACAAACTCCGCTTTTCTCTGCTCGCTTCCTTCCGCAAAGAATTTCGGCTGGGGACGTTTCATGGCCAGATCCACTTCCCAGCTTTTGTGATGCACTCGCCACACGCTGCCCATGCCGCCGTGTATGGCATCCGAGGTGACCTGATAAGTCCCCAGGATCTCATCACCCTTCTGAATCTTTTCATTTGAAATCGTCTCCGGTTTCATGCCCTCTGCCAGCCGGCTTGCGGCATCCTCCATACTGGCCCGGAACAGAGACATCTCTTCGTCCACGCAGCCTTTACTGATGGAAGCACTGATACTGCCGGTCATAAATTCTTTCATATCCATTGCCTTACTTCCTGCCTCCGAACAGACGTGAGAAGAATCCGCCCTTTTTAGCTTTTTTCTCCGTGTCCTGTTTCTCTGTGTCCTGTTTCACTGTGTTTTGTTTCTTCGGCTCTTCCTTTCGTGCCTCCTGTGCCGGAGCCGGATTGTCTGTCTTTTTGCTGCTTCCGGTATCGTTCGACACAGATTTCTCTGCCGGGCCGAAAGCATTTTTCCCGATATGCTTCACTCCCTCAGGGATATCAACGTCATCGCTAATACCGCACCCGAAAAATGCCTCGTCTCCGATCGTCTCCACTGTGGAAGGAATGTATATACTTGATAATATCCTGCAGTCACGGAATGCTCTGTTTCCTATGTGTTTCAGTTTGTATGCATAGGAAAACGGAACGTATGACAGGTTCCCGCACGAATTGCATGCATCATCTCCGATCGTCTCCAGATCAGAGGACAGGTCCTCAATTGCGTCCATCATTCTGCAGCCCTCAAACGCGCCTTTCCCAATCACGGTCACCTCCTCGGGGATCGTGATTCTCCTGATGAAAATACAGTTTTTGAAAGCTTCTTCTCCGATGACGGACACACTTTCAGGAATAAAGATTCCCATAAGAAAACTGCAGTTCATAAACATTCTTCTGCTGATGCATTCCAGATCGTCCGGCAGCTTCACGCTCGAAAGGAAGGAGCAATCGGAAAACACCCCTTCTCCCATCTGCGTAACACGGTCCGGAATCACGATTTTTCTCAGGCCTTCACACCCGCTGAAGGCAAAATCGCCTATATATTCCATGCTTTCAGGAATGGTAATATCTTTCAGGTTCCTGCATCCTTCGAAAGCTTTCCCGCCGATTCTCTTTACTCCTTCCGGAATAACAACGCTTTCAATGCTCTCGTTTCCGCTGAAAACGCCGTCGCCGATCGCGGAAACGGTTTCCGGAATCATGATCTGCGTTTTCTTCCCTGTATATTTCTTCAGAACACCTCGCAGGGCGATAAAATTCTTCGCATCATCTGTATACAGAGTTGCATCTACCGCAGATTTCTTTTTCTGTCCCGAAACCTCAGACGAAGCATCCTTCTCTTCATAGGACCAGAGCACCTGCACAGAAAGAAAACTGCCGTCCGACATCTCGAACCGGACGATATCTTTCTCACGGTCAAACTGTATATTTCCCCTGTATTTGATCTGTCTTCCGGAGGGCACGCTGTCCGTCCAGACGATTGCATTGTCCTTCAGATCCACAATGAAGATCATGCTTTCGCCGCTTGTCAGATAATACCGGGGATTGGAAAGCAGTAAAATGGAGGAGGTGATCTGATCCACTTTTGCGACCTGCGTCTGTGTCTCGGTATCCCAGGTCACACGGGGCGAGTCATAGTCCTCATTTCCGGCAACCAGACGATGAAATTCTTCATTATAAGCCACAAACATCTGGTACTTGTATCCGCGGTCTTTATCGAGATACAGCTCACTTATCCGTGCATATGAGAACGGCGGAAACATCCTCAGTTTATCCTCGGTATCGTTATAGAGCGACAGCCTGTATTCTGTTGAGTCCTGTATGATCGGATCATAATCCGGCGTCCTGCCCACCGTCTTGCGTTCATGGTTCCATCCGCAGCATATGAAGATATGCTCATTGGCTGTGCAGTATACCTTCTGAATCGGATAATCGCTTTGCTGCGCGGCCTTGGCAAAAACAGCCGCCATCAGGTTTCCGGAATTATCCGCCTGAGCATCCTCAATGGAAAGGCAGTTTACCGCCTTCTCAAATATTTCCTGCGGTGCCTCGGAATATGTTCCGGGAGATGCGTCAGGAAGGGTTTCATTATAATCCCGCAATTCTATGCATTTCAGGAAAGTCTTGTTTTTCATATGCGCATCGATTATATGCCGCAGCGCCAGCGCCCTGCTGTCATGCTCATAGTTTTTCAGCGCAAGAACAGCGTCGATCCTCTTCAGGGCTTCGACGTATTTTCCTTCTTCTGTCAGTTGTTCAGCTTCCGATATGGCAGTGAGATACTCATCCTTTTCCCGGATCTGCTCCAGGATCGAATGAATTTTACTGAGTTCCATATGCGGAAGCATTGAAAGGTCAGGCGCAGGGACCTGACAGACCTCAAAACCGTTTTCCGTTTTCTTAGCTCTTAAACCTGCGTTCAGCTGCAGCGACGGTTTTGTATACTTCGTCAGGATCGGAATTTCACTGATTTTATTTCTGAAGATAACCTGGCTGTTGGTGTAATCTCTGAAGCGGCACGGATAAAAAGTGTACTGCGTACGTCCTTCCTCATCCGGATAACAATCGACGATGCTCTCTGAGTTCGGCACTGCTGCAGACAGTTCACCGTTCTCCTCCTCAAAGAAATGGAGCTTGTATTCAGGAACATCGAGAATACTGTGGGTTTTAATCGGACAGACTTTTTTTCCGCTGCGCAGATCAATCATTTCACCCTGATCAAGGTCGTCGTAAACTGCTGCGATCTGCCGGCTCTGTTCGTTAAATATGGCGTAAACAATATCCTGGTCGGTGTGCTGAAACAGCTTCTTCCGCTTTGTGATATCCCAAACCGTCAGGCCGCCTCCGCAAAGCGCCAGAAGGGTGCCTGCCTCATTGAACACCGCGAAATCGATCTTCTGATGATGCGCAAACCGGAAGTCTCCTCTTTCCCGGCCGGATAAAACGGAAATGATGCGGACAGCATCCCGCGGCCCGTTCAGAACCGCAACATCACCGTCTTTTGTGGCGGCGATCGGGGTCTCATTCTCCGGGAAACTGCGAAGGAGCTTTGGCTCCGGGCATTTTTCTTCGATCAGAGTTCTGAACTGTGCACAGATCTCTTTTTTCTCCCCCAGCGACTCCAGAGAAGCCAGGTAGGTCAGAGCATCTTCCCGTTCACATCTGAGGATGGACACGGACAAGAGAACGGTAACGGAATAAATATCGTTGTGGTTGTTGCTTTTCAGACTGCTGACTGCGTAATGATCTATGATATAGGATCTGCCAAGACCAAACCTGTCATAATACCATTTGAAAAGGATCTGGTTGATTACGGATTCTGTGTGGTCCGGGTTTTTCGAAAGTGCCGCTTCCCAGCATTTCTCCGCATCATCTTCCTGCCGCAGATCCAGAAAAGAAAGTGCGCGGTTATTCAGATTCTCTGCGGAATCCGCGTTTCCGGCAAAGCCGGGATCCGGATATTCCCTGCCGGTTACCTCGCTGTACAGCGTGACCAGGTCTTTTTTTATGGCATCAAAGCTGTCCGGCCTGTCAGTCAGGCAGGATCTCAGCAGAGACTTCATCTGATCAGGCACAGCATGGGCGCATTTTGCGGGATACTCGTCAAAATGTTCTTTCGCTTCCGCACCGGAAGACCAGAGGCGTCCGCCGGCATACATTTCGAGAACGGTCAGTGCCCACGCATAAATGTCCATCCAGCGGGCAGGCTCTTCACCGTTTTTCTGTTCGGCAGGACAGTATGAAAGCGTGTAGCCGCTGACTTTAACCGCCTCTTGGCCTTCGCCCAGTCCTGATTTTGCCTTGGCGATCCCGAAATCCGCAACCTTTGCTCCCCACTCTTTTGTCAGCAGCAGATTGTCCGGTTTCATATCCTGATGGACCAGATTATTCTCATGAGAATACTGCAGTCCGCTTACCGCCTGGATTGCAATATTCAGGATCCGCTCCTGTACTTCTTCTTCGCTTCCTTCGTATAAAGATCCGTCTTTCATGCGGTCACGAAGACTGCCGTTTTCCATCCATTCCGAAAAGATCGTCGGAACGCCGCCGATTTCACGCACATAGTAGCAGGATACAATGTTTGGGTGTAAACCGAGGTTGATCCAGTTATCGCACTCTTCGACAAACTGTTTTTTCGTTCTGTCGCTGCTCTCGGAAAAGTATTTGGGGTGCGGCCGCTTCATAGCCAGGTATGTATCCCAGCCGTTGTGATGAACACGCCATACACATCCCATGCCGCCCGGTATCGCATCGGACGTAACCTTGTATGTGTCGAGAACGGAGTCTCCGTTTCGAATCATCTCATTTGATATGGCATCGCTGTTCCGGTCCTTCAGATCTTCGAAATAAGCCACGGACATTTCGGAGTCTTCAAAACCTGTTCTTTTACTTAACGGAGTGCTGATCGTCAATGATTCCATACTGTTATCCTCTCTGAATATACCCGTATATTTTTACTCCTGAAGCGGTCAAAATACTCATAGATATTTACCTGCCCTGTCCCTGTATCCGGCATATTCCGGATGTTTTACACTTAATTCATCCCAGAGTTCATATGCCTTTCTGATCAGTTCCCGATCATCCAGAAACGCCGCGGCATTGTAACAGGCTACAGCCAGTGCATGCGCCGCAGAAACGGTTTTCTGCTTTTCATACAGCTGCTGCCGCAGTTCGACTGACTCAAGGTATAGTGCCTTCGCCTCCTGCACTTTTCCCAGTTTTTTCTTCGCGCTGGCCAGCTTCTCACAGCCGCCGGCGAGATGATCGAGATAGAACAGAGATCCGGTCTTTTCTGTATTCTTCTGGAAGATACCGACCGCTTCTTCGCAGTACATTTTCGTTTCTTCCACTTTGCCTTCCGCTTTGCAGATATCTCCGGCTTTCACCAGACTAACGCCGTAATCATCCCATGCCTGCAGCGATTTAAGCTCCTCTGCAAGCACCTTGTCGATGTGAAGAGCTTCCGTGTAGTATTCTCCTGCCTCATCATATTTCTTTTCGGATTTCCGGACATTGCCCATCTTTGTCAGGATGGCGGAATAATCCCTTCTGGTTCCCGCCGATGCTGCGCGGTCTGAAGACATTTCCTCCCGGAGCATCGCCTCACGGATCTCTTTCGCCTTGCTATAATATGTATCCGCTTCAGACAGACTTCCTCTCTTGCGGCAGATATCCCCCAGCCGCTCATAACCGATGGATAAATCCCGTCGGGCTCTTCTGGTGCCGATCTCATAGACCTGTCTTTCATACTGCCTGCAGGCCCTGGCAAAGCAGTCCTGCGCTTTGTCCGGCTCTCCCATATCCCGATAGAGGCTGCCGAGCCGGTTCAGGATCAGCGCTTTGTCCCGTCTCTGCTCCCGGATGCCGACCTCCTGTTCCAACTGTTCGCAGAATGTAAGGGCTTGTTCGGCCCATTCCATCGCTGCGCGTATTTCTCCGGTATCTCTGTACATATCAGAGAGTTTTCGGAGTGCCTTAAAATACGCTGTTCCATACCCCTTATGTTCATCCGGATCATGATTCCGGTCATAGGCCGCCTTATATTGCGCTGCCAGCTTTTCCTGCCAGGCGATGGCTTCTTTGGCATTCCTTTTCACGCCTTCCCCGTTCAGGTACATATCCGCCAGCTTCGCCGTGGCTTCCATGCAGGGTTCCGGGTCCTGTGCCGCACTGACGAGCAGTTCCAACGCACGTGCCTGATTAATCTCCACATCGATGCCGTTTAAGTATGCCAGTCCGATAAAAAACCGATGCCTTGCGGAGCCGTCGCTCTCTTTTCTGGCAATTCGTGTCAGCGCATTCAGGAAAGACTGATTCATTTCCCGCGGCCGGTGCTCATCCTGCAGGCCGGTGATCTCCTGATACTTGAATCCTTCTTTCCCCTTTAAGTGGGACTGATCGATACGCCATTCCTTTCCTGCCTCGCCATCCTCCGGCTCATACATTTCCACGGGGACGATCTCAAAATCATCACTCTCATTTCTGCGGTCCCGCGCCATGGGATATTCCACCCGCATGACATAGTTCTTATCTTCTTCCAGATGCGGCGTGACAGCCATTGCGAACAGTGAGCTTTTTTCGAATGCTTCTTTGATTGCCTCGCTGAATCCCTCACCCGGCACAAGGAATTCATCGTACCAGATTGCGATATCCCGGAACTGTTTATTCTCATGGATCAGCCGCATCAGCCGCTGTGCGTGCTTTCTGTCTTTTTTCCGATAGCTTAAGAACACATAAGCATCAAAGGCGGAACGCACCTGCTCTGCCAGTTCGTCTCCCACGAGTACAGAATTAAGAAAGGTCTGAAGCACTTCATCATAGGGAATTGCCGTCGGGTCTGTCCCGTATTTAGGGACCACCTGGATTCTCGCGCAATTGTTGCTGAATTCATAGCCGAGACCATTTTCCAGCATGATCGGAAGCACCGGGATGTTGTTCCTGAGTGCGATCAGAAGTTCCGCGTCCTTTGCCCGATTGTTCTCATGAATAAATTTTGAAGTAACCCCGAACACGATGAGCTGCATTTCCTTCAGGATATCTTCAATCTCGGCTTCAGCAGCTTCATCCCCTCTGTCCGCATCATACCAGACCGCACAGTTCGCATGGCGCAGGAGATCCTCTGAAATCAGCGGAAAGGCTTCTTCAAAGTCCGTCGGATGACAGGAAAAAAACACCTTCGGTTTACCCTTAGGGTCACTCATACCCCTAGTCTTGTATTGCAAATGCATCATGATCCTCCTCAGGAAGACACTAATCCAACCGGTAAATCCGCACCCCGTCAAACTTATTCAGAAGTCTCAGCATGCTGTCGATGAAGCCGTAAAGCGGAGTATAACGGAGAATGAAAAGAATGAGTAATGACCATATATTGATTAACTTGTTCAGATTTAATTATAGTATGCCACTACTGTTGCTTCCACCAGAAATCACCCACTCCAAACCTCGGCAAATATGCCGGCACAATCAATCCGGTGTATTTATGGGCTGGCAGAATTGATCAACTACTGATTTAATAGTAAGGAATTCGATAACAGATAAACTTGACGAGATCGAATATGCACTCTGACAGATTCAGGTTTTTCCCTGAGAAAGCATGTAGTGAGGTCACAGAGAAATGGTAACTATGACACGGGAACAGGCGAGGCGGTTCATCCTCAGTAAGCAGGGACTGTTGGGAAATTATCGTTTTGTCGGGAAACCAGGAGCGTATGAGTATGTCCGACAGGCAGGATGTATTCAGTATGATCCCGTGGATGTGTGCGGTAAAAACGCCGAATTGACCCTGCAGTCCCGCGTATGTGGATTCACCAGAACGATGCTTTCAGAGCTTCTGTATAAAGATCGCCTGCTGGTCGATTATACTGACAAGGAACTGTCAATCTGGCCGAGAGAAGACTGGCCGTTTTTTTCTGATTATCGCGACAGGAGTAAAAAGCACGGTGCGGGCTTTCCGAACATCCCGGCGTTGGAAGAACAAGCTGTTGCTTATATCCGTGAGAATGGTCCTGTAAGCAGTGATACTCTTCCGATTCAAGGAAAAGTGTTCTGGCACTCCTCTATGCATTGGAACGGAAACTGGCACGGGACATCGCCTGCAGCCAGATCGGTCCTGGAACAGTTATACACAGACGGTGTTTTACTGATCCATCACAAAAGCGGTACTCGAAAGTTTTATGACCTGGCAGACAAATATTTCAGCCAGGATTTCCTGGATGCGAAGAATCCTTGTTCCGATGAAATGTCGTTTCTTAAGTGGCGGATCAGGCGGCGAATCGGAGCGGTCGGTTTGCTGTGGAACAGACGATCAGATGCTTTTCTTGGCATTGAAATGAAGACCGAACAGAGAGATGCGGCGTTTGAAAAAATGGAATCTGAGGGAACGATTCGGAAAGCGGTAGTGGAAGGGATCCGCTTTCCCATGTATTTTCTGGCAGAGGACCTGCCATTCGTCGATGCGGTCTTGTCTGACGACATTGATCTCAGCCGGCGACTGGAGTTTCTCGCTCCGCTGGATC
>JAEEGL015488450.1_pt1 | contig 12008 bp, 8 predicted proteins | sample 9134231 | NCBI WGS metagenome assembly JAEEGL01 (sample SAMN16246548, study PRJNA631951) | gut metagenome | biome: gut microbiome; feature: rumen; material: fiber-attached | host: Bos | place: Iran: Karaj | collected 2018-10
CTGATATATAGCCACCCACACTTCCCATACCAAGAAGGCAGGAATAAAGACCTTTTTATAATAATTAATTATGTTCTCATGGTTACTGTAGTCCTTGTCCAAAAGCTCAAATCCAAGCAGAATAAACAGCATAGGAATTCCAAGAATTCCCAGGATATAAAAAACATTTCCTATATGTCTTGTGACAAAAGAGATACCTACAGCATCAGCTGTTCCGATGTAAAAAAGAGACCTGCATGCAGTCATCAGCATCAAAAGAGTCATTGAAACCACACCAACCAAAGTTTTGCCCTGTGTTCCATCACCCTGCCATCTTTCTGCAAATGCTTCCTGGCGCGATTTCTTTTCCTGCAAACGCTTTTGCTTCAAGAGAGCTTTCGCTTTCTTCTTTTGCTCTTTGGAATCTTGTAACTCTTCGGAACCTTGAGCCATATCAGAAGCATCTCCTGCCGATTCAGCTTCTTTTGGAGCGCCACTTTCCGCCTCTTTTCTCTGTTCATCTTCTATCTCATCACGTTCCTCACGGCGTCTCACCATTGCAGCTTCATAGGCATCGCAGACAGAGTGCGTTTCGCCATCCATAACAATCTTGCCGTTCTCAATCCAAATGCATCTGTCGGCAATACTCTTAATCTGGTCCATTGCATGAGATACGATAACTACAGTAACTCCCGACGCCCTGAGTTCATCAAGCTTTCTGATACATTTCTCCTGGAATGCCTGATCACCCACAGCAAGAATCTCATCGATCAGAAGGATATCTGCGTCCACATTGATGGCAACAGAGAAAGCAAGACGCATGTACATACCAGAAGAATAGGTTCTGATAGGGTTGTCTATAAACTCCTCAAGTTCGGAAAATCTTATGATCTCGTCAATTCTTTTGTCTACTACTTCTTTTTTAATTCCGAGAATTGAAGCATTGATATAGATATTCTCACGGCCGCTCATATCGGGATGGAATCCCGCACCAAGCTCGATAAGGCTGGACACCTTTCCATAGACATTTACGGATCCCTTATTTGGATAAAGAATCTTCGTAAGCATCTTCAGAGTTGTCGACTTTCCGCATCCATTCTGTCCGATAAGTGCAACTGTCTCACCACGGTAAACCTGAAATGAAATTCCCTTTAAAATCTTACGTTCCTCATATCTGGATCTTCCCGGATTAACGAACTGCTCCTTGAGCATCGCACCCTTGTCGTAATACACACGAAAGTTTTTATATACATCTTTTACGTCAATAATGACTTCATTTGTCACACTCATTTACAATTCCTCAGCAAAACGTTTTTCGAGTTTGTCAAAAACAATCCAGCCCAGGATCATTGACCCCAAGGCAAAAAGAGCTGCTTTGATAAGGTACTCCGGCGAAGGCGCGGTCTTGTAATACAATATCTGCTGATAAATGCCAATAATATAAAGCATAGGATTGCATTTAAAAAGCGGTATGAATTCTTCCGGCACTATGCTAAGCGAGTAGAACATCGGTGTTACATACATCCAGATCATAAGAAGCACAGAAAAAATATGCTCTATATCCCTAAAATAGACTTCAACTGCAGACAGCAAAAGTGCAAGTCCAAATGCAAAAAAGAATTCCAACAAAACTGCCACAAGGAGCCATCCCTGTATTCTCAAGTCGATTCCCCACCCGGAAATCAAAATTATGCTATATATTATTGCAAAAGATATAAGCATATTCACACAGTTTACTATCATAAAAACCATCGGAAGTATCTGCCTTGGGAAATACACTTTTTTAACAAGGTCAGCCTGATATCTCACTGAACCAAGTCCCTGTATTACTCCACCGGTAAACATATTCCATGGGAACATGCTGACAATCAGGTAAATATAGAAGCTCTCAATACCTGATCTAAGAATATGCGAAAAGAAAAATGTGTAAACCAGAATCTGTGCTAAAGGATTTACATAAGTCCACAGAAATCCCAAAACTGACCCTTTATATTTTCCTCTGAGTTCACGGTGCGTGAGCTCAATTACCATATCCCTGAATTTCCAAATGTTTTTAATATCTGTTATCATATTTTTTCCTAACATCTAAATAGCATTTTATTTTTTGTTTGATCAGCACGACAATTATTAGAATGAAAATATCTTCAATTAGTCTGAATAACGCATTTATGTACCAGTTGTCCGTAATATAATAGAACGATGTTAATAAATAGCCATCCAAATGATGGATAAAGAGAAGATATAATGAGTACCTTCCAAGAAATGCCAACGTTTTTGAAGTCAACCATAATTGTGATAGTAATACACTTGCTTCAGAAATCATTACCGTTCCTGCCACTGAGACTATTAAACAAAGCGGATAGCACGGATACCTTCTAAGCGCTAATTCCAAATACGTATTTCCGCTCAGAACATAAGTTAACCAAAACATAGCAGCCCAAATAGCTGTCGAAATAAGAAGTTTCAGCAATGCATTCTCTTGTACTTTTAACATAGAATATTTCATTCCCACATAGAAAAAAGGTATGATTGCCAGCACTATGTCAAAAGAAAGAGGAAGAGGCTGTAATCGGCCAATCAGCTTTCCAATAATTGAAGCTACAACACAAACAAGTATCAGCTTCCATCCTTTATACTTCATCTGCCAATAGTCAAAAATGCTTCTCCCAAGAAAAAGAGCTACAAAGAACCATGGAATACCAAACGCAGGAATATAACCTCCGTTAACCGATCCCTCAACTCCACTTGCAAACACTCCTGCCAATAACTGGTTTCTTAAAAAATCACGAATTGCTTCGTAGTTGTTAAAAGAATTATAATTCCTAACAACCACAATTAAGTCACCGAGTAGAAACATCAGATAAGCCGGTATTATCAAATGTTTAAATGATTTAGATATATACTTACAATACTTGTCGTTATTATCGGAAAATTTGTAGGTAATACAAGATAAAATAAAGAACAAGGGCATATGAAATGAAAAAATCATACCTCTGAACAAGTCATATATTGTATGCCCTATAATGACTAAAATAATAGTAAGGCCTTTCGCCACATCAATCCAGACAATCCTGCTATTACTTTTCTGTGACACGATATCTCCCCCAAGATTAATCATTTTGTAATACATCCGAGATTTACTCATAAAAAGTAAATCTCGGATTTTAGGATTTATAATCCAAATTTATGTCTGTTAATTATTTGTTTCTGAAACTCAGGTGCTAATTCACAAAAATATCCGCTCCATCCCCATACTCTTACAATCAAATTGCGATGGCGATCCGGGTTCTTCATAGCATCTTCAAGTTCTTTTTCATCAAGAACATTTATCTGAAGCTGTTGATTTCCAATCTGCACAAAGTATTTAATGATGTCCTTTAATTTCAGAATTCCTTCTCTGGTTCTGAAAACAGATGGCGATAATTCCACAGTAATAGGTCCTCCATTAATAACTCTTGAGTAATCTATTACTGAAAAAGACTTTAACGTGCTAACAAGTCCGTCTACTCGAGCAATTGAAGAAGGTGCCAAGGAAGATGCAAATGGTTCTCCCTCTCTTCTGCCATCTAAAGTCGCACTAACTTTAGGTTCAATCAGATAGTCTCGCTGTTTATCAACAAGCCAAGTGTAAAACTGCGCTGATCCAGAGCCTGCTCTAACTTTACAAGTAGGTGTCGAATACTTCTCACATGCATCTGCAAACCATCCAAAGAGCTTTGCGACAAGATTATCTACTCTTTCATCAGCGTTGCCGACTTTGGGATAATGGTTTGATATCTCATTCAAAACGTCCTGACTATCCTCAAAATTCTTATTCTTGCATTCCTGATAATGTTTAAGTTTAGCCTTGTCGTTTTTAAGGAGGTCCTCAATTATATACATGGCATCAGCAGCATCTGCACTGCCCGCCCCGTGAATACCTCTGTTTCTGTACTTGGCACATTTTGTCAAGTCACGTCTCTCTTCTATCGGCCCATGAAACATCATCGATACAAGTGGTGACGGAAGAAGATACTGATCTCTGTTTCTTAGAATATTATTTACCTGGTAATCTATTGATTCACTTACTTTTTTCTCGTAAGCCTCAACAGTCAATGAATTAATATCTGAATCATTAATAGCAGAATCCACAGCAAAAGGAAATGAAACAGCACCTTGGTTTACAATGTCCATTCCATACCCCGGAATGATAAATTCCCAGCATGCTGCTACTGTATAGTTTCTGGCATCCTGAAGGTCATACCCAATCTTAACCAAGGCCGGTATTACCACTTCGTCATTAGAATACTGCGGGAACCCAAGTCCCTCCTTTGTCAGTTCACATCCAAGCGCAATAAGGTCTTCAGGAGTATTACTATCAATCCTAAGGTTAATCTTAGGATCAATAAGCTTAAGCTTCTTAGAAGCTTTAAGCATCATATATGTCAACTCATTAATTCCATTTTCTCCCTCAACGGTCACTCCGCCAAGCATCATGCTCTGACCATTGTCGCCTTGCTGTTCTCCAAAATAAAGGTCAGAATCTCGATTAAGAGACAAAAAGAACTCTTCTATATAGTCCTGTAATTCCTCATCGCTTATTCCATTGTCTTTATCATGTAAATAGTATTTATACAGGTACTGGTCTATTCTTCCAAATCCCAGCTGATAGTTCCCTGATAAATAGAACATGGAAGAAATAATACGAATTGTCTGAAGTGCTTCAAGAAAGCTGACTGCAGGCTGTTCAGGTACTCTTGAAAGATTATCTGCTACGATCTTATTGCCAACTTTTTCAGCCTCTTTCTTGTATCGCTTTACAAGCTCTGAGATAGAATCCAAAACAATAATACAGGATTCAATAAAATCCTTTTCATCATTGTTACTGCATTTAGGCATCTCAGCTTCTACTCTGCGTCTTATTCCAGAAAGACCTTCATTAAGGACTATCGAGTAATCAGGACAAACATTATTTATGACATTATAGTATTTTTTATTTGTATCATATTCTTTTTCAATATGCTCAAATGAATATGGTGGCGGCAATTCCCTATTTGTCCTTGTAAAAGCAATTTTCTCAGTTGGAAACACAATAGGCATTTCAACTTCACACATAGCTTTGAAATAAAGTGCCATTCTTCGCTGAAGCGAAACATCTCCTACTATTTCAGGAATGCTATGTACCGCATATTCATTTCTGAACACCCTATAATACCTTTGCTGAACGTAATCTCTTTGATTCTTCAATTCGCATTCTCCAATTCAAGATGGTTTTTCCAAAAATCAAATGATACCCATCTATCATGCTCGGTAACAAAAGTTTCTCTCAACTCATTATATCTGGAATTGAGCTGTTTCATGATATCCTTATATTCTTTAACCAGTTCTCTTTCTCTCTTATAGTCAAAATGCCTGTAATAATATGTATGAGAAAGTAAATTATATACTCGCACATGTTTTCTAAACAAAAATGCTTCAACCGGCGGATACCACTCTCCTACTGATTTTTCAGAGTTCTTCTTTAATATATTCTTACTTGCAGGTATTAATTTAAATATTTTCTTTGCAAGAGAATTTATTCGTATTTCCCAGAATCCGTAATAATATGGTCTGTTACGAACTTCTTCAAGCTTATACCAGTCTGTTTCACGCACAGTCTGCTCTTTAGCCATCTGTGCTAATTCCTGATGATTTGCAACCGGATCAATATCAAAAACAGTTTTTCCCTTCAATACATCACTTAACGCCCTGATAAGCAGTCTTGCGGACGTATAGTCATAACTGGAAATATAATACCAAAATCTTTCATTTATTAACTTGCTATACTCGTTCTCAAATCCTTTGGTATACAGCATATTAATAATCAGCATATTACGAGCCAGATAATATACATCTGTCACTTTGCTGACTCTATACCAGAAGTTAGCATGCCATATACAGATACCATTTAACTGAATTATCGGTTTACCATTACGGCGCCATGAGTACTCAACATCATCTCCTCTGATAAAACATGGCAACGGCAAGTCATTGATAGTTGACTCTTTAATACTAATGCAGCTATAGAACCAAGCAGCGTCAGCTTTAGGGAAATCTCTTTTCCAAAGGTCATCATTAATCTCATTAACTTTAAGAATATTAGCAAAATCAATAAGGTCACACTCAGGGTGAGCAGGTCCTACCCATAATTTGTCCTGAACCCCAAGGTTTTCATAAAAATGATTTGGAGCATACATATCAAGCATTGCCCCATTGATGGTAGCATCTTTAAACTCCTCGCTTAAATAATTCGAGAAGATCAATGTGCGATAAAAACTTTCCGGAAGAATTTTTACATCATCATCAATCAATACGCAACGAGTATATTCTTCGTCCGCCTTACATACTTCAATTATACCTCTTCCAAAGCCACCTGCTCCACCGGCATTTTTATTATAAACAACAGATACATTATCGTTAGCTTCTGTCATTGGTATGGTTTGACCATTATCAATCACAAACATATGCATCTTGTCTTTAATGTCGGTATTTTCAGCTAAATAATCATTAAATCTGGAAATGGTTCTTTTAATATAATTTTCTCTTTTGTATGTGCAAGTTACAATCGCCATTAAATTATTTCTTCCGGCAGGCTTGTCAGTATACCACCCCATTTCTTTAACATCTATAGGGTTATCCTTGCACTCTCTTAGTCTTACATAAACTGCCTCATAGTTTTCGGCACCGGGAACATCGATATAATTGAGTTTTCCCTCTTTATCCTCATACTTTTCACATGCAAGAGTTTCATTGATTATAATAAAAGCACCATTGTGCTTGGCACCCACAATTTCAACTATATAATCACCAATTGCTCTGATACCCAAAGAGATTTTGCCAAGATCGCAATAGTGAAACCATTTTGCAGCAGCAAAAAGATTCATCCAAGTATCAAATCTGTACTCTACAACATCACTCAGATTACTGCCAAATGCATTACATTTAGCTTCAAACTTCCTTACGAACAGATTCTGACAATCCTGTTCTTCAATTGATGGAAATACAAATTTCTGCAATAAATATCTGTCCATTTTATTCTTTATCCCCCAAGTAATTTTTCACACTATATCCAGATTCAATCAATTTTCGAGAAAATTCATTTACATTTTCTGTCAGGTTATTCCTATACCAATCGCTTAGCTTATATTCCATTTTATAAGATAAATATTTCCCCTCTACGAGGCGATTATATGGAAGTAAATGTATCTCTGTATTTTGCGAACACTTGCTTAGAATAATCCCGGTTAAGCCATCAGTGTTTTCCTTGGTATCAGTAATATATGGTATCATAGGAATTCTAATGGTATATTTGGTATTACTATTATTAAGCCATTCCAAGTTACTAATAATTATTCGGTTTGAAACGCCTGTCCACTTCAAGTGTTCGTCTTCATCAGCAAGCTTCAAATCAAAGTAAACATGGTTCACCTTAGCTGCTATGCGCTGAAAAGTCTGCTCATCGCATAAACCGGAAGTATCTAATAATGTATGAATATCGGCAAGCCCATCTAGAATCTCAGATAAAAAATCTGCCTGAAAAGTAGGCTCTCCGCCAGAGAAAGTCACCCCTCCGCCAGACATATCGAAAACATCCTTGCTCTTGATAATCTTCTCTATGACTTTTTGTGAAGTCCACTCTTCTCCAACAGTTCGCTTCGATGATTCATTGTATTGAGGAGATGGACTAATTCCTTCTGGATTATGACACCAGGCACACCTTAATGGACATCCCTTTAAAAATACTGTTGTTCGTATTCCCGGTCCATCGTTAATTGAAAACTCTCTAATATCAAAAACTGTTCCACTATGCATGTTTTCTAAAGTAGATAATTGAGATAGCTTCATTTTCTTTGACTGGCAACAGTTCCGGACTTGTATTGTTCTGGTACAATACATTTTCTATTTCAAGTCCAAGCGAATGTGCTTCATCTCTAATTTCATTTTCCTTATTTTCAGTCAATGCCATGGCTAATATACCGCCATCTTCCAAATGATCATATATACATCTGAAGTATTCTAAATCAATTGCATTGTTTTTAGTCTCATCAAAGCATGTAATAATCGCATACTTTTGCTTGACATCAAAAATCACACCCTGAATATACTCAATATTATCACAGTTATTAGCAAATAGCATATCAGCCATTCTGGAATAATAACCTATGCTGTTGACGCATAAGCATTTATCTATTGCTGTAAATCTTGAAAGCAGCCTGACACCGGCACCATAGCGTCCTTCAAGATCCAACACCCTTTCTTCTCCCGTAATATATCTTTGTAAATAAAGATACCTGTATGTTTCTATTTCTGATACGAGAAACAATTCTTCTTCACGTGGTTTTGCTACACACTCTCTGATTTCTGTAAGCTGCTTCTCGATTGTCTCTATGCGATGATGCAAATCATACACAGAGTTTCTTGCCCTAATGATATGTTTGTATTGCGGATTAACTTTGTTGTAAACTGATTCTGCGATATTTCTAATACTTCGTTCCATACATCCCTCTGAACAATATTTTTTTAATGAACAATTCAAGTAATTATATCATCCATTATCACAAAGTAAAACATTCCCATTCAGTATACACCATAAAAATAAGTGCGAAAAGCGCTCATATTTCTGCGCTTTTCGCACCTTCGTTATATAGATATCGCGTAAAAATCAGTATCCAACAGCCTGTAGTGCATATTCAGCCTGCTCTGCAGTGAATTTTTCACTATAATCACTGGTCAGCTGGCTATATAATCCCTGCCTTGAATAAGACATGCTTTCAAGGTATTTCTCAGCCACTTTTACAGCCTGTGCATACCAGTCTACCAAATTGTTGGCTTCAAGATAGCTTATAGCATAATTTGCCTCATCCGGAAGGAATTGCGAACCATATTCGCTTGTCATCTGGTCATAAAGTCCTCGTCTTGAATAACCTATGACGTCAAGGTAGCTCTCCGCCGCTTCTACTGCCTCAGAGTACCAGCTGACCTCATTATGTAATTCCAGATATTCAATTGCATAATTTGCTTCTTCAGGAAGGAATCCCTCTCCATATTGGCTGGTCAGCTGCCCATACAGTTCTTTTCTGGAAAAAGACATGAGTTCCAGGTAACTCCTTGCTGATTTAAGAGCCTCCTGCTGCCCTCTGGTAGGAGTATCCGTGTAGGACGATGAGTTAAAAACTGCAGCTCCATCCCTTACATAGCAGCGGCCATATTTCTGTGAATTGTATACACCGTTATAGCCAAAGTCTACAGCTCCGCCAGCAACCTTCCAATCGCCAAATACGGGAGACCTGAAAACATCATTGTAACCAAAGTCTACTGCGCCGCCATTTACAAGCCACCACCCAACACTTGGTGAACAGTATAGGTCTGTATAGCCGAAATCTACTGCGCCGCCAGATACTAGCCACCAGCCGTAGGCAGGCGAGCCATAAAGGTCAGAGTAGCCAAAATCTACAGCACCACCAGTTACTTTCCACCAGCCAAAAGTCGGTGATTCATAGAGATCTGTGTACCAAAAATCTACCGCGCCGCCATTTATCTTCCACCAGCCAAAGTATGGCGATTCATAGAGGTCTGTGAACCAAAAGTCTACTGCGCCGCCATTTATCTTCCACCAGCCAAAAGTCGGTGATTCATAGAGGTCTGTATAACTAAAGTCTACTACGCCGCCATTTATTTTCCACCAGCCATACATAGGCGAGCCGTACAAGTCTGTGTAGCCAAAGTCTACCGCACCACCATTTATTTTCCACCAGCCAAAAGTCGGTGATTCATAGAGGTCAGAGTATCCGAAATCTACAGAGCCTCCTGAGATTTTCCACCATCCTACATTTGGATCACAATAAAGATCATTGAACCCAAAGTTGACCTGTCCATTTTCAACAAGCCACCAACCATAGGTAGCATCATTATAAAGTGCAGAATATGAATAGTTGATATTTCCGTTTTCATAAAGATACCAGTTACCATCACTGCCCTGAGCAATTCCGTTTAATTCGGAAGGCGTGTAGCCGTCAAAATCCGTATCTGACATTGGGTAACTTGCATAAAATTCACTTGTTCTGTACTTAGCATCTCTTTGGTGATCGCCGTTTTCATCCTTTTGCGTATTTTCGAAATTGCTGTTACATAACAAGTAGTATTCCCATCTGTCAGGATCATTTCCATAGTTTGAATCCCAGGTTGAGTCCACGTTATAATATAGATTACCTATACGGACAATGTTCCAGGCATGATTTCTGCTCGTAATAATCCTTGCATCAATACCAGCTTCATTCATCATCCTGTAAAGAAGCGATGAATATCCCTGACAGACTGCAGTTCCATTTATAAGAGCAGCATAAGTTGTATATTTCATCTCATACTCTCGATTATTCAAGTTATCCCAGTCATATGTAACATGCTCAGTAATATAACCGTATATTGCCTTAATCTTTTCAACATCTGACTTATCATTCAGAGAAAGCGAAGGATACACCTGATTGTTAAGATATTCCGTAATTTCAGCTTCCTTTTGTGGAGATGTTAAATGATATAAAGAATATGAAATTGTTGATAATTCTATTAGCCCATCCTGTTGGGGGTAATAAGAAATACCGAGCGATTCCCCAAGGCGATTAAACCTAAGGTAATCTCCTTCAGTTCCTATCCCATTATGCTGTTCTGCAATACTAATAGCCCCTGAAATATAAGAGTACGCATCTTCAGTGCTATTAAATTTCACAGGAAAAGAAACCTTCAATGTAATTGATGTTACATCTCTTGCGATTTCCCTCTCCTTGAGATACGCTCCAATTTCTTCGATAGATGTGAAAGTCTGAGAAGGGTTGGAGTAAAAGAGTCCCGGATGTTCCTCTTCTTCCTCTTGTTCAGCTGCAATCAGCTCTGCCAGTTCTTCTTCGGAAATTACATCCGCATAAATCGGGTTAACCGAAACGAACGAGTCAGTAATAATGTAATCTTCCTCAACATTCTCAATGCTCTCTTCAGCGTATACTTGTGTATTCAACATCACAAGCGACAGCATCAGGCCAACTATTATTCCAAACGTTCTTCTTATATTTTTCATAGGCATTCCTCGCAAATATGAAAGAAGTTTGCAGTTATTTGCCTCAAGTATACACCTAATGTAATTAATCAAATCGAAATTAAATCTAAAAACATTTGTATGAATGTGAAAATAAAATTATCTTTTTCCCAGATATTTAAAGAACAGATTCTCCTCATAATCATACCCATAGGATAAGCTCTTTCCCATTTGAATAAAACTCTCATCATCGGTCTGAATGCAGCCAAATGACACAATGGGATCATATAAGAACTGATTGTTTAGCATAGTATTTTGAACTGTTCTGGAAACCTCATGCAAAGGCGTAATACTTCCTATAAGAAATGCAATCACTAGAGCAATATACTGCGCATTCCATTTCCCTTCTTTTTCATTCTCATGATCAAGTAAAAAAGAAATAACATAAAAAGTCAGCATAAAAAGCGCCGGAATGGACGAGCGTATCTGAAAGTTATAGTCATGTACAACAATAAGCGGAATTATTACAAGTTCAGCCAACACAACGCCATATAGTTCTTTTTCTCTTGCATATTTACCCAATATGAAGAAATAAACTAAAACTTCAACTAAAATGAATACCAGATAACTAAGTAGAATTCGCCGCTTGTCTGCAGGGGTGAAAGAAAAAACCAGTCCTACATTTCCTTCAGGGCCACTCCAGCCAAGATAGAAGCTTCCAAAAACAATAAGCATTGCGCAGGGAATAAGCAGGTTTACCGGATTAAATATGCCCTTCCATTTTCCCTTCTTAAAGCTTGCAACAACCGCAAGCGGAAATACTCCCACAGCTGCCCATGGCGAATATGCAAAAGACAGAGCCATTAGTGCTCCAATATTCTTGTTACTCCTAAGTAAAAGAAAAAGAGACATCAGTATCCATACAGGAATTGCCTGATTAAACACCCAGAAAATCAGTGTAGTATTGCATGAGTACTGATAAAAA
>JAEEGL015494875.1_pt1 | contig 12008 bp, 9 predicted proteins | sample 9134231 | NCBI WGS metagenome assembly JAEEGL01 (sample SAMN16246548, study PRJNA631951) | gut metagenome | biome: gut microbiome; feature: rumen; material: fiber-attached | host: Bos | place: Iran: Karaj | collected 2018-10
AAGTGATTTATAAGAAACGGAACCGGCATTATTCTGCTTGACTGTAAAAAGAACTTCATCATTTAAATTTATATCAAGATTAGAAAATGTTGTTTCACCGAAAAACGGCAAAATTGCAAAAAGGAAAAATACAGAAATAAATGATTTTCTTTTAAGCATTATGCTGCTCCATAATTATTTTGCTAGTTATGCATTTGATTACTCAAAACCAGAACAGAAAGTTCCTGCTCAAGTTCATCGAGCACTTCTTTCATCTGTTCTATTTTATCATAACGGTTAGCTTTAATTATATCTTCTCTTTGCCTGTAGCGCAAATCTGTATTTTCTGATTTTCCTGCTTCTACCTGCGATTCGCCGCACCACGGACAAAAATAAAATTTCTCATCAACTAGTTTACCACACTTTTCACAAATACACATATTTTCTTCCTGTTTTTTATTTACTTAAAACTGTTTGAGGATCTATTAAATTTCCATTTTTATAAACGGTAAAATGCAGATGAGGTCCTGTTGAATAGCCTGTTGAACCGACAAGACCAATTCTTGTTCCCTGAGAAACCCACTGGCCTTTTGTTGCTATTATTTTAGACATATGAGCATAAACCGTCTGATAACCATTTTGATGGTCGATAATTACATAATTTCCATATATTCTGTTCTGGCCGGCTGTAACAACCTTTCCGCTCATTGCTGCAAGGATAGGAGTTCCTGTAGGGCAGGCCATATCTGTTCCGGTATGGAATGATTTTACATTTGCAATAGGATCAATTCTATAACCAAAAGGAGAAGTCCAGCGGAATTTTGCCTGAATAGGAAGCATGAACAATTCTCCCAAAGCATTTTTAAGAGTCTTTGAATCCAGCGCAATTCCAGGAAGAAATAACTGCTGTCCTGCTGTAAGAGTTTCAGATTCAAGATCATTTACGTCGAGAACATTTTCCAGATTGGTATTATATGCCTTTACAATTGCCGCAAGAGAATCACCGGATTTTACTGTGTAGAGAATTCCATCTATTGAAGGAATCTTTAGTTTCTGTCCTGCAGCGAGCTGGCGGACATTTCCTATGTCGTTTACGGAAATAAGCGTAGAAATATTTGTAAGTCCGAATTTCTTTGTAATTCCGCTGATTGTATCGCCGGATTTTACTGTATAATTCTGGTAAGTTACAGCCTGTGTAAAGATTTGTGCCGCTGATTCTGAATCCAGTAAGTTTCCTGATTCATCAATCTCCAGCGCTCCTTCCATTGCAAATTCTTCCATTAATTTGTTCAGAGTATCTAATTCAAGAGTATCCGAAAAATTCAGTTTTAATGGATTGGTAAAATTAATTTTATAGTTTATAAACTTTACGCTGAATACAGAAATTAAGCATAAAGCAGCAATTATAATAGAAGAAATTGATATTTTCTTTGCATTTGCTTTTACAAAATCATGAGAATCTGATAAAGCAGAGCCAATAACCTTAAAAAGATTAGGAAGCGTAAAATTCAGCTTTACCTTTGTTGCAGAAAAGCTCCGCAATTCTGTCGTATATGGAGAGTAGGTAATTGATGACGTTTTTTTATAATCTTTTGAAGAAGAAAAACGCGGAAGCTTTGGAAAAGAAAACCGGGTTTTCCTGTCTTCATTCTGTACATAATTAATTATTTCCATAGAATCATTATCGGAATTCTAATTGGCGAGATTAAGGAAAATTTATGCAGCCATAAACAAATTAAAAAAAATATGCATTTCTTCCAAAAAAGATTTATAATGTAAGTGTATGTCAAAAATATTATGGAGGACGGACAATAATGCCTAAGAGAAAATACAAGATTGCAAATTTTCTTTGTACCAGTATTGTTGGAATTATTCTTGTTTCTACTGTTATTCAGATCACGATTGTTACAAGAATAACTAAGCATTCAGCTGCCGAAAGTTATGCGCTGGATTGTACTCAGATTACCAACGCATATTCACTCGCAATTGCTACAAAAATAAGTGAATATAAAAATCAGTTGAATTATTATACTTCTGCAGATGTTGTTTTAACCGGAGACTCGCAGAAAATCTTTGAATGGCTTCAGGAACATAACAGTGCAAGAAAATCATATTTTTCTGCAGTCCTTTATTCAGATAAAAATGGAAATGCCATTACCGATACAGGAATTAAATTGAATGTAGCTTCTGAATCTATTTATAAAGAAATTATTACAAATCAAAAAAATGAATATGTTAGTTCTCCTGTGTTGGATTCAAATGGAAATCCTTCGTTTTATGTTGCAAAGGCAGCACAGGTAAATGGCGAAACAATAGGTATTTTTTCGGCAATTGTTCCTCTTTATAATATTCAGAATCTTGTAAAGTACATCCTTTTAGGCGATACGGGACAGACCTGGGTAATTAATGATGTAGGAACTGTAATTGCAAATAAAAATACAGATTATATGATGAAGCTGAATCTTTTTAGTTCAGGTTCAAAAGAGCTTAAAGCTGCAGTTGAAAAAGCAATTAATGGTGGAATTGGTACTGCGTGGGTTACAGGCCTTGGAGATGAAAAAGGTACTTCGTTTATAACTTACACACCGATTGCCAATACTCCATGGACATTTATTTTCTCTATGTCTGAATCTCAGGTTTATTCAACCGGAAATCAGCTTCGTCCGATTTTTATTCTTATTTCTGTAATAACAGTACTTGTTCTTGCTCTTGCATGTCTTTTAATTGCAAACAGACTTTTAAAACCTGTTGCGGCAATGGAAAAATCTATAAATGAAATTGCTTCTGGCCATGCAGATTTAACTCGGCGAATTAATATTAATACCCGTTCAGAAATTGGTTCTGCGGTTGATGGATTTAATAAGTTTACGGAAAAACTTCAGTCTATAATCATTCAGCTTAAAGAGTCTAAAAATATTCTTTCGCAGGCCGGTGAGCAGATGAATATATGTTCCCTTGATACTGTAGATGCAAATGAAAAAATAGTTGCGAACATCGGTACTGTAAGTCAGCAGATAGGACAGCAGTCAAACTGTGTAACTCAGACAGCCGGTGCAGTAGATGAAATTGCTTCCAACATTATGTCTCTTGAAAAGATGATTGAAAATCAGGTTGCAAGTGTAACCGAGGCTTCTGCTGCAGTTGAAGAAATGATTGGAAACATTGATTCTGTTAATAACTCTGTAAAAATACTTGCACAGAAATTTGCTGAACTTGAGCAGAATGCAAAAGACGGTACAGAAAAGCAGAAAATCATGGATGAAAAAATCAAGCAGATTGTTACTGAATCAAAAATGCTTCAGGAAGCAAATAAGACAATTGCAGATATTGCCGGTCAGACAAACCTCCTTGCAATGAACGCCGCAATTGAGGCTGCACACGCTGGTGATGCCGGAAAAGGATTCAGTGTAGTTGCAGATGAAATCCGTAAGCTTTCTGAAACTTCTTCAGCACAGTCTAAGACAATTGGTACTCAGCTTAAAAATATTTATGATTCAATTTCCGGCGTTGTTCAGGCATCACAGGAATCTAATCAGTCATTCCTGAATGTTACTGATAGTATTCAGCAGACAGATCCTATAGTTGCTCACATTACAAATGCTATGGCAGAACAGTCTGAAGGTTCGCGCCAGATTGGTATAGCACTTGGAGAAATGAATGACAGTGCTGTTGAAGTTCGTAATGCTTCCAAAGAAATGGCAGAAGGAAATAAATCTATTCTTCAGGAAATTCAGCTGCTTAAAGATATTACTTATTCTATTAATGAAAGCATGACTTCAATGACTGCAACAACTGAAAAAATCAGCGAAACAGGACAGGCACTTAATACCATTACAACAGAGCTGGGAACTTCAATTCAGAATATTGAAACTCAGGTAGATCAGTTTGAGGTTTAGTTCAAAAGAAAGAATTGAGCGCCTGCATCCGTGCAGCACCGCTACTACCGCGGAGATTAAGGAGAAATTATGATTTTTTGTAAAGCTTATAAAAAAATTGTTGGATGTTTGTTTATTTCCATCATATTATTCAGTTTTTCTTCCTGCATGAAAGAGGAAGCAAAAAACGAAAAAATTGGTGTTCTTATTAAAAACGAAACGGAACCTTTCTGGATTGGCTTTAGGGATTCGTTTTTAAAGGCGGCAAACGAGAATAATTATGACATCGTTATTTATGCTTCTGATAACGATTCGGCAACTCAGATTGACCAGTTAAAGACTCTGTTGATGAATGGTGTACGGGGCTTTGTTATAACTGCGGCAGCTACAGACTTAACTGACCAGATAGCCAAAATAGTTAATTCACAGAATGGCTACGTTGTTTTTGTAAATGTCGTTCCTACTGTGAGTGCGCTTAAGGTTGGAAAAAATATTTACTTTTCATCTTCTCCGGAAACAGATGCTGGTGCTTTCCAGGCAGATATTTTTGATTCATATATTAAAAAGTCATCTGGAAAAATAAACGGAAAGAATTTAAATATTGTTTACTTCAACGGAGAATTTGGACATCCTGCCGTTTTATACCGAAGAACAGGTTTTATTACGGAAATGGAAAAACTTGGCTATAAGCTTAATCTTACACAGATTAACGCAAACTGGAGTACAGAAAGTGCAAGAGGCGAAATGAGTATGTGGCTTGAAAAAAATAAAATTTCAAACCTTGATGCAATTGTTTCGCAGAATGATGATATGGCGCTTGGTGCCGTAGATGCGCTTTTGAATGGTAACTATGTAGATAATCCTTCTAAACCAACCTCAGATACAGATGGCGATGGAACAGCCCTTGCTGTACCTGTATTCGGAATAGATGCTACGGAAGCCGGAAAAAAATCCATGCAGAATAATCAGCTTTACGGAACTGTTTTGCAGGATATAGATCTTCAGACAGAGACTGCGCTGGAGATTATTAGTGAATGTTATAAAAATGGAACTGCCATCGGTTATACAACTAAAAAGAATATTAAGGGTGCAACAGCGGTTACTTCAGAAAATCCGCTTACAGATGCCGGCGTTCTTGACCAGTGTTTTGTAGTACCGTTCATTCCAGTTACAAAATAAAAAATGCCTGAATACAGTTTTTCAACTGCATTCAGGCTATTGCTATTTCTGCTATAACTGCTTAATTTTAGAATCTTCCTTCGTCTGCGTCCCAATGTCCAAGTTCATTATGCGCAAGAGTAAAGTTTACAACTTCATCTACAGTTGTAAAGCAGAGTCCAACGACTGTGTCTGCACAACCATAATAAATTGCAATCTTTCCGTCTTTTTCATCTGTTAATGCAGCAACCGGGAAGCAAACATTGTCTACAAAACCTGTAGTTTCGTATGGCATTTCCGGAGTAAGCATATAATCTCCGCAGCGGTAACGTACAATTGAAGGCTTTTCGTAATCGAGAATTGCTGCAGAGAATGAATATACAAATCCGTTACAGGTTGTAGAAACTCCGTGATAGAACATAATCCAGCCTTTTTCATCTTTTCCTTCCGGAGTTTTGTATTCAATTTCTATTGGGGCAGGACCGCAGCCAATTTTTACACCCTGCCACCAGCCCTGTCCGCCTTTCTGCATAACAAGTCTGTGTTCACCCCAATACTTCATATCAGGCGACTGCGAAAGAAGAATATCACCGAATGGAGTATGTCCTGAATCTGAAGGGCGCGAAAGCATTATAAATTTTCCATCAATCTTTTTAGGAAAAAGAACTGCGTTACGATTGAATGGAAGGAATGGATTTTCGAGTCGTGTAAAATCCTTAAAATCCTTTGTAGAAGCTATTCCAATAGAAGCTCCATCAAAATCGCCGCACCAGAGAATATAATAAGTATCTTCAACCTTTACACAGCGCGGATCATAGGCATAAAAAGGATCATGCGGAGTTCCGTCAGGATCGTGCATATGAATTTTTTCTTTCTGGAATTCCCAGTGAATACCGTCTTCAGAATCGCCAATATAAAGAAAAGGTCTTGCAGAAGTATCTTCTGAACGGAAAACGCCTTTAAATTTTCCATTCCATGGAATAACTGCAGAGTTATAGATTCTTCCCATTCCTTTAAATGGATTGCGGCCTATAACCGGGTTTTCTGAATAACGCCAGATTGGAAGCCAGCAGTCAGCAGGTTTTTCCTGCCATGGAATATTTGGTAAATTTCCACCACCAATAATCTTTGCCATTTTTTGCTCCTGTTTATATAAGCTCCGCGGGCGCGGGCTCATATGCGCTGATTTGCATTTCTTTATTAAGATTACAGTGGAATATTAAATCTGTCAAGAAAATTTACTTAAAATTTATTTAATTTAAGTTAAATTAAGTAAAAAATCATCTAATAGAGATTTGTCCTATAAACGCATATTAAAATACATGGCAGATATAAAACAATTTCATTATATTGAGTATAAATAATCGGGAGATTGCAGATGAAATCTAAAATCACAGACATGACGGTTGGTTCTCCAAGCAGGCATATTCTTACTTTTGCACTGCCGCTTTTTATAGGAAATCTTTTCCAGCAGTTATACAACATGGTTGATTCTGTCATTGTAGGAAACTATGTAGGCGCAAACGCTCTTGCGGCTGTAGGAACCTGCGGCTCAATGGGATTTTTCTGTTTTTCTTTAAGTGCCGGACTTTCTATAGGAATTGGAATTGTTGTAGCACAGTATTTTGGCGCTAAAAATGATCAGATGGTACGCTACACAATTGGAAGTTCAATTTTCGTTTTGTCCTCTGCCGCAATTATTGTAAGCCTTTTCGGCTTTTTATGCTGTCCTTATATATTAAAGCTTTTACAGTGTCCCGAAAAAATCCGTGGTGATGCAGTATTGTACATGCGAACTACAGTCTGCGGTTTAATTTTTGTTGCTTTGTATAATGGAGTTGCTGCAATTTTACGTGCACTCGGAGATTCAAAATCGCCTTTATACTTTTTGATTCTTTCGAGCGTAATTAATTTAATTCTGGATTTATTCTTTGTTCTTAAGATGGGCCTCGGCGTTTTTGGAGTAGCAGTTGCAACCTGCATTTCTCAAGCCGCATCTGCAATTACAAGTATAATTTATGCCTATAAAAAAATTGATTATTTCAGGCTTACAAAAACGGAATTGCGTCCGCACAGAAAAATTATTTTTTCTTCCTTAAAAATAGGAATTCCGGTTTCCATGCAGAGCTGTCTTATTTCTATTTCCATGATGGTTTTACAGGGTGTCGTTAATACCTTTGGCGAAACAATAATGGCTGCTTATACAATTGTAATGAGGGTAGAGCAGCTTGTTCAGCAGCCATACAGTTCAATAGGCGCGGCTATTACAAATTATTCCGGACAGAATATTGGAGCAGGTTTGCTCGACAGAGTAAAAAAAGGCTTCCATCGCGGAACTCTTATAGTTTTGATTTTCAGTCTTATAATGTTACCGCTGTTCTGGATTTTTGGAGAAACCATTATCGGATTCTTTGTAAAGGAAGAAGAAAGTGCAGAAGTTATTTTGATTGGCGCCAAAGCTTTAAGAATTACTTCGTTGTGTTACTTTATGCTTGGAATGATATATGTTCCTCGTGCAGTTTTGAACGGCTGCGGCGATTCAGGCTTTGCAATGATAAACGGAATTACAGAAGTTGTAGGCAGAATTGGCTTCGCACCTGTTTTAACAAGAATTCCAAAATTTGGTTTTTGGGGAATCTGGCTGACTACAGGAATTACCTGGACAATTACTTCTATTGTTTGTGTAATACGTTATAAAACCGGAATATGGAAGCGCAAAGGAATTGTTGCCCGGGAAAACAAAAACACTTAGAAAATCGGGTGTTCCGCATATTTGACTGTAAGATGTGTCAAAAAGATTCATAAATTCCGTAAAAATATACTGATGTGTCAAAATGATACATAAATATCTGTCTGGCCGGATTGTGGTCCAAAATTGGACATTTTATCCGGCGCTGTAAAGATAAATCATTTAAAAATTCATTTTTTTCTTGCCTTTTGAATAAAATATAGTTATATTTCTGCTTTTTTTTTTGCCATTTATAACTTTTTTCTAAATTTATTTGAAAAATCACGAACTTGGCACGAAACTTGCTATATTTTATATATACTATAAAACTGCGAGGTATCACTATGAGAAAAGATGAAAACATTTTGACTATGTACTTGAAAGAGATTAACAGAATTCCTCTTCTTACAAGAGCTGAAGAACTTGAACTTGCAGAAAAGGCCCAGAAAGGTGATAAGGTCGCAAAGAATAAGATGATTAATGCAAATTTACGTTTTGTGGTAAATGTTGCGAAAAAATATCAGAATCACGGATTAGATTTTGAAGATTTAATCAGCGAAGGAAACATTGGTCTTATAACAGCTATTGATAAATTTGATGCTTCAAAAGGCTATCATTTTATTTCTTATGCTGTATGGTGGATTCGCCAGAGCATATTAAAGGCTATCTGCGAAAAAAGCCGTGCTATTCGCCTTCCGCTTAACCGTGCAAATGAACTGGTTAAGATTGAACATGCAAGAAAAGTTGTAGGTTCTAAGAAGACTGAACAGCAGGAATACGAAGAAATTGCTAAGATGCTCAATATGGATTCTAACCATGTAAGAGAAATGATTAATATCAGCCGCGAGATGATCAGCCTTGATGCAGATATTAATGATTCTGATAACAGCCATGCTAAAGTTTCTGATTTCTTTGAAGACGAAGTTTACAGCCGTCCGGAAGAACACGCAATTGAAAACTCTATGATTTCTGATATTGATAATGTTGTAGAAACATTGCGTCCTAACGAAGCAAAGGTTATCAGAATGCGCTACGGTTTGAACGGCTACAAGCCTATGTCATTAAAGGAAGTAGGCGAGGAATGTTCCCTTACAAAGGAAAGAATTCGTCAGATTGAAAAGCATGCAATTGTAAGACTTCAGCATCCTACAAGAGCCCGCCGTCTTGAAGCGTATGTAGCTTAATAATATCTTCCCGGGTAAAATGAAGAATCTTTTCATCCCGGGAAAGATCAGCAATTCTAAACTCCAGCGCGCCGGCCTGCAGCGTTCCATTAAGTTCGCCAGGCCCTCGTGTTTTTAAATCCTGTTCAGCAATATAAAATCCGTCTGTACTCTGGCGAAGAGCCTTCATTCGTTCAATTCCGGTTTCTGTAATATCTTTACTGTAAATTAAAAAACAGAATGACTGTTCGCTGCCGCGACCAACACGGCCTCTAAGCTGATGCAGCTGTGCCATTCCAAAGCGGTCGGCCTGTTCAATTACCATACAGGTTGCATTTGGAACATCAACTCCAACTTCTATTACGGTCGTTGCTGCAAGAACCTGAATTTCTCCTTCGCGAAAGGCTCGGAGAATTCTTACCTGTTCTTCTTCATCAACCTTGCTGTGAAGAAGTGCACATTTATACTGCGGATAAATATGTTTGCTGAGTTTTTCAAATGCACGTTCTGCAGATTTAATATTTTCATTGCTGTCTATTGCCGGGTAAACAAAATATGCCTGATGTCCTTTTTCCAGTTCTTTTCGCACGGCCTCATATGCATTTATTTCGTTTCCTTCTTTTACAAGATATGTGGTAATCGGTTTTCGTCCGTCCGGTTTGGTATGAATTGTAGAAATATCTAAATCGCCAAAAATAGTAAGGGCAAGGCTTTGCGGAATTGGAGTTGCACTCATCATTAAAAGATTTGTTTCAAAAGTAAAGCCTTTTTCTGTGTGACGGCCTTTTTCTATAATTGCCTGCCTCTGCTGAACTCCAAAACGGTGCTGTTCATCAATTACTACAAGCTGCAAATCTTTAAAAACAACCTGAGTAGAAAATAAGGCGTGTGTTCCAATTACAATATCAATTTCTCCATCCTTAAGCTTCTTTAAAAGCTGATTCCTTCCGGCCGCCTTTACATTACCTGTAAGAAATGCAGTTCTGATTCCAAGCGGTTCTAATAGTCTGGCGGCATTTTCTGCGTGCTGGCGTGCAAGAATTTCTGTTGGTGCCATAAGTGCACATTGCCCTTTCCAGTTTAAAATCCTCAGGCATATAAAAAGAGAAACCAGAGTTTTTCCGGAGCCGACATCTCCCTGTAAAAGTCTTGCCATGGAAAAAGCAGGACGAACCGGCGGTGGGAGCCCACGGTCCAGCTGATTTAATATTCTTGAGCGTTCGGTATAACTGCGGTCAATTTCTTCATTCATTTCATGAATAACTTTTCTCTGATCGTCTGTAAGCGCAAACGGAAGCTTATCTAAAAAAGTTTTTTGCATAGGCGAAAGTTCCTTTGCAAAATCATCTTCAGAAATAAATGTGCCTTCAGTTTTTTTCGGCTGATTTTGTATACTTCCTTTTCGCTTTTCTGCTCTGGATAAAATTACCTGCTGAAATAAAAACAGCTCTTCGTAAACAAGAGTGTTTCGCGCATTTATAGCATCCTGAATAGAAAACGGTTCATGAATTGCGCGGACAGCCTTTTGCTTTGGTAAAAGATTTCTCTGCCTGATTATTTCTTCCGGGAGTTCATCTTCTATTCCAAGGGCGTATTGCTGCAATGCTTTAGAAATTGCCTTGCACAAAGCCTTTTGCGTTAATCCTTCCGTAAGATGATAAACCGGGAAAATTTTTGAATTCAAAGGCTGAATATCTTTAAGCGAAATTCTATTCTGACTGCCTTCCTGAAAGTTATCATTTGCTGACGCTTCCGGAAGATCCATTTTTTCTACTTCGAACGCGGTACTTTGTAAGGTATTGTATTTTACATAAAACTGCCCGGTTACAGAAACAATTGTTCCTGGAGGTAAGGTTCGTTCCAGAAAGCTTCTGTTAAAACAGATTAAGTCTGCAGCCGCAGTTTCATCTTCAATTTTTATTTTTAAGGTTTTCATTGCGCCGTAACCAAACCATTCGTGCGCAACTACTCTTGCAACTGTGTGAACTTTCTTTACCTGATTATATTTGTTTAGCGTAATTTTTTGCGTGCGGTCATCGTAATCATAAGGATAGTATTGCAATAAATCGCCCGCAGTAAAAATATTTATTTTGGCAAGAGTTTTTGTAAGTTGTGGTCCAACTCCGGATATTGAAGAAACCGGATTTTTTATATCACCAATTTTCATTTATTGATTATATTGGCATTTTGTAAAGCAAGCCTGTTATAATTGAAATAAGAATTGTACCAAGGATTTCAAAAACTAAAAGAGCAATCCAGGAAATTAAAAGTGCATTCTGATAATTAATCGGTTTTTTGTAGAATACGCCGCTTATTTTATAAACCATTCTGTTTAGCATCTGGTCAAATCTTGTCCATATTGAATCGTAAGGTGTTACGCCATGATTGGAAAGGAGAACAATCCACCGAATAAGAATTAAAAGGAATAAGAGACCGCATAAAGATTGTACAATGCCCCAAAGAGAACCGAAGATTGTAGCAATAATTCCACCGATGAAAATTTTTCCGGTTCGCTGGATGTTTGCAAGAATTGTTGAAATCAGGGTTAAAATTCCGAGGGAAACAATTGGAGAAAAATCTATATTTCCGATTCTGAAAATTCCTCTTCTGGAAAAAAAGTTCATATAAGGATCAGTAACTTTGCTGATGAATTTTCCAACTGCTGTAAATTTAAGTCCTGGAATCCAGGATAATAAAACATTTGCAAGGCATAATAATGCATACAAATAAAAAACTGCAGAAAGAATCGATAAAATACCTGAAATCATGTTGTTCTCCTATTGGACAGAAAAGCCTGTTCGGCTCGCTAGTCTCGCCTCTGAGCCGTTCTTTCGATAATCCTAAATCGGCCCGCTGTCGCAGCCCGATTTTTAACGGATTTTCGATTTTAGTCGGCTCGCTAGTCTCGCCTCTGAGGCGATTTTTCGATGAACCTAAAACGACCCGCTGCCGCAGCTCGTTTTTTAACGGTTCTTCGATTTTAGTCGGCTCGCTAGTCTCGCCTCTGAGCCGTTCTTTCGATAATCCTAAATCGGCCCGCTGTCGCAGCCCGATTTTTAACGGATTTTCGATTTTAGTCGGCTCGCTAGTCTCGCCTCTGAGGCG
>JAEEGL016026696.1_pt1 | contig 12008 bp, 9 predicted proteins | sample 9134231 | NCBI WGS metagenome assembly JAEEGL01 (sample SAMN16246548, study PRJNA631951) | gut metagenome | biome: gut microbiome; feature: rumen; material: fiber-attached | host: Bos | place: Iran: Karaj | collected 2018-10
ACCTTTTTCGTAGTAGTTATCGACATCATCTTCATCATCGGTGAAACATAATTCGTCGTTGATTTTGAATTTCAATTCAACATCTTCTAAAGAATAACAGCAAACACCAATAACTAGAGCGTTGATTTCTACCTCTACTCTAAGGATTGTTTCATAGTCTGTTGCGCGAGCTTTAACTACACAACTTGGAATGCTTTTGATGTGTGTTGGATCAAATTCAAAACGTGAAAAATCAATTGATTCTTCAAATTCTTTTGTCACACCATTAGTTAAAACTGCACGATTGATTTTCATAATTAGCCTCTGAGCTCTGCGCGGAACTGTTTGGTAAGTTCAAATTTGATGCGATTTTCCATCTCGATAATTTCTTTTTCTCCGAGTGTATGATCATCGCTAGAATAGGTCACGGAAATGGCGATGCTCTTCTTGCCTTCTTCGACGTGTTCACCTTCGTAAACATCAAAGACTTGAGCTTCGCTCACTAAACCTTTTCCGGTCACTTTAATAGTCTTAATTAAGTCGCGTGCAATAACGGATTTATCAACTACTAAAGCAAGGTCTCTACTGACGCTTGGGAAACGAGAAATAGGAGACATTTTGGTAATGCTCACTTTTGCGGAAAGTAAGCTATCCAAATTCATTTCTAAGACAACTGCGGAAGTCTTGCCCAAATCGTATTCACTAATCTTATTTGGATGTAATTCACCAAAACGACCGATAACTTGATTTTGGAAGATAATTTCTGCTGATTTACCAGGATGTAATTCATCGAGATGTTGTTTGTTTCTCTCAAATCTATATCTACTAGATTCAATGCCTAACATTTCCATCATGCCTTCAATAAGGCCTTTCATGTGATAGAAATCATATGGAAGCAAGGACATTTGACCTTCTAATTCTTGGTTACCCACTAAAACGATTGCTAAATGTTGTGAACTGCTCTGTTTGCTAATCATATGAGCAGATTCAAATAATGCTAAGTTCTTGTTTTGTCTAGCGACGTTATAAGTAGCGACTTTGAGTAAAGAATTAAGGATATGTGTTCTGAAGATTTCTCTTTCATCAGTAAGTGGATTTAAGATAGCGTAATGCTCTTCATTATTTAATAAATTAAATAAGTTTTCTTCTTTCTTGCTGATTAAAGAATAGGTCACGCATTCATCTAAACCCTTCGCTAAGAAGTAATGACGAATGTTTTTAAGTCTATTTTGTTCAAGTGTTAAAGCGCCTAATTTGGTGTCTAAACACGGTAATGTAGATTGAACATTTTCAAATCCTAATAAGCGGATTACTTCTTCGCTTAAATCGGCATCACAAGTGACATCAAGTCTCCAAGATGGAACGGTGGCGACAAAGGATTGAGGACCCATAATTATCTTGAAATGTAATCTCTCTAAAGCTTCTTTGATTTCCTTACCAGAGAAGTTGGTGCCTAATCTACCGTTAATTCTTTCAATGGAAGAAGCAATCTTCTTTTCTTCGAATTTTTCACTTTGATAAGTGACGATATCGCTGAATTCTTGTGCGTCGCATAATTCTTTAATTAACTGTGCGGCATAATTCAAAACAAATTCAGCTTGGAAATGATTTGTGCCCTTCACGAATCTAGAACTAGATTCACTAGCTAAACCTAAACGTGAAGATGTATGACGGATAGTTGCTCCATCAAAGGAAGCGGCTTCGATATAGATGTGCGTAGTTTTTTCATCAACTGCACATTCAAGTGAACCCATGACACCGCCTAAACACATTGGTTTTCTATTACTTGTAATAACGATATCGCCAGGAATGATTTTATAGGATTTTTCATCTAATGCGACGAGTTCGCCTTCATAATCATCACGAGCGATCAAATCGGCATGTGGTAATTTGTCAGCGTCATACATATGTAATGGCTGTCCAGTCGTTAGCATCACATAGTTACCAATATCAACGATATTGTTGATGCTTCTAATGCCCATCGCCATTAAGTAATCTTTCATCCATTTTGGGGATTCTTTTACTTTAATATTGCAAATTTCTTTACCGGAGAATTGTGTACATTTATCAGTTTTAGAGCCCACTAATAATTCGGTATCAAAATCGACATATTCTTTTGGTTCGGGAATGGAAACCTTTTTCTCAAATATAGCGCCGATTTCGCGTGCGACATTATATAATGATAATAAATCTGGTCTATTCGCTAAAACTTTGAGGTTTAAAACCTCATCATCTAAACCGAGGTATCCCAAGACATCTTCTTCACCAACAGGTGCATCTTCTGGTAATTCTTCAATACCGGCTTGTTGATATTCGCTTAAATACTTTGCTTCAACACCGAGTTCTAATAAGGAACAACACATACCATTAGAAGCGACACCGCGGATAACGCTTGCTTTAATATCTCCGCCTGGAAGCTTCGCGCCTACACGGGCCACGATAACTTTTAAGCCGGCGCGAGCGTTAGGCGCGCCACAAACGATTTGTTGAATTCCGTATTTTTCACCTAAATCAACATCTAAAACATGGAGGTGATTACTATCTGGGTGAGCGACACAAGTTTTAACTTCACCAATAACGAGATTGGTTCCGGAGGCAAGACGTCTAATTTCTTCAACTTCGACACCCGCAAAAGTTAAACCGTTAGCGATTTGTTCTGCGGTCAAGCCATCTAAAGAGACATATTCTCTAATATTCTTTAAACTAACTAACATATCTTAATCCTCCTCCCTTATGCCTTTTTCTTGAATTGATGTAAGAACCTTACATCGTTGTTATAGAATTTACGAATATCATCGATACCGTAACGAAGAATAGCGACTCTTTCGATGCCAATGCCGAAAGCAAATCCACTATAAACATCTGGATCATAACCATTCATCTTTAAAACATTTGGATGAACCATACCACCACCGAGAATTTCGATGTAGCCAGTTCCCTTGCACATATTGCAACCTTTACCACCGCAGTTTGCGCAGGTGATATCGACTTCCACAGATGGTTCTGTGAATGGGAAGTAAGAACTTCTTAAACGAATTTCTCTCTTCTCGCCAAACATCTTCTTGGCAAAGAGTTCTAAGGTTGCTTTAAGATGACCAATATTAATATTTTTGTCTATGACAAGGCCTTCAATTTGAGCGAATTGATGTGAATGTGTAGCGTCATCATCGTCACGTCTATAAGTCTTACCAGGACAGATAATACGGACTGGTTTGCCTTGCGCTTTTTCCATGGTTCTGGCTTGAACTGGAGAAGTATGTGTTCTTAATAACGTGTTTTCATCGATATAGAAAGTATCTTGCATGTCTCTTGCAGGATGGTCTTTCGGAATATTTAAAAGTTCAAAGTTATATAAATCGGATTCCACTTCTGGTCCATCGGCTACCTCAAAACCCATGCCAGTAAAGATTTCGATCATTTCATCTTGAACGATATAGAACGGATTTCTGGCACCAACAGTGCTTTGACGACCAGGAAGAGAAATATCGATGGTTTCTCTTTGTAATTTTTCTTCGAGAAGCTTTGCTTTGACAGCGTTCATCTTCTCTTCTAATGAGGAAGCGATTTTGGTCTTCACTTCATTCATTTCTTGACCAAAAGTTTTCTTTTCTTCAACTGGAAGTGTCGCGATGATGCTACCCATTGACGCTAACTCGCTCTTCTTGCCCATATAACGGTTTCTGAGTTCGTTAATTTCATCGAGTGTATTAGCTTTTTCGATACTTTCCAATGCTTCTTTTAATATCGCTTGTAATTTTTCGTTTTTCATCAGCGTTTCTCCTATACCAAATTTACACGTATAACGATTATATCATACGGAAAATATTTTAAAATATTTTTCAATTTGTTTCTTATGTGAATGTTTTTTATTGAGTAGATGGACTATATTCAGGAACATTTTCAATATGACTCTCGTCTTTATCATAAAAAGACCACTTCAAAGGCATCATATTTTCTCCGACAACGAATTTAACCGTATAATGATCTTCGCACCAAGAATTGCGAATTTCTTCTCTTGAAATAGAATTGCAGGGATATTCAGGAAAGATGTTGAATGTTATATCTAAAAGTTTGCTTGAGTTGGCATCAATCCAATTGCTGCCATTTAAATTATCAAAAAGCCAACAATATTCTTCTACGGAATAACCATACATCACAAAGAACGGGGTGTAATAATCGTTAGGGAACAAGTCTATAATGCTACATAAAACTTCACCTTCTATAAAAATATTTACATTAATGTGTTCCGGAACAACCATTAATAAAGAACGTAAATCAGATGACATTTCAACTTTTGGCAAACGAAAATGGAAATAACCCATATCGAGAGGATTATCTTGTTTATAATCTGGAGACTTGCTTAAGTTTACTGACATATAATAAGAAGAGTTATATTTTGGATAATTGTCTTTTCTGGACCAATGTTCGAAAGCGGTTGTATAACATAACTCTTTACCAATTTGTATAAAGTAATCTTCATTATCAAATATAAACCAAACAGACGGCAAATCGTTTGAGATACTAAATCCTAAATCCCAATTATTATTAATAGTAGGATTTTCAACAGCAAATCCTTCAAATTCGATTCTATTTTCGTGGCGATTCTTTTTTGGAGGAACTTTGTTAAAGAGGAGAAATGAATACCCCCTATTAGCAACAAATGTTGGTTCCTTATCATATCTAAACACCAAATCGTTCGGTTCACAGCAAACACAAGTTAGCGAAATTATTATTAGAAATGATAAAAATATTTTTTTATCCATCATTATTCTCCTTGTCAACAACAATTGCATAAACAAAAGCGTTTGCTTCCTCTGGGCCTCCAAAGAAATTGCTTAGTTGTATTCTTCCATGTCGATATTATATCAAAAAGATATGATATCGGCAATTATCGTAGATAATCCATTAAGATTCCTGCGGCAATCGCGACATTTAAGGAATCGATATTTTTGATTTCAATCTTGGTGATAACGCTTGCTAATTTCATCGTTTCATCACTAACTCCATTAGCTTCATTACCGACCACCAAGATGAATGATTTCGGTGTTTTTAGTTCTTTAATATCAATTGCTCTTTCGGTTAATGCCGATACAATAACTTCTTTTCCATAAGCATATTCTTTTAAGTTTCCTTTTAAGATTGGTAATTGGAATATCGCTCCTTTGCTCGCTGCGACAACCTTTTCGTTATATGGGTCACAGCTACCTTCAGAGAAGATAACGGCATCGTAATCAAATGCTAATGCGGTACGCAAAATTGTGCCCACATTACCCGGGTCATTTAAATGATCTAAATACACTACTTTGTTGAGTGTTTTTGGTTTTCTATTCACGATGTTATTAACAAAGACCACACCCTCAGGATTAACGGAGGATGAGATCTTGTTTAGTAGTTCTGGTTTGACTATATATTGGACAATATCACTAGGAACATTTTCTAAAGGCTTAACAGTAAAAATTTCCTTCACATTCCCGGATTTAAGCGCCATTTCAAGGGCTTTTTTACCTTCTGCGAGGAATTCTTGATACTCTCGACGATATTTGCTTTCCTTGAGGGAAGCGGCATGTTTGAGTTTATTATTGTCCTTGCTGGAGATCTCCTTGAACATTGAATACTCCCTTTCTGAGCTTCTTATGAAGTTCTCTATAATCCGGACAATATTTATACACTACATTGTAGAACTTTTGTGAATGGTCTCTCACAAAGTGATGAGAGAGTTCGTGAACCACTACCGAATCAATAATTTCTACAGAATAATGTAATAAAACAAGTGAATAAGTAACACTATGTGTGCCTTTAGAATTAGAACCATATCTGGTAGTCATTCTTCTCACTCTGACATTATATGGTTTATTGATTTTCATCTTCTTTTCATAAATTTCATTTCTGACTGTGACAAAACCACGGAACCACCTTCTGAGTTTTCTTTCGAGTTGTTCCTTGTCTTTATATTTGATAATATTGTCTTCAATTTTTAATTGTCCGGGAAAAGTTAAATCATATTTATTTCCTAAGATATAAATAAAATCATCACCACTAGCAGAGGATCTAGTGTCCATCTTAATAAGCTGATCAGCGTATTTTTCTAAACCATCCATTATTTGTTTTTGGGTTACCAAATACTTCGGAGCACTAATTTTAAAAGTACCATCTTTAAAATAATATCTAATAGATCTCATCTTCTTGCGAGTAATGATGAGTTTGTACTCTTTTCCTTTATGTAAATACTTCGTTTCTTGTTTTTGCATAAAATTATTATAACTTGATTACCCTAACCCTTAAATATTAAAATGTTTAAGGTTATGGAAAAGATTTTAATTTCAGCTTGCTTAGTTGGTGATAAAACCAAATATGATGGCCACAGTAACTATAACGAAAAGACCAAACTCCTATTAGAAAAATATGAATTAGTTCCTTTCTGCCCTGAAGTAGAAGGCGGTTTGTCAATTCCTAGAAAACCATCCGAAAGAGTAAGAGATCGCGTTAAAAATTCAGAAGGTAAAGATGTTACAAAATGCTTCGAAAATGGCGCGGAAAAAGCCTTGAATATTTGTTTATATCTCGGTATCAAAATCGCAATTTTAAAAGAGAATTCACCATCCTGTGGTTCTCATATAATCTATGATGGAACGTTCACTCGTACCTTAAAAGATGGTATGGGCGTAACAGCTGAACTTTTGACAAAAAAAGGTATCAAAGTCATTTCGGAGAACGAAATTGATACCCTACTATAATTAAGTAATATAAAACTAATAATTGGTCTCTTGGCGGTTGTAATTGACGCCAAGTTTTTTATAATATGCTTCTCTTAATTTATTCCATCTATAACCGAGTAATGGTAAGAGATTTAAGAATGCTTGGAAAGCTTTGATATAAGAAGCATCATCTTGTTTCTTTCTAAAAGTATCTAAACGATGATAAACTTCCAAAAATTGATCGGTTAAATTATCACAGTGTTTTGTGGTGTTGTAACTTCTTTTAGAAGTTTTAATATCAACACCTAAAGAGAGGAAGAAATGAAGCCCATCAGCAAATTCATCGAGAACGATTTCATCCGCTTCACTGCCTTTATTTGACCAATATTTGAAACATCTGGTGGCGTTAGCTAATTCACCAATTTCGACATAACACGCCATGATACGTCTCGGTCTTGTGCTCTCATAAGTGACACCGTGATTTTTCGCGATTGTGGCGTCTAGTTCGGCTTGTGCTTTGAATAATTCTTCAAGTTCAATCTTCGCCATATTATTTAACCTTCTCTAAGTGCCAAATTTCTTCGGCGTATTGCTTGATGGTTCTATCGCTAGAGAACTTACCACTATTGGCGATATTCATTAAGCACATGCGTTGCCATTCCGTCTTATTTTGATAGAGTTCGCTCACTTTTTCTTGAGCCTTCACATAGCTGTCAAAGTCTTTGAGAATGTAATAATTATCTCTATTGTTCATGATTTCATCAAAGATCATTCTGAAGCGATCTGGTTTGTAGTTGGTCCATTCGCCAGAGAATAAGGAATCCATGACGTTCTTTACACGATAATCGGAATTATAAATATCCCAAGGATTGTATGTGCCGTCTCTATTGAGTTCTTCAACTTCCTCATTTCTTAAGCCAAAGATAACTTCATTTTCTTCGCCTGCGCATTCTACGATTTCAATATTCGCACCATCCATCGTGCCTAATGTAATCGCACCGTTCATCATGAATTTCATATTGGATGTACCGCTCGCTTCTTTACCAGCGGTTGAAATTTGTTCGCTGACATCTGCAGCAGGAATAATAAGTTCTGCTAATGAGACACCATAGTTTTCAATGAAGATTACCTTAAGGTATTTACTGATTTCTTCATCGTTATTCACGACTTTAGCAACAGCAATAATTAATTCAATAATCTTCTTTGCATACACATAGCTAGGTGCAGCCTTCGCACCAAAAATGTATGTATGAGGGTAAATTCTGAATCCTGGATCGGATTTCATTCTCTGATAGAGATAGATGATGTGGAAAATATTGAGTAATTGACGTTTATAGGCGTGTAGACGCTTAATTTGCACATCAAAGATGGAATTCACATCAACATCAATATCGAGGGTGTCTTTAATGTATTTCGCTAATTCTTTTTTGTTTTCTAATTTAATCTTGCCCAAGGACTTCAAGACTTCTTTATCTTTCGCATATTTTTCAAAGCCTTTAATCTTTTCCATGTTCAAGTACCAAGCATCACCGATCTTGCTGGTAATTAACTTCGCTAACTCGGGGTTAGAATTCATTAACCATCTACGATGGGTAACACCGTTGGTCTTGTTATTGAACTTCTGAGGCATGTATTTGTAGAAGTCTTTAAAGGTCACTGCCTTTAAAATCTCGGTATGCAATGCGGCGACTCCATTGACGGAGAAGGAAGTATAGATGGCTAAATTAGTCATATGGATTTGACCATCTCTAATAATGTTCATCGCATATCTTTCACCATCGTTAACGCCCATTGCCGTCATTTGAATATTAAATCGACGATTGATTTCTTCAATGATCATGAAGCAGCGTGGAATTAAGTTTTGGACATAGTTGACTGGCCATTTTTCTAAAGCTTCCACCATAACTGTATGATTGGTATAAGCCATACATTGTGTGACTTCTTCCCAGGATTCATCCCAGCCCATGCCGTATTCATCCATCATCACTCTCATCATTTCTGGAATGGCTAAAATCGGATGAGTATCATTGAGTTGGAACACATAGTGTTCATGGATACCTTTTAAGGTTCCGTGGTGTTTATAATAGCTCTTTAATGTGCATTGAATACCACTACTCACTAAGAAATATTGTTGTCTGAGTCTTAAGATACGACCGTGTTCGGTAGAATCATCAGGGTATAAGCCGTGGCATAATTCTTCTAAGGTTCTCAAATAATCTTCAAAAGAAACATCTTTTGGTAAATGGTGAGTAGTTGGCTCCGCATTCCAAAGTCTTAAAGAGTTAGTGACGTGATTACGATAACCGACGATCGGAATGTCATACGGGACCGCGCGAACGACAACCGCATTTGCGGTTCTAATCGCATAGCTGCCATCTGGTTTTAAATATGTTTCTGGGTTGCCATAGAATTTCACTTCGACTTCGTATTTTGGTCTTCTGATCTCCCAAACGTTACCATTAGTTAACCATTGATCTGGAAATTCTTTTTGTTTGCCATCGATAATTCTTTGACGGAAGAAACCATATTGATAACGGATACAGTTACCATGACCTAAATAACCTAAGGAGGCGATAGAATCGAGGAAGCAGGCTGCTAAACGGCCTAAACCACCATTACCAAGACCCGCATCACTTTCTTGCTCTTCAAGTTCATGAATATTGATGCCGTAATCCTTTAATCCTTCTTTGGCTACTTCGTAGATGCCCATATTTTGCATATTGTTAACAAGCAATCTACCAATTAAAAATTCCATGGAGAAATAAATTAAAGTCTTTTGATCTCTCTTGATGGATTTATTTCTAGTGTGGCCCCAGTCGACGTTTGCGTAGTCACGGACCATTTCACCTAAAATAGCATATCTTTCTGATATATGGCTATCACTAACGGAAACACCATATCTTTCGAGCATACGCTCAGAAAAAGCTTTTTTGAAGCTAGCTTTAGTTTCAAACATATATGTTAAACTCCCTTATTTTTTCTTTGTTGTCTTTTTGGCCTTTTGCGGAGCGCTTTTCAAACGGAATATACAAGCGCCTAAGCAGGCTAGTTTAATCGTGATATGGGCTGGTAAGCCTTCAAAACTGCCAGGTTCTGATTTAATAGGCAAACCATTATATTGTCCCCATCCACTATAGATATCCTTGTCAGAGTTGAAGATTTCTTCATATTCACCCTCTTCTATGACAGGAATATTAATATAATCGTAGTAGTTTGTGGTCATGTTGTAAACAAAGACTAAAACATCATCGTCAACTTTTCGCATGAAAGCGAAGACGGATTGATCTTTGTTATCCACCATTAACCAACGGAATCTCTCAGGATTATGTTCTTCAAAATGCATGGCTTTATGATATTTATAAATTTCATTTAAGTCATGAATCATACGGCTTAAAGAGTCGTGTTTTGGGAATGATTTTAAATTCCACTGCAATCCGCGAGTTTCATTCCATTCATCGAATGTTCCTAATTCATTACCCATGAAGTTAAGTTTCTTTCCTGGGTGACCGAATTGGTATGTATATAAGTTTCTTAATAAGGCAAATTTCTGATCATAATCGCCCCACATCTTGTTAATAATTGTTCCTTTACCATGGACGACTTCGTCGTGTGATAATGGAAGCATAAAGTTATCCGCATAGAAATAAGCCATGGAGAATGTTAATTTGTTATGGTCATATTTCTTGTAAATAGGGTCTAAAGCATAGTACTTAAGTGTGTCATTCATCCAACCTAAGTCCCACTTATAGTCAAATCCTAAACCGCCTTGTTCAGTTGGTTTGGTGGTTCCTGCGAACGCGGTTGAGTCTTCCGCGATCATCATCACGGAATCATGGGCGATATGAATTTTCGCATTAAGTCTCTTGATGAATTCGACTGCACCATCGTTTAAACCGATGGAAGAATCACCATTGTAATAAATAATGTTGCTGACTGCGTCGACACGGACACCATCGAAATGGAAATAATCAACAAAGTAATTAATCGCACTCATTAGGAAGCTTCTCACAGGATCTTTGCCTAAATCAAATTGGTAGGAGCCCCAAGGAGAAACTCTCCAACGATTGTTATATTCAAACATCTTTGTGCCATCGTATTCCGCTAAAGCCCATTTATCTTTGGCGAAATGGACAGGAGCAAAGTCGATAATCGCCCCGATACCGGCTTGATGCAATCTATCGACCAAGCTCATTAATTGGAATGGATTGCCGTATCTACTATCAATAGAGAAGAATCCCGTTCCTTGATAACCCCAGCTACCATCGAATGGGTGTTGAATAAGAGGCATAAATTCGACATGGGTATAACCCATACCTTTAATATATGGAATTAATTTATCGGCGATTTCCTCATAGGAAAGGGTGTGGCCATCTTCGGCTTTACCATACCAACTACCGAGGTGCATTTCATAAATGCTCATCGCAGAATCAAAATTACGAGTTCTATTTCTAAGCCAATCATCATCGTGCCAGGCAAAATTACGATTATCAAATAACTTGGAACAAGTTCCAGGTCTCATTTCACTGAAGAAAGCATATGGGTCGATTTTGTCGACATATTTACCTTTTGCGTTTAAGAAATGGAATTTATAAGACATGTAATTGCTGAGTCCAGGAACAAATACTTCCCAAATACCGCAATCATCGATTTTATTCATCTTGTTCGCACCGACATCCCAGCCATTCCATTCACCGATGACGGAAACATCGTTTGCACATGGAGCGTACAATCTAAAAACTACTCCATCTTTTCCATTTTGGTTCACGAAGTGCGCACCAAAATAGTTGTGTGCTTCAATACATTGACCCATTAAGAAGTCATAAGTTAATCCATATGCCATATGAAAACCTCACTTCGGCAATCTCTGCCATATACATATTAACATACGCGCACGTAAACCCAAAAGAAAAAGTCGCTAGATAACTAACGACTTTATTTCTTTTATTGGTTTTATTAGCCTTTGACCGCGCCGGCGGTAACACCTTCGACGTAGTATTTTTGTAAGGCCATAAATAATCCGACGATTGGAATGGCGACAATGACACAGCCAGCAGCGAATGTCGTAAACATTGATGGGTCGTATTGATTGCCGTACATCATGGAATATAGACCGACGGACACTGTCCAATATTGTGGATTACCAACACCGATAATAACTTTGGCGAAGATGAAGTCCATCCATGGACCAGTGAAGCTCATCAAAGCGGTATAGATAATGATTGGTTTACTTAATGGGAGAATAATCTTCCAGAAGATTTTGCTATTTGTACAGCCATCAAGTTTTGCGGATTCGACTAATGATGTTGGAATAACATCGAAGAAGCCTTTAGCAAC
>JAEEGL017089311.1_pt1 | contig 12008 bp, 4 predicted proteins | sample 9134231 | NCBI WGS metagenome assembly JAEEGL01 (sample SAMN16246548, study PRJNA631951) | gut metagenome | biome: gut microbiome; feature: rumen; material: fiber-attached | host: Bos | place: Iran: Karaj | collected 2018-10
CATTATCTGAATGCGGTGTCGTAGGCCATATCGAGTGCGTCGATGACGGGAAATATCATGAATGCCAGGCATATGGCAGCTGGGGCGAACCAGTCGCGTGTGATGCCGCAACCCCGGTTTGTGACCGTGAATCAAATGCATGCATCGCAGGTACATTATCTGAATGCGGTGTCGTAGGCCATATCGAGTGCGTCGATGACGGGAAATATCATGAATGCCAGGCAGATGGCAACTGGGGCGAACCAGTCGCGTGTGATGCCGCAACCCCGGTTTGTGACCGTGAATCAAATGCATGCATCGAAGGTGCATTATCTGAATGCGGTGTCGTGGGCCATATTGAGTGCGTCGATGATGGACATTATCATGAATGCCAGGCAAATGGCAGCTGGGGCGAACCAGCCGAGTGTGATGCCGCAACCCCGGTTTGTGACCGTGAAAAGAATGTATGCATTGCCGGTAGCGGACCGGAAATCGTTTGTGAAGCGAATCGCATTTTCTGTGATAAAAATGCGGTTTATCAGTGCAATGCCGATGGTACCAATTCGGAGTTCGTCAAAAATTGTGACGATAACGAATATTGTGCGAACGAATTGGGATGCGTTGAAATCCCGTTGACGACATGCGAACCAAATGAGTTTAAGTGCCACGATGAAACCTCTTATATCATCTGCGGTGAAAATGGGAACTGGGGCGTCCCCGTTTCCTGTGACAAAAATGAAGTTTGCGATGAAGAATCCAAAAGCTGTAAGCCCAAGAGCGTTACTGAGTGTGAAGCAAACGAAGGCGGATGCGATGGTAATGTACTGAAGATCTGTGATAGCGGCGCATGGAAATATGAGGATTGCGCAGCACTAAGCCTATTGTGTGATGCCGGTGCATTGGAATGCGTCGAGGGCGCGGGCGAGTGTGTGGACGGAAATAAGGAATGCAAGAATTCTGCAACGCTGCGCATTTGCAAGAACAAAAAATGGGTCGAAGAGAATTGCGACGCAGACCAAATCTGTGATTTTGATGCTCAGCAGTGTGTGACGCCAACTGTGGTCTGCAAGGATGGTGAGCGCTATTGCAATGAAGATTATTCCGGATTTATGTTCTGTAAAGGTAACGAATGGATTTCGAGAAAATGCAATGTTGAGCAGGTGTGTGATCCTGTCTCCGTCACCTGTATAATTCCCAGCGTTTGTAAAAATGGCGACAAAAAATGTGCCGACAGTTCTACGCTGATGGTTTGTGATAACGGACAGTGGGTGAAATCATCATGCAAAGATGATCAGTATTGCGATTCTGATAAAAACGCATGCGTCGATAAATCGGATACATGCAATATTGGCGATCAGCATTGTGTCAGTTCTACCGAACTCTCCGTTTGTAAACATGGAAACTGGGTTTCGGAAGAATGTCCGGAAAGTTCCTATTGCGACGAAATACAGAACCAATGCGTGAGCATTTTCTCTTGCAAAGAAGGTGATCAGTATTGCAATTCTTCATCAAGCATGATGGTTTGCAAAAATAATCAACTTGTAGAAGTACAATGCGGTAATGATCAGTATTGCGACGAAAATGTCAATCAGTGCGTCTTGATCAATGTGCCCGAATGCACGGGTGACGAACAGGTTTGTATCGATTCGAGTAATTTAAACGTCTGTGTCGATGGCAAATGGGTAAAGAAGCCTTGCGCAAAGAGCCAGTATTGTGACAAAGATCAAAATAAATGCATGAATTATGTTGGCGAATGTACCCCTAAAGATGTCAGATGCTATGATGAAAAAAGCGTGATGGTTTGCGGTGAAGACGAAGCATGGCATGTCGAACAGTGCTCGGATGATAAACCCTATTGCGTCGATTCTCTCAAAGCTTGCGTTGAGTGTCATCCCGGCGACCAGATGTGCAGCGGTGATGTGACATTACTTTCCTGTTCACCCTCTGGCACATGGCTTAAGGGTAAATGCGAAGATGGTAAGGTCTGCAAGGGCGGTACTTGTGTCGATAGTGGCGACTCGTGCGAAGAAGGCAAAAAATATTGCGCAGATCGCAGCACATCCATGTCGTGTGAAAGTGGAAAATGGATAAAGACCGTTTGCAGCAAGAGTGAGTATTGTAACGATCAAACCGGTTTGTGCGAAAAATATGTCTGCTCTGAAGGTGAAACCTATTGCCGCGATAAGAATACATCTATGGTTTGCTCCGGTAATATCTGGTTAGAAGCCCCCTGCAGAAGTACCGATTATTGCAGCGATGAAACTGGAAAATGCGAACCAATTCCGCCGCTTTGCGAAGAAGGCGATAAGCGGTGCACCGAAGACGGCGATGCCGTCGAAACGTGCATAAATGGCAGATGGTTTGGGACGGCATGTAAAGATGGAAAGATCTGCGATCCCTATAAATTGGAATGCGTTGATCCTGGCAATGATTGTAAAAACGGCGAAGCACATTGTGAAGATATAAGTACTTCCGTCTATTGCGATGGCGGCGTCTGGAAAAAAGAAGTATGCAATAAGAGTTCGTATTGCAACGAAGATACAGGTTTATGTGAAAGCTACATCGTCGATTGCCAGGACGGCGATAAAAGATGCGCCGATGATGGCTCGTATGTAGATATTTGTAAGAATGGTAGCTGGGTGTCGAGCTTGTGTAAAAATGGGACGATATGTGATCCAGAGACATTGACGTGTGTCGCTGGTATTACACCTGTCTGCAAAAATGGCGCCAAGCAGTGTTCTGCGGATGGATTGGAGCTTCAGGTGTGCAAGAATGGCGTGTGGGTGCTGGATACCATGTGCGGTGATAGCCAGGTCTGTGATCCCAATGAACTCGCCTGCGTGAGCGTCTTTGAAGAAAAATGTGATGAGAATGATAAACCGTATTGTGAGAATATCAGTACTTCCGTATCATGTATAAATGGTAAGTGGATGAAGACAGAATGCAACAAGAACCAGCTTTGCGACTCAGAAACTGGTCTTTGTATAAGTGCACTCGATGACTGCAACGATGGTGATCGCAAATGTGAAAATCGCCAGCCCATGTATTGTGAATCCGGCGCATGGAAGGCTGATGGCAGCGAATGTCCTCGTTCACAGGTTTGCAATGAACGTGTTGGCAGCGTCTGTATTCCCTATAATGCCGAGTGTTCCAATGAAGGCCAGATGGCCTGCAGGGCATCGGATGTGGTCGAATGCGTCAGTGGTTTATATGAAGCTAATAAATCGTGCTTAAACTATTGTGTCAATAATTTGATAATGCAATATACATGTTCGGATAGCTGCATGCCAAATACGTCATTTTGCTCGGCTGATTATGCATCCATTTTGACTTGTGGAAAAAATAGCGATGTGATTGGAAAATCATGTCGTGAGAATTATCGGTGTGTGGATAAACAGGCTTCGGGCGAAGGTATTGTGTGCGAAGAAAAGATTTGTGACGAGGGCGTGTTATCGTGTGGCGCAGGCAAGCAAAGCAATATGGTCTTTGCATGCAGCAGCAACCAAAGAATACAGCTCGTCAACTGTTCAGATTACCGTATGAGCTGTAAAAATGGTCGTTGCGTGAAATAATCATTGTATGCGCCGCGTATCGAGCCTATGGCGAGATAGCGGTGCAGCCGGGGCGTATCGAGCCCGTGGCGAGATAGCCCGGCAAAAAACACAAAAAATATTCCATGAAGTCATAAGAATCAGTTAATATCAGCGCGCGTTTTATGCGCGCTTTTTTGATTTTATTACGGAGACAATCGACATGACGAAAGAATGGAACGACGCGGTAGCCAACATTGACATCGATCAGCTCAACGTGATCACGTTACGGACACTGGCCATGGACATGGTTCAGAAGGCGAATTCGGGGCATCCGGGCGCACCGATGGGTTGCGCGGCCATGGCGCATGTGCTGTGGAGCCGCCACATGAAACTCGCGCCGAATCACATCGGCTGGAGCAACCGCGACCGTTTCGTGCTTTCGAACGGCCACGCTTCGTCGCTGCTTTACGCATTGCTTCATCTGAACGGCTATCCCGTTGGCCTCGATGATATCAAGCAATTCCGCCAGCTTGGCAGCATCACGCCGGGTCACCCCGAGAATCACATCACCCCGGGCATCGACACGACGACCGGTCCGCTTGGTCAGGGTATCGCGAATGCCGTTGGATTTGCGCTCGCCGAATCGCATCTCGCCGCGCGCTATAACAAGCCCGGCCACAACATCGTCGATCATTATACCTACGCGATTTGCGGCGACGGCTGTCTGATGGAAGGCATCAGCGCCGAAGCGGCTTCGCTCGCTGGCCATTGGAAACTGAGCAAACTGGTCGTTTTGTACGACAACAACCACATCACCATCGACGGCACCACCGACGTGAGCTTTACCGAAGACGTGCCCGCGCGTTTTAAAGCCCACGGCTGGAACGTCATCATCGTCGAGGACGGCACCGACCTGGCCGCCATCGATAATGCGATCAAAGCCGCGAAATCACAGCACGAGAAGCCGACATTGATCAGCGTGCGCAACCACATCGGCTTTGGCAGCCCGCACATGCAGGACACGTCCAAAGTGCACGGATCGCCGCTTGGTCCCGACGAAATCAAGCTCACCAAGGCCGCATACGGCTGGCCCGAAGACGCACAGTTCTTTGTGCCCGATCGCGTTGCCGCAAGCCGCGCCGAGCGTGTGGCGAAACATGATGCTGCCTACGACGCATGGAAAGCCGATTTCGATGCATACGCCAAAGAATATCCCGAACTCGCCGCAGAATTCGAGCGCCGCATGAGCGGCAAACTTCCGGCCGATTGGGACAAAGTGCCCGCATTCGAAGCCGGCAAGCCGATGGCCACCCGCGCCGCCGGCGGCAAAGTCCTGAACGCGCTCCACGCCAACCTGCCCGAACTGATGGGCGGCAGCGCCGACTTGCACGAATCGAACAAAACCTACGTCAAAGCCTCGGGCGACTACAGCAAAGACAACCGCGCCGGCCGCAATCTCTTCTTCGGCATCCGCGAACACGCAATGGCCTCGATCGTCAACGCAATGGCGCTCTACGGCGGCTTCATCCCCTACGGCGCGACATTCCTCGTGTTCAGCGATTACATGCGTCACTGCATCCGCCTGGGCGCGCTCGAAAAAGCGCATGCTTTCTGGGTTTGGACGCACGACTCCATCGGCGTTGGCGAGGATGGCCCAACGCATCAGCCGATCGAGCATTTCGCGTCACTGCGTGCGATTCCCGATTTCGTCTTCATTCGCCCCAACGACGCCAACGAAACGCTCGAAGCCTTTAAATTCGCCGTCGCCAGCGATCGTCCCGTCGGACTCGCACTCTCGCGCCAGAACTGCCAGACCCTCGATCGCACGGTCTACGCATCGGCCGAAAACCTCCGCAAAGGCGCATATACCCTCATCGGCGACGACAACCCCGAATTCATCCTGCTCGCCTCGGGCTCGGAAGTCGACATCGCCATCGATGCCTACAACCAGCTCAAAGCCCAGGGTAAACGCGGCCGCGTCGTCTCCGTCCCCGCACACCGCCTGTTCCTCGAGCAATCCGCCGAATATCGCGAATCGGTGCTGCCCAAATCGGTGAAAAACCGCGTCGCCATCGAAGCCGCCTGCGAAATGAGCTGGGAAAAACTCATCGGTGACGAAGGTAAATTCATCGGCATGTCGACCTACGGCGCATCCGCTCCCGCAGATCTTTTGTACAAAAAATTCGGCATCACCGCAGAAAATGTGGTCAAGGCCGTGTTGGGATAATTTATTTTTTATATGGGAGACGTGTCACGACACGTCTCTGCTCGCCTATGGGCGACCACACGGGGTCGCCCATACGGCTCGCCTGCGCCGCTATCCCTGCGGGATACGCGGCGTTTTCTATTTGTATACTCGCTTAGAGACATGGCCCGAAACGTCTTTGAGACGTGATACGACATGTCTCTAATGATTGCTATATAAAATGAAATGTAAATGATATTTCAGGTTGATAGAAAGGCCTTATTTCATTGATTGCATTGAGGAACCAGAAATCACAGGCAAGACCTATCATAAAATTATCGGTAATGTAATAATCCCCTCCAAATCTGAGCATCCACGAAAAATGCGCGCCATCATACAGTTTCGCTTTATCATCGGGGGTATAGAGGTTATAGACGATACCGAGGCCGACGCCGAGATTAACCATGATACCGCCTTCAGTATTACCGGTTCCCATTTTTAATTCAGTCATAAACGAACTGAGGCCTAAAAGCTGTAGTCCGTATTTCTCTTCTCTGTCGTCAAGACCCAATGCGCCAATAAAATCCTGCCTGAGATACAACCCTAATACGAATTTTGCTATATCTGATTTGTATGTACAATATCCCATACGGTCACAATCGTCAGCATGTACCAGTGCGCTTCCAAGCGGAATATGGTACCCGAGCATAATCGTTCCACCGAATGGAAAAATATCACCTTCTGTATATGTCATGCCTGACAGAAAATTGCCTTCCGACTCCGTATCCATCGGAATGTAACCAGCCGATGCCATAAAAGATAATATAAATCCATGCAGTGCTGAGGTGTGCAATTTAAAATACTCTATTTCTTCGTTCTTTTTTTCTCTCTCTTTTTGCGAGGCAATTTTTTGCTCAATATCGACCTCATCCAATTCTTTAATCAGTAAATCATGTTCTTTCTGTGTAATCAAATTCTGACTCAGCGCACGATGATATATTTCTTCACATTTGCTGTGCCAGGTCTTGTAATCGATTTTTTCCTGTGCCGCATCATGTGTCACATCAATAATTTCATCATATACGGATTTGGCTGGCAAAAGACGTGGTTCTGCATACGCATCTATAAGCTGATTCAATTCTTCACGTAACTTTCTATCCCTATTTCCCGATTCATTCTCATCGACCCAATCACTGCGAACCATAAGAATCCGCAAATGGCGCTCGTTTTTCCACTTTTTCAGCGATATTTCACCATTTTGATACATATCATCTACTTCATCAAACCCAGCCTGATATTTGGTGTATTGGCTTGGAAGTTTGGTCTGAGCCCTTAGCTTTGCAAAGTCATCCAGTTCGGTTGTAGAATTCGATGGTTCTTGTACAACTTTTGGCGTTTGAATCGGTGTCGTATTGGATGGTGCTATAGGATTTGGCTCAGATGCTGTGGTTATCGGTGTCGTGTAAAGGTGACCAGGTCCGGAGAGGGTATTTAAGAATGGTTGCTGCGTCGTGTTTTGTCCCGATGTATTTACAGCAGTTGCCGGCTGATTCGCTACTGCATTTATTTTTGCAAGGAATTCCGCATATAGTCGATCACTTTGTTCCTGGGTAATATAGCCGACAGCCTGCAGTTTGACGAGCGCAGTTTTGTAGGTGGTTTTATAGGATTCGGCTGTGATTTTTCCTTGTTCAAAATCGGCCGCTGCCTTTTGTAAGGTGATATCCAGTTCTAACGAGAGCTGACAACGGCTAACGAGTTTATTCAGAAAGCTTTCGGCTTCTGGACGGTCGGATGCTGTGATCGACCCCGATTTGACTTCCTGATCCAGCATGTTGTTCAGAAGCGAAGTCATCACATCCGGCGATAGACTGCCCTCGACACACAGTTTTTCAAAAGATATAATCTGATCTGCATGTTTGTTTAGCATTTCGTTGACTCTGGCATTTTCAGTGACAGATACAGATTGTGCCAGCACGGCGGATGGCGTGGAAATGCAAAAATAACAGATAAGAAATGATGATAATGCGATGATTTTAATCATGGTTTTTACAGGCATGATGGGCTCCAAATTGCCAGGTCCCCGTTCTGAATCTGTATATTTTCTGAAACAATTCAGAAAATAAGACCGAATTTGCTTATATCATATTATGAGTCGAGCCAAATGACAAGAACTTTATTGTTGTGGAGCGCAGTAACAGTGACGCCTCAGCCTTTCAAGAAGATTCATATCAATAGCCCCCGGCTGCGTTGACTACCGGGGGATAGGTGGATACCCATTTTCTCCCAGATCAATTTTTTGCCAGCCATTGGGCCGGCAAAAAATTGGGAAAAAAAGTGAGCCCTTTGAGCCCCCGGTACTCGCTATGCGCCAACCGGGGGCTATTGATATTGAACGCCTAAAAGCGTTCTCACGTAAAGGCTGAATGTTACCCTTCGGAGGCTTTCATCTTGCATTTGACATTTAGAAAAAATGTTGTAAAGATATCATTGTCTATTAATGTGCTTTAAGGAGCCAGCAGATATATGAAATCCTGTAAAATACAATATCTCATAAGTATTGCGATCGCATCAATGTTTATTAGTGCAAATGCAGTGGCACAGGCGGATGCCACAAGCCAACGCATCTCTTCGGATTTTGAGGTGATTAAGGCATTGCAGGATACATGTGAACGCCGGGGAATTACGCCGGAGCAATATCTGGCCAGCAGCTCTGGTATCGTCAATGCATTGCATAACGATGGCATCATTGGCGATTCTGATTTTGCACAAATCAATGCAGAATTGCAAAAAGGCGCTGCCAAATGCAGGACTGTCCAGAATTACTATAATCAAACAGAAATCGCGAATGCGGCATTTATCAATGGCCAGATCTCGGCAGAAACACGGAGAACAATGCAGGATGCTTCGCTGCGGATTTTGCTCGATGCCGGCTATATCACTCAGGAAACCTATGTGCAAAAACTAGCTGAATTTGATGCTGAAATTGCGCAATACCAAAAGAATGCTGCATCCAATGCCCTGAACGTGCCTGCAAATCAAACCGCACAGGCAAAAAATCCAGCGAATGAGGAACTGGTTCGACAATTTAATGAACGAACTTTCGAAATCACTGATGCTTACTTTCAGTCTCAATTGGATGATGATGCATTTAGAAATCAGATAAAGACAGCCTTGGATGAAATCATTGCCGCTGGTCTGAAGATTTCCCCTCAGGAGCGCGCAGATACGGAAGCTTTGGTCGAAAAATGTATAAAATATCGTAATGATAACATTGCTCTCGACAAGCAATATAATGACGGTAAAATCACAATTTCCGAATGGGGAAAAAAAAGGATTCAGGTGACTGAGCGTGCAGAAAAGGACGGCGTAATATCACCCGATACGGCAGAAGAAGCTAGAAATAATATCCGCAAACTCCAAGAGGATTGGGAGCAGTATGAAAGGATTTATAAATCTTATAACAATCGTGTGAGTAACGATGCCGTCTTTAGAAATGACATTTCTAATCATTTAAATAAGATGTTGCAGGATGGTTCTATTGATCAGGCTCAATATGATGCGCTCAAAGAACGTGCAGAAAACCATATTGTGCTTAAGAATCATCGACTCACGATAGGGTTGAACGCTTTGGATGAGCGCCTTGCGAGCGGCCGTATGCCAATCCGAAGATATAAAGAAGAAGCCTATGAATTGTTGGATAGTGCCAAATCTGAGGTCAGTCCGCAGTTTTTCGAAGAAGCTCAGAAATCGGTTCAGGATCACATTGGTGAATATATATCGAATGGCCATGACTCATTAGCTCACAGACCTGATAGCTTTCTCTTACAGTTAGGTGCTAATGGCGGTGCTGCCTATTTTTCGTATTATCATTACGATAGTTATAGTGGAGGGGAGGACACTGTCGAATGGATGGGGTTTGCCGGTGCCCACGTCGATCTCGGATATTTATGGCATTGGTCCAACATCACTATGGGGATGCTCGTAAGACAAGATATTAACTTTGTATTTGGTGATACGGATTATGCTTTTTTGGGGATAACGAATGGCCTCTTCCGTGTCGCCACGCTCTGGTATGACAGCACCTTGATGGTTTCTTTTGATATAGGTTTGGGCGGCGCATATAATAGTGATGGGAGTACATTCACAGCAGTAACCGGCTTGTCGGTGGATTACTATCTATCTGATCGGGTCGGCTTTGGTGGCGGTTTTAATTTTATGTATATTAATGACCTGAACAATTTGTACTTTATCATTCAGCCAGATTTGCACTTCATCTTTGATCTGTAGAGATAGTCTGATTCGTGGGGCTTATTATATTAAGCTCTGTTTAACCCGTATGGCTATAGCTTTCGCCCCCGATGTCGGGAAGTACAGGCTTATAGCTTGTGGCTTATAGCTTGTAGTTGTCTGAGGCGCACCATAAGCTATAAGCTAAAGGCCGTGAAGCAAACGACTTTGCATTTTCATATCTACGATCGTTAAACAGAACCTTTATATATCTGTCCTTTTCGAGCAGATATTGCCAATAAAGCAGAACTCATCAGCGTTACAATCGTCGTCGTTATAACATGGTTTTGCATTTTCATCACCGTAGGTACAGACTGCCCGATTCGTCTTATAGGTTGTGAAACACCTTTCACTATCCTTACATGGCGTTGATTCAAGCACTCCGTCAGCATTACAATTATATGCGACTTCGACCTTGGGATTATCGCCGCATTGTGGATATTTTGAACAATCAATTTGAGAGGCACATCTCGCTTCTGTAATACCATTAAAATCTGAAATCAAACAATCGGCACTCTTGCAAATTGTTTCATCAATTTTGCCTGTTATCTCGCTGCAATTATATGCAATTCCCTTATCATCGCTGCATTGGGGATAGCCATCACAAAAACTCGTTGCTGGAGAATCACACGTTATCTGGTTACTTTCTTTATCCTCGATACATATTTTGTCTCCACAATTTTGTTGACGGACTGTGCCAGTTTCGTAATCACAGTAATATCCAACGTTGTTTGTTGAATCACAATGAGCGGGATAGGTGTTTGAATCGCAGCTTTCCTCGGCGGATCTACAGGTCGCTTCTTGTTTGTCTGCATCAAAGATACATACCTGGTTTACTGCACAGATCGTGAACGTCACACCTGCATATCTACTGCAGTTATAGGCCGTGTTATCCCCACACTCGCTTGGAAATTTGGAACAATCGTATATACATATTTTATCTTCACATATTCCGCTTATACATTCTTCTGCGGATGAACAGCCTTTACCCGGTCCCTGTTTGGGCTCGCAAGTATGATGATTAGAATTACAGAATTCATCGCTAGCACAATCGGCTCTAGATTCGCAATAACCAACCGGTTTATCAGAGCTTTTCGGTTCATACATACACATCCCGCCAGCGCAGTAATACGCATATTCACTGATGCCAAAGTTTTGTGGCGGACAACTATTGTTATCATCAGCACATTTGTAATCCATCCATTCATTGTTTATGCAAATTTTGATATATCCATTCTCATGTTCAAATGAATTGTCTATACATTTGATGTCGGGGTTACCCGGTTCACCCTGGCATTCTTCTAGTTTTCTACATTTATAATGATTGCAGCATCCCGACGCACAGTCCGATGGCTCTTTGCATTCTTCCCCCTCATTACGCTTGTCTGAGGTACTCACATTACATTTGCCAGTTTTAATATCGCAGTCTTTACAATTATCTGGACAATGGCACTTGCCGGATTCGTCGCATCCAGCGATGCAATAAGGGCACTGAGTGTCTTGTGGCTCACCTGTAACAGGCTGGTCGGTTGGATTATCATTGCGGCATTCCGCGTCGAAATCTGAATCGCTTGGTTTTTTACAACCGCCATTGCATGGAATGGCGCCACCGGTGCATTTGACATGGCAAAAATAATGACTGCTATGGGTGTGGCTGGCTGTGAATGGGGTGCAATAGGGTTCTTCATCGGGGCATCTGTCGTCTGTCAGTTCTGTGAGATTGCCCACGCCATCGTACACATAAGCCTTTGCGCCACTGCTTGAATTGGTTTTAGGACAAGGTTCGCCTTTAAGCGCTGGATCAAGCGAGCAGCTCAAACAAACCGAGATGAGCGCAAAAATTGGAAGCATATTTCTCATCGTTATTTCTCCAGATTTTAAACACAATTTGCAGGTGGCTTCAGCCTATGGCCGTAAGCAACGTTTTGCTGTTACGGATATTTGTGAGGGTGAGGGTGAGGGTGAGGGTGAGGGTGAGGGTGAGGGTGAGGGTGAGGGTGAGGGTGAGGGTGAGGGTGAGG
>JAEEGL011371879.1_pt1 | contig 12007 bp, 8 predicted proteins | sample 9134231 | NCBI WGS metagenome assembly JAEEGL01 (sample SAMN16246548, study PRJNA631951) | gut metagenome | biome: gut microbiome; feature: rumen; material: fiber-attached | host: Bos | place: Iran: Karaj | collected 2018-10
ATACCGGAGTTACGGCAAATAATGAAATCGAAATCGCAAAATCGATAGGCCTTAAGACTGTTATAACGGACCATCACGAATGTTTAACCGAGCTTCCGGATGCGGAAGCAGTCATAAATCCGAAAAGGCCGGACTGTTCATATCCTTTTAAGGAACTGGCAGGTGTAGGCGTTGCTTTCAAGCTGATCTGTGCCATTGAGGTCAAGATGAACCCGGAAGACACGTTCTTTGACTGCGTGAGCAGAGTCGCACATGAGTATTGTGATCTTGTGGCGATAGGCACTATATCCGACATCATGCCCGTGCTTGATGAAAACAGGCTTATCGTGAGTTATGGACTGGATCTTCTCAACACTACCGAGAGACCTGGAATTTCCGCACTAATGAAAGTCATCCAGGCTGAAGGAAAGGGAACGAGGAAGAATATCAGTGCCACATTCATTGGTTTTTCTCTCGCTCCGAGACTCAATGCGGCTGGCCGTATAAGAGAAGCCTCGATAGCGGTCGAGCTATTGCTGTCAGACAATATGGATGATGCAATGAAGCTTGCAAAAGAAGTATGCGAGATCAACCGTGAAAGGCAGGATGAGGAGAACAGGATAACCGAAGAGGCATTTGCCAAGATAAACAGGTTTTATGACATAAAGAAAAATCCCGTTATAGTCCTTGATGACGACAGCTGGCATCATGGAATAATAGGAATAGTCGCATCCAGGATAACCGAAAGGTACAATTGTCCGGCGATTCTGATATCATTCTCGGGATCCGAGGACGGCAAAACCGGAAAAGGTTCAGGCAGAAGCGTCAAGGGGCTAAATCTTGCGGAAACACTGGGTGAATGTTCCGATCTTCTGATCAAATACGGAGGTCACGAACTTGCAGCAGGACTCACCATAGACAGGGACAAACTGGCAGAATTCACCGAAAGAATCAACGAGATAGCCAGAAAAAAACTGACCGGCGAGTTAACAGACACTCCACTCGAAGCAGAATGTGAACTGTATCCGTCCGATCTGAACCTGGGGCAGGCTGAAGAGGTAGGACTTCTTGAGCCGTTCGGCACATCAAATCCCGTTCCTCTGTTCCTTGTGAGGGACATGGAAGTCACGAATGCCTCTGCAGTTGGCGACGGAAGACACATCAGATATTCTCTGAACGGGGGAGGCAACAGCATAACCGGAATGTATTTCAGGAAGAGGCTTCCTGAAGCGGACATCTATGCCGGAGACCGAGTGGATATGATGTTTACTCTCGATGTAAATGAGTTTCTGGGATTAAGAAGTGCCCAGGCGGTCATCAGGGATATCCGTCTGACGGATGAACTGTATGAAGCGGAAAAAAACAACGCGGATATTTCATCGGCAATGGAAAAAGGTCTATACACCGATAAAAATCCGGGATTCGGAGTATACGTTCCAGAAAGAAATGATTTTATAGCAGTCTACACGGCGCTGAAAAGAGTACTGGCGGGATGTGTCGACGAAACTGAATCATTCACGATCAGATCGCTCGAAAAAACGCTTGCCGGACAGGGGTGCAATGTCGGAAACGTCAAACTCAGACATATCATAAAAATATTCAACGAGCTGTGCTTTATCAAATGCAAAAGCGAAGGAAAGGAATCGAATGAATTCTCAGTTCAGATGCTTCACGGCAGTGAAAAAACAGCGCTGGAGAAATCAAAATTATATTCAAGATTATTAGAGAATTATTCCGGTACCGAGCATGGAAGAAAATGATATTATTATAACCGAAGACATGTCGTTCGAGGATATATCCAAAATTCTGGCTGTGGTTGAAAACAGCGAAAAAAACTACGACATAGATAAAATAAAAAAAGCATATCTGTATGCCAAAAAGCTGCATGAAGGCCAGACAAGAGTAAGCGGTGAGCCGTATATTACCCACCCTGTCGCCGTAGCGGAAATCGTTACAGGGCTCGGCCTTGACACGGATTCAATCTGCGCGGCATTTTTGCATGACGTCATTGAAGACTGCTCCGACAGAACAAGCATAGACGAGATAAAGAAACTTTTCGGTGAAGAAGTCGCAATGCTTGTCGAAGGGCTCACGAAAATGAAGCCCATAAATGTCGAAGACAAGGAAGAAGCGAACATGGAGAACATCCGTAAGATGCTTCTTGCCATGTCCAAGGACATAAGGGTCATTTTCATAAAACTCTGCGACAGACTTCACAACATGAGGACTCTCGGCGTAAAGAAAGACGAGAAAAGAAGGCTCACTGCTCTGGAAACCATGCATGTATATGCGGCGCTTGCTCACCGTCTCGGCATGCAGAAAATGAAACAGGAGCTCGAAAATCTGGCTCTTTCATATCTTGACCCCATCGGGTATCAGGAAGTTTCAGAGAGCATCGAGAAAAAATTCGGACAAAACAAGGACTTTATTGACAAGACAAGGGCCTTTGTGGCTGAAAAGCTGAGAGAAAACAATATAGATTTCCAGCTTGAGGGAAGAGTCAAGACGGTTTATTCCATTTATCGTAAAATGTTCAATCAAAACAAAAGTTTTGATGAAATCTATGACTTTTATGCGATAAGAATCATAGTGGGAACCGAACTCGAGTGTTATACCGTTCTCGGAATTATACATGAACTGTTCAAGAGTATTCCGGGAAGATTCAAGGATTATATTTCAACGCCGAAACCCAATATGTATCAGTCCCTTCATACAACGGTAATCGGAAGAGACGGTATTCCGTTTGAAGTTCAGATAAGGACCCGTGAAATGCACCAGGTTGCAGAATATGGTATAGCTGCTCACTGGAAATACAAATCAGGGGACAAGAGCAAGGAAGACATAGACAAGAAGCTGGAATGGATATCAAAGCTTATCGATACTGAAGACGGAGCTATCGATACTGAAGACTTTATGCATGCGCTGAAAATAGACATCTTCAGTGATGAAACGCTTGTCTTCACACCGAAAGGAGATGTTCTCTCTCTTCCGTCCGGTTCCACTCTCATTGATTTTGCATATGCAATACACTCTGAGATCGGAAATCATATGATAGGTGCCAAGATCAACGGAATGATATCTCCGATCGACAGAATACCTCAGACCGGTGACATCATTGAAATCATGACGTCCCAGGCATCCAAAGGGCCCAGCAGAGACTGGCTCAACATTGTAAAAACAAGTGAAGCCAGATCAAAGATCAGGGCATGGTTCAAGAAAGAAAAACGCCCTGAAAACATTAAACTCGGCTCTGCCGAACTCGACAGGGAACTGTCAAAATTCAGAATAAAACCGACTGATGCCCAGAAAGAGGATATTCTTTCAGAAACAGCCAGAAAGCTCGGAATGAAAGAAATCGACGATCTGTATAATGCTGTCGGATACAACGGTATAGCAATGACCAAAGTGGTCGCAAAGCTAAAATCCGAGTACGACAGGGTCGTCAAACCTGATGAACAGCCTGTTATTACCGACACTTCACAGGTTCCCGTAAGGAAAGATAAAAAGATAAAGACAAGCGGCGGCGTAATAGTTGACGGAGAATACGGATGCGAAGTCAAATTTGCTAAATGCTGCAACCCTCTTCCGGGAGACGAAATCGTCGGGTTCGTTACCAAGGGATATGGAATATCTCTTCATAAAAGAGACTGCCCGAATGCGGTGGCCGGTATGGGAAATCCGGATCAGAGCGGAAGGTGGAAGCATGCGGAATGGGATACGGACATCCCGCTCAGCGAGGGAAGACCACTGTATGAGGTGGCAGTTCAGATATTCGCGGAAAACAATCTTATGCTTATTGCTAACATCACCGCGGCTCTCGCCGACATGAAGGTCTCCCTTCTGTCCATCAATACCAAAAAGAAAGATGACAACGAAATTTCCATAATGCTTACTGTAGGGTGTAAGAATGCGGATCACTACAATATGATCATATCAAGACTCAGGAACATTGAGCACATACACAGTATAGCAAGAGGACATTCGTGAGGATAATATGCTTGCGGTCGTACAGAGAATAAACGAAGGAAGAGTCATGGCAGACGGCGTGCTTACTGCCGAACACAGAGGCCTCGGGCTGCTTGTGCTGCTCGGAGTTGCAGTCGGAGACACTGAAGATGATGCAAATCTACTTGCCGAAAAAATCAGAAAGCTGAGAATTTTTTCTGATGACAATGGAAAAATGAATCTTTCTGTAGAGGACGTAGGCGGGTATGTGATAGTTGTATCCAACTTTACATTGTGTGGTTCATACAGAAGAGGGAACAGGCCCGATTACATGAATGCCGCAGCACCGTCAGATGCAGACAGACTGTATGAATATTTCATTTCGTTGATCAGGAAGAATATAAGTGAAGTCGGAACAGGAGTTTTCGGGGCAGATATGCAACTCAGTATCACTGCGGACGGACCTGTTACTCTGCAACTTGACTCGGAGGTCCTCAAGGGGCACAGATGATAATCAGAATAAACGGAAACATAAAAAAATACTATGTGGAAACGCTGGCGATGATGTTCTTCCCGGGTGTCAGGTTTCCGGAGAACGAGAGCGACAACACAGACGGACTTATATGTACCGTGGTATCAGAACGTGGTAACGATAACACACTTACCGCCTCAGTTGAACTGGTCTCGGGAGAAAGAAAAGAAACAGGCCTGTCAAGAGTGAGCCTTGATGAATACGACTCTGAAACAGCGGAAAAAATAGCTGCAGGAGACTCATTTTTGAAGGCAGGAGAAAAGCTCACCGGCATCAGACCTCCGTGGGGGATACTTACGGGAGTGAGGCCTGCAAAAATTGCTACGGAACTTCTTGAAAAAGGATATGATGTCAAAGAGGCTGCGGATGCCATATCAAGGACATATCTGACACTCGGCCCAAAGGCGGAGCTTGCATCCAAGGTTGCTCTTGCCGAAAGAAAACTGATTACAGATCAGACGAGAGAAGAGTGCAGTGTGTATATAGGGATTCCGTTCTGTCCGACAAGATGCGCTTATTGCTCGTTTGTGTCATATACATCGAAAAAGCTGCTTTCACTTATTCCGGAATATCTTGAAGTACTGTGCAGTGATATATCCGATCTTTTCAAACTCATAGGAGATCTTGGAAAAAATGTCGCTTCGATATATATAGGCGGAGGGACTCCTACCGTTCTTGATCCGCACCAGCTTGAAAAACTGCTTTCAAGGATTTCCTTGTCTGCTAAAAGCTCAGGAGTTTGCAAAAACATCAGAGAGTTCACGATGGAAGCGGGGCGTCCCGATACAATTACGGGAGAAAAACTGAAAATAGCATCGGAATACGGCGTTTCACGCATAAGCGTGAATCCGCAGACTCTCAACGATGATGTTCTGAAGATCATAGGAAGAGCACACAGTGTTGATGACTTTTACAGAGCATATGAAACAGCTTCAAAGAGCGGGATAAATGATATAAACATAGACCTTATCGCAGGGCTTCCGGGAGACAGCGAAGAATCATTCAGAAACACGGTTGACTCGGTCGTCTCTCTTGCTCCTACTAATATAACGGTCCATACTTTCAGCGTAAAAAAATCGTCGGTATTCCGGATGGAAGAAAGATATGACGCTCTTTCACCGCTTGCCGGAAAATGCATAGAATACTCTCAGCAAAAACTTCAGTGCTCCGGGTATGAGCCGTATTACATGTACCGTCAGAAGAATACCGTCGGAAATCATGAGAATGTCGGATATTCAATTCCGGGACATGAGGGACTTTACAACGTATATATGATGGAAGAGGTCCACTCGATATTCTCAGCAGGAGCATCATCAGTCACTAAATTCGTATCACTGCCTGATGAAGAAGGAAATGTCCGGATAGAAAGATTTTTCCAGCCGAAATATCCATATGAATATCTGGAAGAACATAAGGAAACGGGTTCCAGAACAGAAAAACTCAGGAAAGAAGCGCTTGCTTTCTTTTCCTAAAATATGAAAGGAAAATGGGGAAAACCCATATCAGTTTATGATAAATCTTGATGAATTCATGCCGTCAGCCATTACCAAAAGACACGACAGGATCAGAGCAAGGATGATGGTGAAGAAGTGCGAAAAGGAATTCAACAGAACTATAAATGACGCTATAGAGAAAGTGTTTGAGGGCGAAGAAGAGGTAAAAGTCATAACTCTTGCAGGACCCACCTGCTCCGGAAAGACCACTACCGCGACAAAGCTTACCGACAGGATCGACAGGAGCGGAAAGAACGCGGTTATGCTCTCAATAGACGACTTTTTCCTTGGAGGCGAAGACAGAAACAATATCAACAAAGAGGCGCCAGATTATGATTCTGTAAAGGCTATCGACCTCGATTATCTCAGAGAGTTCATTAAGGATCTGCTTGACGGAAAGACAGTATACATTCCTCAATACAGCTTTGTGAATCAGAAAAGGAGCGGATATGAGGAGTTTATTCCGGATCCGTCTGACATATATATCTTTGAGGGGATTCAGGCAGTGTATCCCGAAATTACATCACTTCTTCCGGAGGGATACCGAAGCATATTCATATGTCCGAGAGATGATGTTTCATATAACGGGGTGATACTTAAAAATCATGAACTCAGGTTCTTAAGAAGGATAGTCAGAGACTATAAATTCAGAGATGCGTCTCCCGAATACACTTTCCATCTTTGGACAAATGTTAGAAAGAACGAAGAGGAAAACATTTTTCCTAATGAAAAGAGCGATATTTATATCAATTCATTCTTGATGTACGAGCCATTTGTCATTTCACAGTTTGCACTCAGACTGTTAAGATCAGTTCCGGAGGGAAGCCCGTATAAGGATGAGGCGGATGAGCTGTATTCACGTGTCATGGCATACGATGAGCGCTTCTTCAGCGCTAAAATGATTCCGCACAACTCAGTCTTCAGAGAATTCATAGGATATGACGACGAATAAGAGTCGCAGGAGGTTATCCACTTGGAGATAAAAGAACTAAAGGAAAAGCTGCTTAACGAGAAAAAACACGATTTCAACTCTCTTGTCGAACTTGTCAGCGTTTTGAGAAGTCCCGAAGGCTGTCAGTGGGACAGAGAGCAGAACCATCAGTCGATTCGCTCTGACATTATAGAGGAAACATATGAGGTGGTAGAGGCAATCGACAAAAATGACAAGGATCTTCTGAAAGAAGAGCTCGGAGATGTCCTTTTCCAGGTTATGTTTCACAGCCAGCTTTCAAAAGAGTATGGGGAATTTGATATCGATGACGTGATAGACGGCATAGTAGCGAAAATGATCTACAGGCATCCGCATGTGTTCGGAAACGTCAAAGTCAGCGGAAGCAGCCAGATTCTGGAAAACTGGGATGTGCTGAAGGGGAAGGAAAAGTCAAGAAACACGGTGGAAGATGTTCTTAAATCCGTCCCCAAGCAGTATCCGGCATTGATGCGTGCAAAAAAGATAGTAAAGAAAGCAGAAAAATACGGAGTTGTAATCACTACCCGTGAAGATGCGATCCGTGAAATAACCGAAAAGGCAGCCATGCTTTCCGAAGCGGAAGGCAAAGAAAAAGAAGCCCTTATTTCCAGAATCATTTTTCTTTCCGTGCTTATAAGCGACAAGGAAGCAGATGTGGAAAAGGACTTGGGAAAAGAGACGGAAAAATTTATAGATGATGTAATCAAAAAGGGAAAAAATGAGACTTGACAAATTTCTGAAAGTATCGAGAATAATCAAAAGAAGAACGGTGGCAAATGAAGCATGCGATTCCGAGCATATCGAGGTCAACGGTAAAACAGCAAAGGCTTCCTATGCCGTTAAAGAAGGGGATATCATAGCCGTAAAATACGGGGAAAAAACTGTCAGATTCAGAGTGCTTGACATAAAAGAGCATGTAGGAAAATCGGATGCTGCACAACTTTATGAGGTAGTTGCGGACTGATAATGCAAATAATTGCTGTTTTAATAAAAATGACCAATAAAACAGTTGAAAATTATGTGTTATTGTGCTACGATAAATATATACAGATTGATTTGTTCAGGAGGGAGACTATGGCTAAGTTTATAAAAAGCACACTGGGAAGAGTAGCCCTCATCGCTGTCGTGCTTGTGCTGATTATAGGGGCAGTCTCTTTCAGAATGAAGCAAAACGAACTTGCGGAAAAAGCTGCAGTTCTCGAGGAACAGAAAAACACTCTTCAGAACCATGTGGATGAGATGAAAACCGACCTCGAAAGCCCTTTCGACGAAGAATATGTCGCAAAAATAGCCAAGGATAAACTGGGGTTAAGGTACCCTCAGGAGATAGTTTATTACGGAAACGACAACTGAAAACACAAAAAAAGCAAAGGTGAGTCTCATGAAAGGCTCACCTTTTTTCGTCTATTGATTTTCGTTTCTTAAAGAAACTATTTCGTCTTTGATTTGCGTCATTTCGGAACGTATGGAGCTGTATCTTTCACCTATTATGCGGTATTTTTCATCCGATATTTTCCCTTCGCGATGCTGCTTTTTCAGTTCGCTGACAGGTATTTTTTTAAGTTCAGATGCGAGCTCTATATATCTTTGTTGAAGCTCTTTCTCACGTGATCCCGATGATTCGCTGATGTCCATTGTATCCCGGAACACATTCTCAGCGGAGTATGAGACCTGTTTCGAAAGTCGTCCGGTTTCAGTCTGCTTTTTCTTCTGCTTTTTCCGATTTGCAGGGACTTGCACTGCCTTTGCCGTTTTTATTCCGATGAGTCCGTGCCACCTTCTGTAGATTAATATTCCGGCGGCAGTCGCAAACACGGCGAATATCAGTCTGAAGATGAAATACGGTGAGAGATTCAATTCAATATTTGATGAATTAAATAACGATTTAAAAATCACATACCCGGCAAATGAAATTAAAATGGATATATGAACATACTTTATGCCTGATGCAATTTTACCAATGTGATTCTTGTTTCCTGTTTTACGCAGGGTAAGAAGGGCCATGACTGTCCTTGAGGAAAAGACTATGGCAATGACATCAAAAGAAAGAGCGATGGTGTTGAATGCCACAGAGGTAACATACAGCACAGGCTTGATTTCATATGATGCTTTTCCGGCATCTGCGAAAGTCGCAGAGAGATGCAGGAAAGCCTCTGAGACAAGACCGGAAATGCTTAAAACAGCTACTATTACATAGAGGGCTGTGGTGATGCGTATAAGCGATACAAGAACTTCGGAAAGAGTGAACATCTTTATGGAATTTCTTTTTTTGGTCAGCTCACGTGCCACAAGTGCAGCGCAAATCACTATCTCCAGAACAGGAACCGCATATTCAGTATGCAGTCCTATTATGCATAGAAATGACACTGCAATGGCAAGGATGATGGCCATGGTGACAAATGTCGGCCAGTTAAACGGATAATCACCTTTTTTTGTTGCATCTGAATTATTTGTTTTGGTGTTTTGGATTTTTATCTCTTCAAGAGGATGCAGTTCACCGATTTTTTTAATGTATACTGATGAAATCTCAGGAAGATCTTTGACTGACACCTCAAGTAGTTTCTTTTCGGAGATACGGTGAACACCTCCGACATTTAGGCGTGTGGAATCCGATGTTCGGGAGCGGACAGCCAGAGACAGGGAAGCCTTTTCGAGTTTTCCGAGGTTCCTTATGACCGCGGGACCTAACAGTTCTTCTGCCGGTTGTATTGCACCTGAAAAGACATTTTTGTAGTTCTGAAGGGAATCTATTATCTCAGTGTGATCAACATCGGGAAACTTTTCTCTTATTCGTTTGAGAACGGTGTCGTTGATAAGTTTTTTGTCTTTTCTTTTTGATGCTGCGAGTCCCGTGATGAACAGAAAATATTCCGCTACCTCAATTTCTGAATTTCTTGAAATATTACTTTCTGCCAGGATCTTTACAGTTTCATCACATGCTTTATCAAAAATATCTGTAATTTCTTTATTCAAATCATTCACCAAAAAAATGTTATATGTCACGGTTAATTATACAACCTGGAGGGAAGAAAGTAAATATTTTTTGTCATTCGACAGGAGTGCTGATTTTTACATCTGATTTTCCAAAAACGTAAGAATACAATATGGAAAATAATATTGACTGAAAAAAATCAGTGTGATATACTATGCGTTAGCATAGGCTAACGCAATGCGGGTTCCGGATTCACCGTCAAGAATACGGTGACTGCCTGCGTCAGGGAGGAAAAAATGACACTCAGAGAATTAAAAAAAGGTGAAAGCGCGTTTATTGTGAAAGTCGGTGGTGAAGGCGCTCTTAGACAGCATTTTCTGGATATGGGAGTGATACCCGGGGCAACGGTCAAAGTCGTTTCTTTTGCCCCCATGGGAGACCCGGTTGAATTGCTGCTTCACGGATATAAATTGACACTAAGGCTTGAAGAAGCAGAAAAAATAGAAGTTGAAATAAGAAATGAGCAGACGAAAATAGATGATGAAGAAACGATAAGCAATGTTTCAAATCATCCCGGACTCGGCGAAGGAGGAAAATTCCATCTTCCAGGCAGTGGGGATCCTCTTCCGGACGGAACTCTTTTGACTTTTGCTCTTGTAGGAAATCAGAACAGCGGAAAAACCACATTGTTTAACCAGCTCACCGGTGCCAACCAGCATGTCGGAAACTTTCCGGGGGTCACGGTCGACAGAAAAGACGGACAGATCAAGGGATATCCTAACACTTCGATTACCGATCTCCCGGGCATTTATTCTATGTCCCCATACAGCAGCGAAGAAATAGTATCTCGAAATCACGTTCTGAACGAGAAACCCAAGGGAATAATTAATATCGTAGACGCGACCAACATAGAGAGAAACCTGTATCTCACGATGCAGCTGCTGGAAATGGATGTTCCGATGGTTGTTGCTCTCAATATGATGGACGAGGTAATTAAAAACGGCGGATTCGTTGACGTAAACGTCATGGAATCCATGCTTGGTGTGCCTGTAATACCAATTTCTGCGGCGAAGAACCAGGGAGTTGATGAACTTGTCGAGCATGCGATTCATGTTGCAAAGTATCAGGAAAAACCCGTGAAACAGGATTTCTGCGGTATGGAGGATCATGGCGGTGCACTTCACAGATGCATCCATGCAATCAATCATCTGATAGCCGATCATGCGGAAAAATCCGGGCTGCCACCCAGATTTGCGACGTCCAAGGTGATTGAGGGAGACTCGCTTATAATAGAACAGCTTAAACTCGACCAGAACGAACTCGAAATGGTTGAACACATAATAGTTCAGATGGAACATGAGAGAGAACTGGACAGAAGTGCAGCTGTGGCAGACATGAGATTCACGTTTGTGAGAAAAGTCTGTGATACGACCGTGAAAAAGCCAAAAATGAGCAAGGCAAGGGTCAGAAGCGAAAAAATAGACAAAATACTTACAGGAAAATACACTGCAATTCCGTTTTTCATTGCTATAATGGGACTTGTCTTTTGGCTGACATTTGAGGTCATAGGCGCGGGACTTCAGTCTCTTCTTGAAATGGGAATCGATGCACTGAGTAATGTCGTGGACAATGCACTGACGGCGGCTCATGTAAATGAAGTCATTCACGGCCTGATAATTAAAGGCATATTTGCCGGAGTGGGAAGTGTTCTGAGCTTCCTTCCGATAATCGTCACACTTTTCTTTTTCCTTTCGCTTCTTGAGGACAGCGGATACATTGCAAGAGTAGCATATGTCATGGACAAACTGCTGAGAAAAATAGGGCTTTCCGGCAGAAGCATTGTTCCGATGCTGATTGGATTCGGATGCACAGTTCCGGCGGTCATGTCGACAAGAACTCTTCCGAGTGAGAGAGACAGAAAAATGACGATCCTTCTCACTCCTTTTATGAGCTGTACCGCAAAACTGCCGATCTACGGGTTTTTTGTGGATGAATTTTTCCCAAAGTACAAGGCACTTATCATGATAGGACTGTATCTGCTGAGTATTATTATCGGGATACTGATAGCTCTTGTTTTCAAAAAAACGTTATTCAGAGGAGAGCCCGCTCCGTTTGTTATGGAGCTTCCTGACTACCGTCTCCCCGGAGCTAAAAAC
>JAEEGL012220142.1_pt1 | contig 12007 bp, 8 predicted proteins | sample 9134231 | NCBI WGS metagenome assembly JAEEGL01 (sample SAMN16246548, study PRJNA631951) | gut metagenome | biome: gut microbiome; feature: rumen; material: fiber-attached | host: Bos | place: Iran: Karaj | collected 2018-10
CCTGCAGGCCTGCGCCTGTTTTTGCGCTGACGGCGAGCTGTCCGTCGATGCGCAGTCCATCGGGCGGCTCCAGCGGCGCGCAGTCGTGCCAGAGGTCGGCTTTCGTGCGCAGGAGCAGGATATGCGGCACGTCCTGTACGCTGCGCAACACGTCCCAGTCCTCCTCCGTGACCTGACCCGGTTCTACGAGCACGAGCGCCAGTTCAGCCTCGGCGGCAGCGGCGCGGGCGCGCTCCACGCCAAGCTTTTCCACTGCGTCAGTAGCGGCGCGCAGTCCGGCGGTGTCCGTCAGGCGCAACGGCAGACCGCAGAGCTCCAGACGCTCGGAGACCGTGTCGCGCGTCGTACCGGGAATGGCGGTGACGATGGCGCGGTCATAGCCGAGCAGCGCGTTAAGCAGCGAACTCTTGCCCACGTTCGGCTTGCCGAGCAGTACGGCGGGTACGCCGCGGTTGAGCAGCCGGCCGCTGCGGTAGCTGTCGAGCAGACGCTGCAGCTCGCCCTCAGAAGCCGCCAGCCGCGCGGCGAAGTCTTCGAGCTGTACCGGCTCCACGCCCTCGTCAGGATAGTCCACTGCGGCCTGAAAGTGGGAGAGCATGTCCGCAAGAGCATCGAAGACGGCCGTGATCCGGCGGGACATCGCACCGGAGAGCTGTCCGGCTGCATTCTTCGCGGCGGCGGCGCTCTCGGCCTCGATGAGGTCGATGACGGCCTCCGCGCCGACGAGATCCATGCGCCCGTTCAGAAAGGCGCGTTTGGTGAATTCTCCGGGCAGCGCCTGGCGTGCGCCCGCGAGGAAAAGCGCTTCCAGAGCAAGCCGCAGGACGGTAGGAGAGCCGTGGCACTGAAACTCCACCGTTTCCTCGCCGGTGTAGCTGTGCGGCGCGCGCGAGACGGCGCACAGGCACTCGTCAACGACATCTCCGTCAGGTCCGCGAAGAGCACCGAGCACGAGACGGCGATCATCCGTTTTCGCCATGGGCACGCCGCTGCGGGGAGTGAAGACCCTGTCAGCGGCCGCGATTGCTCCCGTGCCGGAGAGCCGCAGTATGCCGATGGCTGCGAGCGTGTTCCCGCTTGCGATAGCCGCGATCAGATCAGACATAACGATCCCTTCTTTTGAAAAACCGGAGCGGAAGTCCGCTCCGGTTTCGTATTTTTGCCTGCCCTTATCCAAGCGTGAAGCTTTGCCGCGCACCCGGATCGACCATGCGGTTCATGATGGTCGCTACCTCCGCGCGCGTGATGTTCTTTTCAGGGCCGAACGAGTAGTCGCTGTATCCGGAAAGGACGCCCGACCGGTAGAAAGCGTAGATCTCCCGCGCGCCGGGATCGCCCAGCTTAACATCCGGTATCGAGTCATCGGCGACGGTGTTGATGGTCGCATAGGCGCTCCCGGGCATGGCGCGGAAGAAGACACGCACAAAGTCCAGACGGCCGATATAGACTTCATAGTCCTCGAACTCCGCATCCAGGATACCGTTTTGCAGCGCGTAGTCGACGTAGCTGCGGTACCATTTGCCGCTCTCGCTGTTTTCAAGCGTGACGCTGCCGGTGTGATAGAGCTGATGCATGCACGCGGCGAGCTTCACGCACTGGCTCACGCGAAGGTTGCCCTGCGGATTGTATGTGGTGGGCGTCACGCCGTCGACCAGCCCGCGCTGTACGGCGGCGACGACGTCGTCGTAAAACCAGTTCTTCGGCGTCACGTCCGTGAACGGCGAAACGTTGCCCGTCACGAAGACGCTGCCGTCCGCGGCGAACACGGAGTCGGCGGTGAAGGCGACGGTCGCCGCACAATCCTCACAGGCAAGGTAGCGGTGATTCGGCAGTAGTCTGCCGCTGACCGCTTCCGCGCCGACGGTCACGTTCACCAGCGCGCCGCTGTTGAGCGTGACGTTCGCCTCGCCGGAAAGCAGGATGATGCTGTCGCCGAGGTCGAGTGTCGCCGTGCTGCCGGCGAGCACGCTCAGAACGGAGTAACTGCCGGTACTTTTCCGCTCGCCGGAATCGGCGGTCAGCTCGTCCCTGAGTCTGCCGAGCGTGAACTCGAAAGCCTTCTTCGCGTCGTCAAGCACGGACTGGGAGAACGTACCGTCCACGTAACCCTGCGAGAGCAGAGGATCCTCTCTGTCGCCCGCCGTCGCGCCGGAGGCCGCGCTTCCGAGAGAGAGCAGAAGCAGCGCGGCCAGCACGGCCGCGATCCTGCGTCTCATGCCTTGCCTCCGCTTTCCTCCGCGTCGATCTTTTCCGCGAGATAATAGCTCAGGCACAGCAGGCTGTCTGAAAAGTGGATGTTCTCCACGACCGTGTCCGGGACGCTCGGCGCGATCTCCTCGTTGGTGAAGTTCCAGATCGCGCGCACGCCGCCCTCCGCGATGATCTTGGCGACACGTCTGGCCTCTGCCCGGGATACGGTGAGAACGGCGATATCGACGTGGTTCTCTCGCAGAAAGACGGGCAGGGTGTTGCCGTCGATGATGCACTGGCCATCCAGCTCTGTACCGATGAGCGCGGGATCGATATCGAAGGCGCCAACGACGGTGAAGCCGTTTCCGGCAAAGTCGAAGTTTTCCAGCAGCGCATGGCCGAGGTTGCCTACGCCCACGACGATGACGGAGAAGCCGCGCTTCGTGCCGAGAATGGCTGCGATCTCGTCGCGCAGGAGCTCCACGTTGTACCCGTAGCCCTGCTGTCCGAATTCGCCGAAATAGGAGAAATCCTGCCGGATCTGAGAGGGGGTCAGACCCATCTGCCGCCCCAGCTCACCGGAGGAGATGCGCGTCACGCCGTGCGCGGCGAGATCGTCCAGCTTGCGGACATAGCGAGGCAGACGGCGGATCACATTGTTGGATATGTTGTCTCGTCTCATGTCGAAACCTCTGAAACTGCGGATCGTATGTCCCAAAAGGCATTCGTTCCGGAATTTTATTCAGTATAGCACAATCTTACCCCGCGTGCAATAAAAAAGAACTTGTACCGTCTTGGCGACTATGATATAATACCAAAGAATTTTCGCAAAGGGAGGCGGCAAAAATGGATAAGCTCCAGAAAAAGATCCTCCGTCTGAAGGAAGAGAAGCGGGCGTATATCCTCGCACACTTCTATCAGCAACTGGAGGTGCAGGAGATCGCCGACGAGGTGGGAGATTCCTTCGCCCTCGCGCAGAAGGCACAGCAGGCCGACTGCGACGTGATCGTGCTCTGCGGCGTGCGATTCATGGCCGAGAGCGCGAAGATCCTCAATCCCGGCAGGAAGGTCTATCTGCCGAACACGGAAGCCGGCTGTCCCATGGCGGATATGATCGATGAGGACGACGTGCGCGCTCTGCGCGAGCAGTATCCGGAAGCGGCCGTCGTATGCTATGTCAATTCCTCCGCGGCGGTGAAGGCGGCCAGCGACGTGTGCTGCACCAGCTCCTCCGCCGAGCGGATCGTCAAGGCGCTGCCCCAGAAGCAGATCATCTTCGTGCCGGACGAGAATCTTGGCTCGTATTGCGCCTCTCTGGCGCCTGAAAAGGAATTCATCCTCTACCGGGGATTCTGCCCGACCCACAACATGGTCACGCGCGAACACGCCGAGGCGGCGCGCGCTGCGCATCCGAATGCGAGGATCGCCGTGCATCCGGAATGCCGCCCCGAGGTGCGGGAATATGCCGACTACATCGGCTCTACCGCGGGTATCCTCAAATACGTCAAAGCGTCTGACGCGGAGGAATTTGTCATCGGCACGGAGTGCGGCGTGCAGGAGATCCTGAAGCGTGACTGCCCGGAGAAAAAGATCTATTCCATCCGCGAGCACTTCCTCTGCCCGAACATGAAGAAAACGACGCTCGAGGATGTGCTGCTCGCGCTTGAGGGCGGCGTGCCCGAGATCGAACTGCCCGAGGCGGAAATGATCTGCGCGCGGCAGGCGCTCGAGCGCATGATTTCCATATAAACGAATTAACGAAAAGGGGGAACGACGATTGAACACCGACTACAGGATCCTCACTCTCAGCCCGGGCTCCACCTCGACGAAGATGGCCGTCTTTGAGGGGGAGAAACAGCTGTGCAAAGTCAACGTTACCCACGACAAGGAAAAACTTGCCGGTTTTGCGGAGATCATCGATCAGCTGGACTACCGCCGCGAGACAATCCTCAGCGAGCTTGAGAAGGCCGGTTTCCGCGTCGAGGACATGGACGCTTTTGCAGCCTACAGCGGCGCGCTCGTGAGCACGACGGCCGGGATCTATCCCGTCAATGAAACGATGCTGCGCGACAGCCGCGAAGGGCGCACCGCGAAACACCCCGCCATGCTCGGCGCGCTGCTGATCCATGAACTGGCTTCCCGCAGGGGCGTGCCGGCCTACGTGATCGACCACCCGGATTCCGACGAATTCTGGGATCTTGCACGCGTCACCGGGCTCCCGGGCGTGTACCGCCAGAGCAAGATCCACGTCCTCAACCAGAAGGAAGCGGCCCGACGCGCCGCGAAGGCGCTGGGCAAGACCTATGAGGGCGGAAACTACATCGTGGCGCACGTCGGCGGCGGCCTGTCCGTCGCGGCGCATCTCCACGGCCGCATCGTGGACGGCAACGACGTCATCAACGGCTCCGGTCCCATGGCGCCAAACCGCAGCGGTGACCTGCCCGCGGGCGACGTCATCCGGATGTGCTTTTCCGGGAAATACACCGAGCGGCAGATGAAGGAACTCGTCGGCAAGACCGGCGGCTGGCTCGGTCATCTCGGCACGGATGACGCGCGCGGGATCCTGCGGCGCATCGCCGAGGGCGATCAGTACGCGGAGCTGGTGTTCAATGCCATGGCCTATCAGCTTGCCAAGGCAATCGGCGGGTTTGCCGCCGCGCTGGAGGGCGAGGTGGATGCCATCGTGCTCACGGGCGGCGTCAGCAACAGCAGTGAGTTCGTCGAGGCCGTTTCCAAACGCGTGAGCTGGATCGCCCCCGTGCAGGTCTTCGGCGGCGACTTCGAGATGGAGGCGCTTGCCGCCGGCGCCGTGCGCGCCCTGCGCTGCGAAGAGGAGCTTAAGAACTATACAGGCGAGAGTGCCTGGAACGGCTTCCCGTTCGCGCCGGAGTCGAAATACTGAGAAAAACCCGCGCTTTCCCGCGTCGGATATACAAGGAGACTCGTATAAATGAGCTACAAGGTTTTCGTCATCAACCCAGGTTCCACTTCCACCAAGATCGCGCTGTTCGAGGATGAGAAGAAACTCTTCCAGAAGAACGTCGACCACGACAGCGAAGAGCTGGACAAGTTTGCCGAGATCCGCGACCAGCTGCCCTTCCGCATGGAGGCCATCCTCAAGGCGCTGGAAGAGGCCGGGATCTCCCTTGAGGGCGTGGACGCCTTCGCCGCGCGCAGCGGCGGTCTCGTCTCGCTCAAGAGCGGCGTCTATTCCGTCAATGACAAGCTGCTCGAGCACGTGCGCACCTGCTTCGCCGCGCGTCATCCGAACACGCTCGGTCCGCAGATCGCTCTCGAACTGCAGAAAAAGTACGGCGGTCAGATCTTCTGCGTGAATCCGCCCGACGTGGATGAACTCGACGACGTGGAGCGTATCTCGGGCTTCCATGAGCTCTTCCGCGAGGCCAAGGGCCATCCGCTCAACCAGAAGGAGAACTGCATCCGCTATGCCAAAGCGCACGGTAAGCGTTATGAGGATATGAACCTCATCTGCTGCCATATCGGCGGCGGCGTCACCGTCGGCGCGCATCGCCGCGGCAAGCTCTGCTCCGTCAACGACGCTGTCAACGGCGACGGCCCGATGGCGCCCACCCGCGCCGGCTGGCTGCCCGCTACCAAGCTGGTGCATCTGTGCTTCTCCGGAAAATACACCGAGCGTGAACTCTACGACCGCATCACCAAGAAAGGCGGTATCGACGATCATCTCGGCACCTCCGACATGCGCGAGGTCTGTGAGCGCATCGAAAAGGGCGACAAGTATGCCGAACTGGTCTACGAGGCTTTCATCTATCAGATCGCCAAGGCCGTCGGCGGCTGCGCCGCCGCCCTCAAGGGAAAGGTCGACGCCATCATCCTTACCGGCGGCATCGCACACGACGAGGTGCTTGTCAGAAAGCTCACCGAGTACGTCGACTGGATCGCCCCGATCTCCGTGCAGGCGGGCGAGTTCGAGATGGAAGCTCTCGCCGCCGGCGCGATCCGCGCCATGGAGGGCGAGGAGGAAGTGCTCGAGTACACCGGCGTGCCCGTGTTTACGGATTTCGAATATCTCAAGAATTCCTGAAACGCTTCGGCGGCCGCGCACCGCGGCCGCCGTATCATTGTAAAGGAGAAGGTTCATGAAGATCGCGGACGATATTCTGTATGTCGGCGTAAACGACCACGAGATCGACCTGTTTGAGGGACAGTACGTTGTGCCGAACGGCATGGCATACAATTCTTATTTGATCCTGGACGATAAGATCGCCGTTATGGACGCAGCCGACGCGCGTTTCTGCGATGCGTGGCTGGCGAATCTTGAAGCCGCACTCGGCGGCCGGACGCCTGATTATCTGATCGTGCAGCATATGGAGCCGGATCATTCCGGCAGCGTGGACGCCTTTGCCCGCCGCTGGCCGGATGCGGCGATCGTCGCTACCGCCAAGGCGTTTTCCATGATGCAGCAGTTCTTCGGCACGGACTATGCCGCCCGCCGCGTCGTTGCAGCGGAGGGCAGCGAACTGCCGCTCGGCAGGCACGTACTGCGATTCGTCACCGCACCCATGGTGCACTGGCCGGAGGTCATGGTCACCTACGACGCCGCTGAAAAGCTGCTCTTCTCCGCGGACGCTTTCGGAAAGTTCGGCGCGCTCGATGCCGGGGAGCCGTGGACGGACGAGGCGAGGCGGTACTATATCGGCATCGTCGGCAAATACGGCGCACAGGTGCGCACGCTGATGAAAAAGGCAGAAGGACTCGAGATCGGGACAGTCTGCCCGCTGCACGGTCCCGTGCTGCGCGGCGAGGCCCTCGCGCAGGCGCTCGCACTCTACGCGAAGTGGGCGTCCTACGAGCCGGAGGAAAGCGGCGTGCTCGTGGCTTACAGTTCCGTTTACGGTCACACAAAGACCGCCGCGGAACTGCTCGCGGCGAAGCTTCGCGAAAAAGGCTGCGCAGTCGAAACACGCGACCTCGCCCGCTGCGATCTCGCGGAGGCCGTCGCACAGGCCTTCCGCCTGCCGGCGCTCGTACTCGCGACGACCACCTATAACGCGGAGATCTACCCGGCCATGAAGCGCTTTATCGACGGGCTGACGGAACACAGTTACCAGAACCGCCACGTCGGGCTGATCGAGAACGGCTCCTGGGCGCCGACGGCGGCCAAGGGAATGCTGAAACTTCTGGAGAACAGCAAGAATCTGGAGATCCTGCAGCCGACTGTGACGCTGCGCGGCGCGCTAAGCGCCGACAGCGAGGCACAGCTCGACGCCCTCGCGGAAGCGATCGCGGGATAGAAACCGATAACGTCGATAACGGAAAGAGCGGCAGCGCGTGCTGCCGCTCTTTCCGTTATACCTTGCCGGCCCGGCGCGATCAGTCGAGCTCGAGGCCGCCGGTGTAGAGCATATAATACTGGCCTTTCTCTTCGAGCAGTTTTTCGTGACTGCCGCGCTCGATGATCCTGCCGTGGTCGAGCACCATGATGACATCGCTGTTGCGTACGGTCGACAGCCTGTGCGCGATGACGAACACGGTGCGGCCGTGCATGAGCGCGTCCATGCCGCGCTGGACGATGGCCTCCGTGCGGGTATCGATGGAGGACGTCGCCTCGTCCAGGATCATGACCGGAGGGTCGGCCACGGCGGCCCGCGCAATGGACAGAAGCTGCCGCTGCCCCTGACTCAGACCGCTGCCGTCACCCTTGAGCACGGTGTTGTAGCCCTCCGGGAGCATCTCGATGAAGCCGTGCGCACCGGCGAGCTTCGCCGCGGCGATACACTCTTCGTCCGTGGCGTCGAGTTTGCCGTAGCGGATGTTCTCCATGACGGTACCCGTGAAAAGATACACGTCCTGCAGCACGATGCCAAGCGAGCGGCGCAGATCGCTCTTGCGGATGTCCTTGACGTCTATGCCGTCGTAGTGGATCGTGCCGCTGTCGACATCGTAGAAGCGGTTGATGAGGTTGGTGATGGTGGTCTTTCCCGCGCCGGTCGCACCCACGAAAGCGACTTTCTGGCCGGGCTCGGCGTAAAGCGTGATGTCGTGAAGGACCGTCTTTTCGGGAACGTAGCCGAAATCGACGTCCTCGAGTGTCACGTGACCGCGCAGCTGCTCATAACGGACGCTGCCGTCGGACTGCGGGATGCGCCACGCCCAGAGGCCGGTGCGCGTCTCGCTCTCGGAGAAGGAACCGTCTGCGTTCTGGGTGGCGTTGACGAGCGTCACATTGCCCTCGTCCGTCTCGGGCGGTTCATCCATCAGCTTGAAGATACGGCTGGCGCCGGCCATGGCCATAACGATGGAGTTGGCCTGCTGGGATACCTGCGTGACGGGCATGATGAAACTGCGGGAAAGCTGGATAAAGGAGCCGATGGCGCCGAGGCCGAGCAGCGTCCAGCCGGTGATGCACAGGTTCGGCACCTTGTACAGCGCGAACAGGCCGCCCACAACGGCAAGCAGCACGTACAGGGCGTAGCCGAGGCTGCCCATGACAGGCATGACGATGTTTCCGAACGTGTTGGCCTGGGTGGCGTCCTCGCACAGCTGCTCATTCACGGCGTCGAAGCCCTCCTGAGCCTGTTCCTCGCGGCAGAAGACCTTTACGACCTTCTGGCCGTTGATCATCTCCTCGATGTAACCGTTGACTTTGCCCAGCGAGTTCTGCTGCCGCACGAAATAGCGGCCGCTGCGTCCGGCGATGAAGGCGGCGACCTTGGTCAGGATGACCACGAAAGCCAGCGTGATGAGCGTCAGCCAGACGCTCAGGGAGATCATGGAGATGATCACGGTGATGAGCGTGAACACGCTCGAGAAGATCTGGGGGATGCTTTGAGAGAGCATCTGCCGCATCGTGTCGGCGTCGTTGGTGAAGTAGCTCATCATCTCGCCGTGCGTGTGCGTATCATAGTAGCGGATAGGCAGGCGCTGCATCTTGCTGAAAAGCTCGCAGCGGATGTCGTTGAGGATGCTGTGGGAGATGATGGACATGCACCGGCTGTAATACCAGGCGGACAGCGCGGACAGGACGTAGACGATGATCATCTTGCCGATGAGCGTCAGCAGAGGCCCGAAATCCGGATTCGCGCCCTGGCCGAGCATCGGATAGATGTAGTCGTCGATCAGAGGCTTGATGAGCAGGGAAGAGGCCACAGTGCCGATGGAGTTGATAATGATGCAGATCACCACCAGCACGAAGCGGAAGCGGTAGGGCTTCATGTAGGAGAGCAGACGCTTGATCGAGCCCGTGTCGAGCTCGCTCAGACGGGACTTGTGCTCCGGACGAAGCTCCTTGTCGGGAAGCTGTTTCTTAGGCACTCTCCTCGCCCCCCTTCACCTGCGACTGATAGACCTCGCGATAGATCGGGCTGTTTGCGAGCAGCGACTCGTGCGAGTCGAAGGCGACGATCTGACCGTTGTCCATGACGAGGATCTTGTCCGCGTCCTTTACCGAGTCGATGCGCTGCGCGATGATGATCTTCGTGGTGTCCGGCAGTTCCTCCCGGAAAGCCTTGCGGATCCGCGCGTCCGTCTGCGTGTCGACTGCGGAAGTGGAATCGTCGAGGATCAGGATCTTCGGCGAACCGACCAGCGCGCGGGCGATGCACAGGCGCTGCTTCTGGCCGCCGGAGACGTTCGTGCCGCCCTGCTCGATGACGCTGTCATAGCCGTTTGGGAAGCTGCGGATGAACTCGTCCGCCTGCGCGACCTGGCAGGCGTGCACGAGCTGTTCGTCCGTAGCGAACTCGTTGCCCCAGCGCAGGTTGCTCTTGATCGTTCCGGAGAAAAGCTCGTTTTTCTGCAGAACCATCGCCACCGCGCCGCGCAGCGCGTCGAGATCATAGCGACGCACGTCCTCGCCGCCGACGCGCACCGTACCCTCCGTCGCATCGTAAAGACGCGGTATGAGCTGTACGAGCGTGGATTTGCTCGAGCCGGTACCGCCGACGATGCCGATCGTCTCGCCGGGGGATATGTGGATGCTGACGTCCTTGAGGCTCAGGCGCCCGCCCTCGCCCTGATAGCTGAAGCTGACGTTTTCAAAGTCTATGCTGCCGTCGTGCACTTCCGTGATCGGGTCCGCGGGGTTGACGATCGTGCTCTCGTCATCGAGGACTTCGCAGATACGTTCTGCGGAGGCGCGGGAGATGGTGAGCATGGCGAAGATCATGGAGATGCCCATCACGTTCATCAGGAGCTGGGAAGTGTAGGCGATCATGGTCATCAGATAGCCGGTGGTCATGCCCCGGGCGGGATCGTTTCCGCTCTGCACGATCAGACGCGCGCCGACCCAGGCGACCATCAGGAAGGTCGCGTTCATAGTCAGCTGCATCACCGGACGGTTGAGCGCCATGAGCTTTTCCGCGCGGGTGAAGAGGTTCTTGATCAGCCCGGAGACCTTCGTGAACTTTTCGGTCTCGTAATCCTCGCGGATGAAGGATTTCACCACGCGCACAGCGCGGACGTTCTCCTGCACGACGTTGTTCATGCCGTCATAGGTGGTAAACACGCGTTCCATGAGCGGGAAGGTGATCTTCATGATCAGGATCAGCGCGATCGCCGCGAAGGGCACGAAGTACAGGAATACCACGCTCAGCCGTGTGCTGATGCTGAATGCGCTGATCAGCACGAAGATGATCATCAGCGGCGCGCGCGCGACGGTGCGGATGATCTGCTGCGCGGCCATCTGCACATTGCTGACGTCGGTGGTCAGACGCGTGACGAGACCGCTCGTGGAGAAGCGGTCGATGTTTGAGAAGGAGAATGTCTGCACTTTCGCATAGATGCGCCGGCGCAGGTTCTTTGCGAAGCCCGCGCTGCAGATGGCTGCGAAGCGCGCGTTCATGATGCCGGTCACCAGCGCCAGCAGGGCAGTGAGCAGCAGAAGCCCGCCGTACAGGAATATGTTGGGCACCTTGCCTGACTCGATGCCCAGGTCGATAAGCTTGGCCATGAAGCGGGGGAGAAGTATGTCGAAAACGCATTCGATACAGACGAACAGCATTGTCAGCAGAAGCTGCTTTTTATACTCTCCGAAGCTCTCAGCCAGTTTCCTGATCAGTTTCAAAGGCATAACCCCTTTTCTCGCGGGCCGATCTCCCGCATTCCTTCATTACTATTTTTCTATCTTAACATTATACCGCAAATATGAGCGAATGTCCATATCTGGAGACACAAAGAGATTCCGCGGCGCGAAAGCGCCGCGGAATCCGGGAACGTGCAATTGCGTTTTCGGACTTTTCCGTCAGGCGGGCTGCTTGTTCTTGCCGGCACTGCGGATGATGAGCAGGACCGCGACTGTCAGCACGATGCCGATGAGCAGGCTGAGGATCCAGTTCTGGATGAAACCGGCCGCGATGTAGGTCACGAAGCTGATCGCCGCTACTGTGAGCGCATAGGGCAGCTGCGTGCTGACGTGCTGGATATGATCGCACTGCGCGCCGGCGCTGGCCATGATCGTCGTATCCGAAATGGGCGAGCAGTGGTCGCCGCAGACGGCGCCGGCCATGCAGGCGGAGATGGCAACGATCATCAGCTCGTTGGACATGTTCGCGTGGAAAACATCCACGACGATGGGGATCAGGATGCCGAAGGTGCCCCAGCTCGTGCCGGTGGCGAAGGAGAGGAACACGGCCACGAGGAAGATGATGGCGGGCAGGAAGCCCATCATGCCGCGCGCGCCGCTGTCCACGATGCCCGCAACGTAATCGGCCGCGCCAAGGGAGGCGGTCATGGCCTTGAGCGTCCACGCGAAGGTCAGGATCAGGATGGCGGGCACCTTGCTCTTGAAGCCCTCGGGCAGCGCGTTCATGCACTCCTTGAAGTTCAGCACGCCCGTTGC
>JAEEGL014253540.1_pt1 | contig 12007 bp, 7 predicted proteins | sample 9134231 | NCBI WGS metagenome assembly JAEEGL01 (sample SAMN16246548, study PRJNA631951) | gut metagenome | biome: gut microbiome; feature: rumen; material: fiber-attached | host: Bos | place: Iran: Karaj | collected 2018-10
TGACAAGAAGACGAACCCCCACAACTCGCGGCCCGTCGCCTGCGCCATGGACGGTCGCGGGAGTGAATGCTGGACCCCGAGGCACCCAATGACGAGGACTGACAGCTGCAAGGCCCGCGTCGAGCTGCTCGGCGTTGTCGGGGACGAGTTCGGCCTTGTCGTGGGCAGCGAGACGGGGCATGACGCAAGCGTGCCCGTGTGCGACTACTTCGAGGGAATGATGTCGCTTGTGACGTACAGGGTTCCCGATTCCGGACGGAACATCGGGCAGATATGGACGAATGCGCCGCCTCGCGTTGCCAAGTATCAGACGGGCGAGGCGTATCGGCTGCCTTTGTGGGAACTTGTCTACCACGAATGCCTTTGCGCCCACTGGTACTGGGGCGACTACAACAACAAGATTCCGGATCTCTGGGCCAAGCGCGATCTCTTCAACATGCTGTACGGCACGATGGGGATGTTCGTGATCAACAAGCAGAAGTGGGCAGCGGGCAAGGACAAGTTCGTGCGCAGCTATCGCCTGACGTCGCCCATTGCCCGTGCGACTGGGTATAGCGAGATGACGGACCATCGGATTCTGACATCCGACAGGACGGTTCAGCAAAGCTGCTTCGCGGATGGTACGGTCGTGATTGTGAATTTTGGCTCTAAGCCATATAAGATGCCGGATGGACGCGAAATATGTGGCGGGGGGCATCTTGTAGAAAGGGAATGACATATGAAAATTGACGTGTTCGTGTTATCCACTGTCTTGTCAGTCGCTGCGTTGCAATGCCGTGCGGATGAAATATTGCCGTCAGGCAGAATCACGGTCGGCGCGAACTACTGGGCGAGCCATGCCGCGACGGAGATGTGGCGCAAGTGGGACGCCAAGGCCGTCGACGAGGACTTGCGCGCGCTTTCCGATAACGGGATAAAGATGCTGCGCGTGTTCCCCAACTGGGCCGACTTTCAGCCGATACATGCATGCTACCTTAACGGCGACGGGTTCGACAAGGTCAACGAGACTCGTATGTTCGATTCGGAAGAGCCGCGTCCAGACACGGCATGCGGACGCGCTGGGGTTGACGAGCGAATGGTCGAGCGCTTCGAGGAGTTCTGCGACATCGCCGAGAAATACGGCATAAGGCTCATTGTGCCGCTTCTGACGGGGCAGATGACGTTCCGCAACTACATTCCGCCAGCGCTTGCCAATCGAGATCCGTTCAGCGACCCGTATGCCCTTATGTGGGAGGGCCGCTATCTCGAGTGCATGGTTACTCGACTCAAGGTAAAGAAGGCGATCGTCGCATGGGAAAGCGGAAATGAAGCCCGCATTCTCGGCAAGAGCGAGAATGCGTTTCAATCCGAGGCGTGGCTTAGGTACGTCCATCAGGCCATTCGCCTTGCCGATCCGACGCGTCCCGTAATCGGCGTCGACGGGCTTGCAGTTTCCAGGGCGACAAAGTGGCCGTCGTCGATGAACGCGTCCCTCTCCGATTACGTGACAACGCATCCATATGGCTTTTTCGGCCCATCTTACAACGACGACTTCCTCTCGGTGCGTTCGCTTACCTTCGCCGCCGCGCAGACATACGCGCTTGAACAGGTTTCCGGAAAACCTGCATTCATAGAGGAGCACGGCTCGCGTCGTCAGGAGCAGACGAGCCAGAAGGGCGTTGCGGACTACATACGCGGGATGCTCTGGAACGCCTGGGCCCTTGACTGCAAGGCGATGCTGTGGTGGTGCGCATTCGACCAGACTGGGATGACGATAGCGCCGTACAACTGGCGCCAGCCCTGCGTAGAGCTTGGGTTGTTCCGCCGGAATCGTTCGCCGTATCCGGCTGTAGAGGCGGTGCGGAAGTTCGCCGCGATGCAGGACGCTCTTCCGTTTGCCGCGCTTCCGAAGGCGAAGACAGACGCTGTCGTGATTTCGGCGAACGAAGACGTCATCCATTCCTCGTACATCCTCGCGCGCCAGGCTGGCATAATGCCGCGATTCGCAAATCCCGAGGAGAAACTGCCAGACGCCGACTGCTATTTCCTCCCCAATGCGCTTGGCCGTGCATATCTCACTATTGAAAGGTGGGAGGAACTGAAGGCGAAGGTCAGGGATGGAGCGACGTTGTATCTTTCGTGGAATGACACTTTTCTGGATTCAATGGAGGAAGTGGGCGGCATAGAGGTCGCGTTTCGCCAGCAGACGGGTGGCACGGACATCTGCGACTTTGGCGATTTCAAGTTGTCGTTTGGTTACGCTGTCAAGCGCAGATTCAATGCGCTTACGGCCGAGACGCTTGCGAAGAACCAGGACGGAGAGGGCGTGTTCTTCAAGAATGGGTATGGCAAGGGCACCGTGTACGTGTTCGTCCACAACTTCGAGAAGGCGTACTATGCTGCAGCGGGCAAGTACGAGGGCGACGCATGGAAGATATGGGCAAAGGTACGACCAGTAGACCGGCTGGTCAGGACAGGCGACAAGAACGTGTTTGCATCGGAGCATTGCTTTGGCGGAGGCCGTTGTGGCATTGTGGTTGTCAACAACGGCAGGCGGACATATTCTGAATCTCCCGAACTGCGGAAAGGCTGGAGGGTCGTAGATTCAATAACCGACGATTCCGTTGCCGCGAAGTGGGACGGCGGCAAGTTGACTCTCGCGCCGTGCTCCGGCATCTTGCTTGTGTTGGAAAAGTGCCGTTGACGGCGGTCCATAATTGTTAGTCGCCCATAAAGGAAAGCGAGGTAGGAAATGGGCATTCGGGGTGAACTGCGCGGAACAATTTTTGTGGCTGCGATGTGCGCGGTGGCGACATGCGCGGTCAACGCGGTAGGCACTGCGCCTGTGAACGAGGGTTCTTGCAGTGCGGCAAGATGGATTTCCGGCGACACGCTCTCGCCCGAAAAGCCGGCGCCAGTTCTTTTCAGGGAGTTTGCACTTGGCGTGAGACCGACGAACGCCGTGTTCACAGTCGCTGTCGCTGGCTGGTGCGAAGTCTATGTGAATGGCGAGAAAGTGGGGCGGGACGTCCTTTCGCCAGTTACTTGCCAACCGGACAAGCGCCTGTCGTCCATCGCTTACGATGTCGCGCCATTTTTGAAGAAAGGCGAGAATGCCGTAGAGGTTCTGCTCGGCAATGGCTGGTTTAACTGCTTTACGAAGGATGTGTGGGGCTTTTCTTCCGCGCCGTGGCTCGGTGCGCCAAAGGTCTGCGGCGAGCTTGTTGCAGACGGCAAGACGCTTTTAGTCACGGATGGCAGCTGGACGGTTCGCGATTCGCCGATAGTGTTCAATGCACTCAGAAACGGCGAATACTACGATGCAAGGCGCGAAGGCTGTCGTGCGAACGTTCGCGCCGTCAAGGTTGAGGCGGCTCCATCCATGTCCGTTTCGCCGGAAGACGCCGTGCCTTGCCGAACTTTCGATCCGATCTTGCCGGTGCGTTCGTTCCCTGCCGGGAACGGCGGCACAATCTACGACTTTTGCTCCAACCGCACGGGATGGTGCGAAATCGAAGTCGTGGGCGAGGCTGGCTCGAAGGTGACAATAGACTACGACGAGTGCCTGACGTCGACCAATACGCTTCTCGGCGACATCGGCATCTTTATCCGAAAAAACAATGATCCGCGTCCGGCGCAGCACGACGAATACACGCTTGCAGGGAGAGAAGGTGGGGAGAGGTGGCATCCTCGCTTCACCTACCATGGCTTCCGCTATGCGCAAGTGCGCACGGAAGGGAAAGTGGAGCTTAAGTCCATCAAGAGCGTGTTCGTGCATTCCGACTTCGACTCCGTTGGCTCTTTCAAGATTTCCGATCCAGTTTTCGGGAAACTCCAGGATGCGACGCGCCGCAGCTACCTTTCGAATTTCACGGGGATTCCCACGGACTGTCCGCACCGCGAGAAAAACGGCTGGACGGGCGATGCGCAGCTTGCGATGGAAACGGGGCTCTGGAACTACGACGCAAAGGCGGGATATGTCCATTTCCTGCGGATGATGCTTGACGAGCAGAAGCCGGACGGGAAGGTTCCTCGCATTCTTCCTTCCACAGACAAGTTTGGATATAGCCAGGGTTCTGGTCCGGCGTGGGACGCCATTCTCTTTGAAGTTCCGTGGCAGATATACCGCTTTTACGGGGATGACGCTCCGGCTCGCGAGGCATACCCCGCAATGAAGAAGTATCTTTCGTTCATCGCTGGGAAGGCGCGTGAAGACGGACTTGTAGAACATGGGCTTGGCGATTGGTGTGCGCCGAAAGGAATGAAGGTTTCGCCGGTTCTCCTGACGGACAGCGCGTATGTCTACGAGTTCAACCGTCGTGTTGCGTTTTGGGCGGAGCGGTTTGGGGAGGGCGATGTCGCCGCCGAATGCCGCAAGAAGGCGGAAAAGATCAAGGCGTCTTTCAACAGGAAGTTCTACAAGGGCGGCGGCGTCTACGCCGAAGGCGAGCTTACGTCCCTCGCCGCGCCGCTCTACTTCAAGGGGCTTTGCGCGGACGGTGAGGAAAGAAAGGTCGTCGGCGAATTGCTGCGACGCCTTCGCGAGAACGGACACAAGGCCATGTTCGGGATACTTGGCGCGAAGTGGGTTCCTCGTGCTCTTGCAGACTATGGCTACATAGACGATGCCTGGCACATCTTTACGCAGCCGGGCGCTCCCGGGTGGGCGATCTGGATGAAGGACAACGACACGTTGCTCGAGTCGTTTGACGATAGTGCGGGTGGAACGCCTGTCTCGCACAACCACATAATGTTCGGCGATCTTTCCGCATGGGCGTTCGAGTATCTTGCGGGAATCAAAATTGACGAGCCGGGCTTTGCGAAGTTCCATGTCGATCCGCATCTGCCGGACGGCGTTGAATCCTTTGAGGCCGCGTTCAGGACTTCATGCGGACGAAAAATAAAAGTTCGCGCCTGGCGGGAAGGCGGCAAGGCGAAGTACGACACGACGGCAATTGACGCTGTGGGGTTTGCCGAATCGGCGCAGAGGCAGAAGAACTATCTAGACATGACGTGGTGGGACCCGTATGTAGAGAACATCGCGGACTCCGACACGTATCTTCGCCGCAAGTTCCGCCAGGACGTGACGGACAGGACGACGGGCGTCGGTGTCGACGGACTCAAGAAGATTCTTGCCGACATTGTTGCGGCGGGCAAGGTGTCGGGTGAGTCGTGGCGCATCACAAAGGCAAAGTGCTTTGCCGCGCAGGTTGAGAAACAGTCCATAGATGTCTCGCCGCTTGACTGGTTCCCCGCGATTGCTGTTTGGGATCGCAACGACCGTCCGATTAGCGGCGTTTTCAGGCAGCGAGCGAGCGAGGTGAATGCAAAGTCCTTGCCAGCATGGGTGACGAAGGAATGGCATGCGGGCAATAAAGACGGAATATGGACAATGTGGCAGGACTTCGACCATTCCGTTCCCGACTGGCGCGTTATCATGAAGCTCGGGTTCCCCGGCATGAAAGAGCGGCTAAAGAAGTATGCCGTGAAGGGCGATCCGTTCTACGAAGGACTTGAGGTCGCGATGGATGCTATGCTCGCGGGAATCGATAGATTTGTAGAGCAGGGAAAGAAACGGTTGTCGGAAATCTCGTGCGGAGGCGCGGAGACGCGGAGGCAAGAATCGAATCTCTGCGACTCTGCGTCTTTGCGCGAGAATAATTCTGCACGGTTGGAAAAGGAGATTGCTTGCTTTGAGCGATTGCGTAACGGTCCTCCTCAGACCGCCTATGACATGATGATGTTCGTCTGGCTCTACTTCTTCTGGTCTGAGCACTTTGATGGAATCCAGAGTCGCTCGCTCACGGAACTGGATGTTTTCCTGACGCCATGCTATGATGCCGACATCGCCGCTGGGCGCACGACTGAAGCGGAATTCCGCGAACAGCTGAAACACTTTCTGTGGCAGTGGGGTTCCGTCGCGAACTACTGGAATCAGCCAGCTGGGCTTGGTGGAACGCGCGAGGACGGTACGAGCGAATTCAACCATGTGTCCAAGATCATACTTGAAGTTATGGACGAGTGCGCACTGCCAACGCCGAAGTTCCTTGTGAAGATTGCTCCCAACACGCCAGACTGGGTCTTTGACAAGATGCTCGACATGGCTCGTCGCCGTCGTTCGATCGCCTTCATCGGCGAGGAGCCGGCGGCCCGGGCGCTCAAGAGGTGGCGCGATGTCTCCGACGAGGACTGCCGCACAATGGTCGTCCTCGGGTGCTATGAGTTTGGTCTCAGGGACAGCGTCAACGGAACGGGCGTCGGACACGTCAATTTCCTGAAGCCGGTGGAGAAGATGCTCGCGCAATGCGCGGGGAACGGGGAACTGGGAACAGGGAACGGGGAGTGGGGAGATTTCGACTCTTTCAAGGCAGAGTATCTGCGCAGGCTCGCGCACAACACGGCGAGATGCCGCGAGATTGCGTTTGAGTTCGAGAAGGTGCTGCCCGAGGTGAACCCCGCGAACTTGATGACGCTATCCACCGAGCATGCGCTGAAGACGCACAGGGACGGCTTTGCGAACGGATGTCCGCGCGGGAACACCTCGACCGTCCTCGCCGTCGGACCCGGCACGACCGTGGATGCGCTTCTTGCCGTTAAAGAGATCGTGTACGAGAAGAAGGAGATGTCGCTTGCGGAGCTTGGCAAGGTCATGGCTGCGAATTGGGAAGGGCACGAGAAATTGCGCCTGCGAATGCTCCGCTCGAAGCGCAAGTGGGGAAACAACGACCCGGAGGCCAACGCGCTCGGCGCGGAATTGCTCGCCACCTTCGCGGAACAGCTAAACGGCAAGCCCAATTCTAAGGGAGGAACCTTCCGGGCCTCCGGCCACTGCGCCCGCCAGTTTATCGTGTTGGGCGAAAAGACAGGGGCGACACCGGACGGACGGAAAAAGGGCGAGGAGATGTCTAAGAACCTTTCGCCGACGATGGGCGTTGATACCGAGGGAGCGACGGCGCTTGTCAACACGCTTGCCGCATCTGATGTGACGACGCTTCCCGGCGACTATCCGCTTGACATGATGCTTCATCCGTCGGTATGTGCAGGTGACAAGGGGCTATCGCTGATGAAGACGCTCGTGCGACAGTTCCACAAGAACGGCGGCAGTGTGATTCAGTTCACCGTGTTTAGCGCGGAAGAACTTCGTGATGCACAGGCGCATCCCGAAAAATACGAGAACCTTCAAGTGCGTGTGTGCGGATGGAATGTCCGATGGAACGATCTTTGCAAGGCCGAGCAGGATGCCTACATCCAACGGGCCGAGAATGTGATGAAAGGATGGTGACCTGATGGTGACTCGCAAAGAATTTATTGCAGCATCGACTGCGTTTGCGGTGAGTCCGATGGTGACTGTCGCAGGGCGAGCCGTAAAGACGCCGCTGATGCTTGACACAAAGCGCATGGCGATTTGGGATGGCCCTGGAATTCGCGCAACGTTCTTCGTGAAGGGCTGCCCGCTGAAATGCATCTGGTGCCACAATCCGGAGTCGATAAAGCCAGAGGCACAGTGGGCTCGGTTCCAGCACCTTTGCAAGCACCACGAGAAATGCACGATGGACGAGGCGACTTGTCCGACGCGAGCGCTCAAGCTATATGGCAAGCCGATGGCTATTGAAGAGATTGTAGCAAAGGCGCTTGAGGACAAGGCATTCTACGACCAGTCCGGCGGCGGCGTCACGCTATCCGGCGGCGAGCCGCTTTTCTTCTGGGAGTGGGCGGCGGAACTATTCAAGGCGTTCAAGGCGGCTGGGCTGCATACCTGTCTCGACACGTCGCTCTATGCGCCGTCAGCTGCAATCGACGCGATGCTTCCTGTCACCGACTTGTGGCTTCCCGACTACAAGGCAGACGATGACGCGCTTCATGTCAAGTACACGGGCGTCTCGAACGCCATTGTCAAGAAGAACCTTGAGCGCCTTGTCGCTGCAAAGGCGAAGCTCGAAGTGCGTTGTCTCGCCGTGCCTCAATGCACGGATGGCGAAGACCTTGTGGCTCGACATAAATATCTGAACTCCATCGGCATTCCCGAATCGTCCATCGTCAATCTTGAATACTTCGACTACGCACGCTCAAAGTATCTCGCGCTTGGCATGCCAGACACCATGCCTCCGAAATCCTGATGTGCAAAAAAAGAATATGGAGCTGGCTTTGTGTCGCGCTTGCAGTATAGAAAAGCGAAAATCCTGTGCGGAATAATCCTTGCTACGGCGGGGACGAATGTGCTTGCCGATGACAAATGCCGGTTTTCGGCGAACGCGTCATGCGAGTTTGCGTCCGCATACATATCGACTACCGGTGGTTTGTACGACACCTGCCCCGTCACGTCGCAGACGCTCGGCTGGCGGCAGGGTCTTGGTGGTTTCGGCTACATCGACGGGTATTCCTGGCTCATAAGTGCTCTCCACGACAAGCAGCACGAAAGTCATCGTGCACTATTCTACTACACCGAGGGCGCGATTCGCTACGGTTATGATATCGCGTTTTCTGATGACTTTGTTCTGCGCACCAAGTGTGGTCCATACTGGGGCCTGGCGATTGGCTATGAGAATGCTCACATGAAGTGCTGGGGTCCGTCAGCCGTTCAGTCGTTGGAAAATCCCTATGTGGTTCCGTATTGGCAAGGCCTTTGGCTTCTTGAGCCGTATCAGCGCGGACGTGTGGTAGCGGGGTGCAAAAAGACCTTCGGACTGTTCGACTGGGCGATCCTCACTGTGTTTGCCGAGAGCTACTGGATGGATCATCGGCGGTTCTACGCCCGCTACGGCGGCAAGCCAGAGGAAAAGAAAGTGCTTGGCGGGGCTGTTGCCTTCATCGTCTTAGGAGTCAGACTGGACTGGAGCGTTTCGCAGGACGTGAAGCTCTACGCGTCCGCTTCGCAGTACGACGTCGTGAACCCGCAGGCCCGTGACTCGATCAGACACGCCGGCCACTACTATGACAAATGCGACTGGCCGATATTCAAGATCGGCGTGACGTATGCATTTTAACGTTTCTGGAACGCAGTACGTGAAACCATTTCAAAAAGGAAAATGAAGCATGCTATATAACTCAAGAACAGTCATTGTGGCGGCGGTGGTTGTACTGGCGGCTGTCGCGGGTGCGGAATCGCTGGAGTTTGTCGACCCGCTGATAGGTACGGAAGGAACTGGTTCGGAGTATGGCGGAATGATGCCGTACACTGGCGTCCCGTTTGGATCGTTCCAGATGGTGCCGATGACGCGCCTCAATCGCGTTGGACAGCTCAGTTTCAACCAGGCTGACGACACGCTCATCGGCTTCATACTCACCCGCCAGCCTGCAATATGGATGGGCGACTGGGGCGAGGTGCGGATACCGATTGAGCCCGCGAAGATCGAAAGCGCCGACTACAACCCGTACATGGGGCGCGTCACCGCCGGAGGCCGCACGTTCGAGTACACAGTGACGGCGCACGCCGCATGGCTTCGCGGCGATATGAATAACATAAGGCTTCTCGATGGATACTGCTCGAACCGCGACGACGAGAACCTCGGACGCGCGCTTCCGGACTTCAAGGGATGGAGGGCGGTGAAACGTGTAAAGGGCGGAATCCAGATAGGCGTCTCGCTCATTTCGCTTGAACAGGCGCGGCGCAACCTCGCTGCGGAAATAGGCGAACGGACGTTCGAAGAGGTCGTAGCGGGAACGAAGGCCGAATGGGAGAGGTATTTCAGCCGCATCGAAATCGACGCGCCGGACGATGTGAAGACGATATTCTACACGGGGCTGTTCCATACGTTGCTCTATCCGCGCCAGATAGACGAGCAGGGCCGCTACTACTCCGCGTTCGACGACAAGGTTCACTACGGAACGATGTACAATTGCTATTCGCTTTGGGACACGTACCGCGCCGAGCATCCATGGCTCACTCTTATTGCTCCGGAGCGCGTGGACGGCATGATGCAGTCGCTTCTTGAGATGTACCGCGAAGGCGGGTGGCTTCCGAAATGGCCGAATCCCGGATACACCGGCATTATGGTTGGCGCTCCTGCGGAGATCGTACTTGAAGAGGCGATGGCAAAGGGGTTTACGGGCTTTGACCTCGATCTTGCGCGGGTGGCCATCCGCAAAAACCGCACCGTTCCCCAGAAGTTCGACTCGAAGCGCCGCTGGCGCGACCGCGAGAAATACGGCGAATTCCCCGAGACGAGGGCGGGGTTGACGAGCTATCTGAATCGCGGCTATGTGGCGTGCGACGAGACGGACGAGTCGGTGTCGCGCACCCTCGACTTCTCGTTTGCCGACAGGAACAAGGCGTACACCAACCTCTGGTGCGCGTCGGCGGGGTCGTTTCTGCCACGCCGCGCGGACGGCACGTTTGACGCGGACGCGAATCGCGCCTACACGGAATGCAGCCCGAAGACAGCGGTGTGGTGCGTTCCGCACGACCCAGAGGGACTTGCCGCGCTGTTGGGTGGAAATGACGCTGCGGTAAAGCGTCTGGACGAGTTCTTTGATACACTCTTCTGGAAGCCTGAGCGCGGCAACAAGTCAATCCACGGCAACGAGCCGTCGCACCACATCGCCTATCTCTACAACCGATTTGGCGCGCCAGAGAAGACGCAGCGTCGAGTTCGCGAGATTCTGACGCGGGCGTATTCAACAAATCGCAAGGGATTCGACGGCAACGAAGACTGCGGACAGATGAGCGCTTGGTACATTCTTTCCGCGCTTGGCTTCTATCCTCTTGACCCGGTTGGCGGCTGCTACGAAATCGGCTCGCCGATTGTGCGTGGCGCAAAGCTGCGGTTTGGTGCGCCGTTTGCCAGGGCGATGCTCGAGATTCGCGTAAAGAACTATGCGCCGGACCGCTGGCGCGTTAGGCGCGTGACGCTGAACGGCGTAGAACTGAAGGAGTGGCGCGTACGCCACGCTGACCTTGTGAAAGGCGGTGTTCTTGAGTTTGAGATGATGAATGAAGGGGGACACACCCCACAGAACGCGCATTTTACAGGGCTTTCCGCGATTTCAACCCTCTGAGTGACCTCGGAATCTGGTAGAGGCCCCGCGAAGCGGCTGTTTCCGGGCGGGCGATGAAACGGGCATTGCGGCACGGCAGTGTCCGAGGTGGACAGCGCAGATGAGAACGATATGCGCAGCAATTCTCGCGGCGGCGGTGCGACGACGGCGGTCACGACCACGCGGGAGGGCGGTGGATCACGCGGCCATGCATCTAGTTTCAGCAAATGGTTCTAACGCCGTATTGAGAGAATTTGCCGTCGCCCGTCACGACCGTAAGATTATAGGCAAGCGAAGTCGCGATGATGATCCTGTCGGCCGGATCTTTGTGGAAGTCTGGCAGCTGGGCGGCGCGGATCATGATGTCGTCAGCTGGTGGAATGGCGTCAAGGCCGTACTGTTCCTTGAGGTCTGCGACAAAGCCAACCGCGTCGTTTGGGATGAAGACCTTCCCCTCTTTCATGAGACGTGCTATCTCCCAGGTCGATATGGACGAATAATGGAGCGCAGATGCCGCGGAGATTCGCCGCCGTGCGCCCGCGCTCAAGTCGCCGCCGCCCATGCCAAGCCAAATCAACGCGCATGTGTCAAGCAGATACCGCATCAGGCGTTCTCCCACAGTGCGGAGTCATCGGAGAAAAGGTCGCCCTTGACGGCGATTTTCGTGCCATATCCGGCGAGCGGACGTATCTTTCGGGTTTGCTCGATTGGAACGACTCGCGCTATGGGGCGCCCATATCGCATGATCGTGAAAGAAACGACCCCGGACTCCACTTCGGAAAGCATTCCGGAGAAGTTGGCCTTTGCCTCGTTTACGCTCAGTGTTGTCGTCATGATAGGATCCTCCGTGAAACCGTTGCGTAGTTTAGCACATGATGGTCTCTTGTGTCAATTGTGACTTGTTGGTCAACTTTGCACGAAGCGGGATTACTGATGCAAAATGAGATGAAAGGAGCGCAACACAGGAAGATGAAGGGTCAGAGCTCATTGATACAGTAGAATTGATACAGTAGCCGAGTTTTTGGTATAATCTCCACATGAGGTATAATGTCCA
>JAEEGL014465444.1_pt1 | contig 12007 bp, 4 predicted proteins | sample 9134231 | NCBI WGS metagenome assembly JAEEGL01 (sample SAMN16246548, study PRJNA631951) | gut metagenome | biome: gut microbiome; feature: rumen; material: fiber-attached | host: Bos | place: Iran: Karaj | collected 2018-10
CGTACCGATGTCTATGAGGATCTGCGTGAGGCTGGTGTCATCGATCCTGCCAAGGTGGCTCGCGTGGCCCTGGAGAATGCTGCTTCTATCGCCGGTATGTTCCTGACCACAGAGTGTCTGATTGTTGACAAACCCGAGAAGGAACCTGCTATGCCGATGGGCGGTGCCCCAGGCATGGGCGGAATGATGTAATCATCTGAGTATCTGTCAGGCTTAGCAGAATAATATAATTTTGCTAACTTAGCATAACAAATTAGGGGATGGAAAGCGTATTTCATCCCCTTTTTATGCTATTTTTGTGCGGACACAACTATTTTATTTGAGAATAACTTGCATATTTCTGCATTTTGATGTACCTTTGCAACGTGAGTAAATTGTCATATCATTTGCTCGCAAGAAAGTGTTAGACACTCTTAAGTGAAAGATATTTTTTTGATTTGTTTTAGTAGATTAGTTTTTAAGTAGTTTGTTTTTTGAAGCCGGCTGTCGGGAGATAGCCGGCTTTTTTGTGTCAGAATGTTTGCAAGTCTCAGAATTATTTCGTACTTTTGCAGCATATGAGAAGATTATGGCTGTTGACTGTTCTGTTGTCTGCTATCTCTGCCTCTGCCCAGAGCCAGAAGATAGGCGACTTTATTGAGTCGACATCCTATAATCTTGACAAGATCGGTGTGAAGCGTCAGCAGCAGTATCAGCCCCGTCATGGCAGTTTTGTCTGTGAAAACGGCACCAACCGTTATACGCGTGCCCTCTATGGTTCTTATACGGATTGGCGATTAGAGACCTCAGACCGTCCCGTCTTTGCGGTGGTTAAGAAAGATCATCATCGTAACATCCGATTCGTGTTTGATAAAGACGGTGTGGCCTATCCGTTGGATGAAACGGAGTATTGTCTGGCTACCTACGGCAACGGACGTAGATATTATTTGCTGGAAGACCAGCGATGGGGTAAGGGCTATATTAGGATAGAGGTGTTGGCCTTGCCTGACCGTGAGGCGGCTGTATGGCGCATCACTTCTCCTGAAATACAAGGTAAGATGCGGGTGATTGTCTGTCAGATTGCACAGCCGAAACTGCATCGCAATGGTGATATCGGTGCAGACAAGCCCGGATGCTTGGAGGCTGCCGGTGAACCACTTCAAGAGATGGAGTTTTCTTTTGGTCATGCGCATGCACTCTATCTTGAGGTGGCGTTGGATCAAGTCAGACAACTTGATCCAGACGAGGGGAGAATATCTTATCAACAAGCCCGTAGCCATTATCGGCAGTTGGCATCGCGCATCCAGTTCAAGACGCCAGATTCTTATATCAATACACTTGGCGGCGCTTTGGCGTTGGCGGCTGATGGCGACTGGGACGGACAGACTTGGTTGCATGGCTGTGTCGGTTGGCGCATGCCCTTGGCAGGCTGGCGGGCAGGCTATCTGGGAGATGTGTTAGGTTGGAACGACCGTGCTGTTTCACATTTCGATGCTTATGCCAAGAGTCAGGTGACAAATGTTGAACCCGTGATTCCTCATCCATCGCAAGATCCGAAGATGAATCTGGCGCGTGCAGAGAAGAAATGGGGTACGCAGATGTACTCAAACGGCTATATTTGTCGTAATCCGGAACGTAACGACCAGATGCATCATTACGACATGAATCTGAATTATATCGATGAGTTGCTCTGGCATTTCCAGTATGATGCTGATACGGCTTATATGCGTAAGATGTGGCCGGTGATTCAGTCGCACTTGGCTTGGGAGAAACGGAACTATGACCCTGATGATGACCATCTTTATGATGCCTATTGTTGTATTTGGGCAAGCGATGCGCTGTATTATAACGGTGGCGCTGTGACGCATTCTTCGGCGTATAATTATCGGGGGAACAAGTTGGCTGCGCGTATTGCAGAAATCATCGGCGAGGATTCTGAACCTTATCGGAAGGAGGCTGAGGCGATTCTGAAAGCGATGAATGAACGGCTCTGGCTGCCGGGTAAAGGTGTCTGGGCTGAGTATCAGGATGCGATGGGCTTGAAGCGTACGCATGACCATCCGGCCGTATGGAGTATCTATACCCCCATAGACTGCGGGGCCTGTACGTCAGAACAGGCCTATCAGGCCACCCGCTATGTGGATGCACATATTCCCCATATCGATGTAGAAGATACGGGATTACAGACCATCGCCAGCAGCGACTGGCTGCCCTATTCCTGGAGTATCAATAATGTGGCAGCAGCCGAGGTGATGCATATGGCGCTGGCTTATTTCGAGGCAGGACGTGCCGAGGAAGGGTATCGACTGATGAAGGCGAACATCCTCGACCAGATGTATTACGGTGCTTCGCCGGGTAATTTCGGACAGGTCAGCTATTACGATGCAGCCCGAGGGGAGTGCTATCGTGATTTTGGCGATTGTATTGGCATCTCATCACGTACTTTGCTTCAAGGACTGTTTGGCATCATCCCTCAGGCTTTGGACGGCCAGTGCATTATCCGTCCGGGTTTCCCTGCTGATTGGGATAGTGCCAGTGTAAAAACGCCTTATTTAAAATATAAGTTTACGCGCAAGAATGGCGTGGACCGTTATGAGATTACTCAGAACTTCCATCAGCCGCTGAAGATCGTCCTGCGCCAGAATCTTGGCAATGGGCAATATCGTGATATTGAGGGAACTGCAGAGGAGTATCAGGTGATGGAGATAACGCAGAGGAAAGAGGAAAGTGGAAAGTGGAAGGAGGATACTCCTGCTACGGAATCAAGGGAAGATTCTAATCTCTTTCCTCTTTCCATTTTCCACATTCCTCAGAAAGCTTTTCGGACTATGGCAATCGACCAACATTTCAATGCCGAGGTTGATGATATTTATAAGAATGCGTATCTGAGCCCGCGGCCGCAGACGACGACTTTACAGATTCCCACGCAGGGCATCGGTGAATGGTGCCACCCACAGTTGACAGCCGAGATAAACGATTCCGTGTTTCGTACACTTATCAAAGATGGTGTCTTTGAAGTGGCTGGCGTGCCTTTCCGGACACCCGCGGTGGGAAACAATATCGTCTACACAAGTCTTTGGGATAATTATCCCGATGCTGTGACGATTCCATTAGGCGGCAAGGCGACGTGTGCCTGGCTGCTGATGGCAGGCAGTACAAACCATATGCAGAGCAGGATTGATAATGGACTCGTCATCGCCATTTATAAGGATGGCTCTCAGGATACGCTTGCCCTCAGAAATCCGGATAACTGGTGTCCTATCGAACAGGATTACTATGTGGATGGCAAGGCCTTCCAGACTTCGGATCCACGTCCTTATCGCGTATGTCTCAGTACAGGTGATGTCAGTCGTGACTTGGGTAAGACCTTGGGCATTCAGGGGGTCTATGGTCGTGAGATTCCCGGTGGTGCAGCGCAGATGCTCCGGATGCCGCTCAATCCGCGTAAACGTCTGAGATCGCTGACCGTCCGTACGCTCTCCAATGATGTCGTTATTGGCCTGATGGCAGTTACACTGCAGTAAATAGTGAAAAGTGAATAGTTAATAGTATATGCAAAAACTCATAGAATTATACAAACAGTGGAAGGGTGATGAACCCGCAAATGTTCATCAGATTCCAGGTGGTGGTAGTAATCGTACTTATTTCCGTATGACTGACCATGATGGACAGTCTGTAATCGGTGTAATAGGAACCAGTCGTGATGAAGATCATGCCTTTATCTATCTGACAGAGCATTTTAACCATCGTCAGTTACCGGTTCCCAAGATTCTGGCAGCCAGCGATGATCAGTTGCGTTATCTTCAGACCGACTTGGGCAGCCTGTCGCTTTTCGACGCTATCCGGGGTGGTCGTGAAGCTGGTGGCAGATACACCCTGAAAGAGCAGGAACTGTTGAAGCGTACCATTCGCGAACTGCCGAATGTGCAGATACGTGGTGCCATTGGACTAGATTTCTCTAACTGTTATCCACAGGCCGAATTTGATGTCGACAGTGTGCTTTTTGATTTGAACTATTTTAAGTATTGTTTTCTGAAAGCCACAGAGATTGATTTCCACGAACTGAAGCTGGAGGCCGATTTCCGATTGTTTGCCAAGGATTTGACGATTGATGAAGGTGTCGGGAGTCAGAAGTCAGAAGTCAGTTTCCTATATCGTGATTTCCAGGCGCGCAATGTGATGTTGGATCATGAGGGGAATCCTTTCTTTATCGATTATCAGGGTGGTCGGAAAGGACCTTATTATTACGACCTTGCCTCTTTCTTGTGGCAGGCTTCGGCGCGCTATCCGCATAAACTCCGTCGTGAGTTGGTTTATGAATATTACAACTCACTGAAACAATATATGGAGGTGCCCCCAGTGCGACATTTTGTCAACCGTCTGTCGCTCTTTGTGCTCTTCCGCACGTTGCAAGTATTGGGTGCGTATGGCTTTAGAGGCTATTTTGAACAGAAGAAGCATTTTATTGAGAGTATACCACCGGCTATCCAGAATCTGAGGGAGTTGTTAGAGCTCGGCATCTTCCATTATCCTTATCTGATGGATATCCTGCGCCAGTTGACAGAACTGCCGCAGTATCAGCAGATCGAGGCAACAGCCAGCAGAGCCGACGGTTATAAGATTACAGACCTGAATCCCTATAAAGCGCATCCGCAGGATGGCCCTGCCACCTTTTCAAAGTATGATGCACAGGGACCTTTGGTGGTGAAAGTCTTCAGCTTCTCCTACCGGAAGGGCATTCCTGAGGATGAGTCAGGTAATGGGGGAGGGTATGTGTTCGATTGCCGTAGTACGCATAACCCCGGACGTTATGAGCCTTATAAGCAGCTGACGGGACTGGATGAACCGGTCATCCGTTTCCTGGAGGATGACGGCGAAATTCTGACCTTCCTTGACAGTGTCTACAAACTGGCCGATGCCCATGTGCGTCGTTATATCCAACGTGGCTTTACGTCGCTGATGTTCTCGTTTGGCTGCACGGGTGGTCAGCATCGAAGTGTCTATTCTGCCCAGCACCTGGCTGAACATATTCATGAGAAATTCGGTATAGAGGTGCGCATCTGTCATCGGGAGCAGAATATTACGCAAACACTTAAATAAAAAAGCCCTCAAACGAGGGCTTTTTTATTATTTGGGTTTAGAATCCAATTTGGCCATTCCATTTCAGATACCAGTTCTGTCTGTTCATCAGACGGCTCTTGAGTCCTTCATCGATGTCGTTCTTACCACGACGGGCTGCCACCTTCTCTGCCAGGAATGCTTCCGGATTCTGCTGGCGGAAGGCAAAGCGCATGATGTCGTAGAAACGGGTACCTTCGAAGGCCAGCTCCAGACCGTTCTCATTCAGTAGCAGGCTGTCGACGAAAGCTTTCTGCTTCTGAATCAAGTCAGGTGTGTCTTTCTCGAGGATATAGAACCCTTCAATAGGATTACCTTCTTCATCGAGTAAAGGCTTTGGCTCAGCCTCCGGCAAACGATAGAACTCGTTGTACGGCGTCCAACCGGAACCATGGCTATGGATACCCATGGTGTTGTGATTGTCGCTAGAACTTGTCGTAGAGGTGATGTCTAAGGCCGTAACAATGCCATAACGCGTCTCGGGGAAGTCGAGTTGGCTGATCCACAAGGAGTCACTCTGAGAATAATAGGGATACACATCCTCACGATAAACCTCATTGTTGAGACCGGTTGACAGGATGCTGAAGGCTGCACGCGGATAACCGGCTCCGTTGAGGGCTTCTGCCAGACGCAGATAGACCATTGAGCGACGATAGATATGGATATTCTGGAAATTCTGCTTGCTGATGTAGGATACGTCGAAGCGCTCGCCGGTCAGCGAGTTGGTACCATAACCATAACTATAACCGTAATAGAGACGTAAGTCACCCGCCATGTGTTCTGTCAGATCCTGGGGCGCATAGTAGATGCTGGAGCTGCTTCCGTTGGTTCCTAAACAGCAGAAGACCTGACTCTCTGACAGATTGAACATAGCGGTTGATGGAACAATGCTCACGTGATAGTCGTTGTCATAACGAGAGTAGAACAGGTTGGGCAGTTCACTATAGTTACCTTCGGCACGGATAGAGTCACCTGCAATGAGGGTGATAAGCTCTGAATTTTGTCCATAGGTCTCAGAACTCCACAGGCCGGCGTTCGTACCTCTTAGTGTGTTCCAAGTGGTCGTTCCGGGAGACCACATGTAATAGGACATACCAACAGGGTAGGCCGAGTTGTCACCATTACGCTGTGAGATGTATTTGTAATAACGCATGGCAGCTTCACGGTAGGTGTTCTCGTTGCCTGTGACACTTGCCAGCCAGAGGTTCAGGTCACCAAGAACAATGTTCATCGGGAAGAAGAGCAGTCTGGAAGCGCCGTCTCTAAGACTTCTGATGTTACCGTAACCGGGATACTCGTCAGCCCAACGGTCTGTCAGGGGCATCAGATCGTTGATGAAATACTCGCAGATAGCCCGAAGGTCATATCTTGGATAATCCTTCTCAGCCTCTAATTTAGTCATAATGGGCTCCGTCACGAAAGGTACTGAGCCGTAGTTAAGCACCAGTTGGAGGTAAGTCCAGGCACGGATGGCTTTGACGGCTGCAAACTCTTTCATGAAGATATAGTCATTACGGTTGTTCTTCAGCGCTGTGTCGGCTTTGGCGATGAAATAGTTACAGTTATTGATGACAGCATAGTAATCAATAGGTTGGTTGTAACGGTTGTCATCACCGATGGTGAAGAGGGCCATGTCGCGCAGGTCGCTGTTGGCATCTGTCGTGAGGTCTACCAGGTCGCCACGCACCTCTCCGAGAAGAATGGTGCGGTCGCCGATGGCCTGCAGCTTGTTGAGAATGCCAATGACACTATAAATGGAGTCGGTGGCATTGTTCAAGTGGTCTTCGTCTGTGAAGACGACATGCTCAGACTCCTGATTGAAAAAGTCGGAGCAGGATGTCATACCACCAATCGCAAGAACTGCGAAAACGAATTTATATATCTTAGTCATCATAATTCTTTATTCTTAATGATTCATGCAAAATTACAACTTAATCTTGATGCCGGCTACGATTGAACGGCTCTGGCTGAGCTGTCCAACGTCGATACCTTGTCCGATGACATTCGAGGTCATAGTGAACTCAGGATCGCTGCCCAGGTATTTAGTCACTGTGAACAGGTTGTTAGCCTGGATCCAGAACTGGAATCCCTGGATGTACTCGTTATTCATCGGCAGGTCGTAGCTCAGTGTGACGCTCTTCAGACGCAGATAGCTGCCATCCTCAATCCAGCGGTTGCTGAAACGAGAGTTACCCATCGGATCCTGGAAGGAAAGCTGAGGAATGTCGGTCTGCTGACCTTCTACCTGCCAACGACGCAAGAGGGCTGTTGTCTGGTTCATGAACCGAGATCCGCTCTCCAGCTGAGCACGCTGATAGTTATAGACATCATTGCCATAAGAGTAATTAAAGCGCATATCCAGTTTCAGACGCTTATACGTCAGCGTTGTGAAGATGTTGCCGTAGATGTCGGGGTTAGGATTACCAATTACTTCACGGTCGGCCTCAGTAATCTGGTGGTCTCCGTTGAGGTCGGCGAAGTGAATATCACCTGCCTTGAAGTAGTTCTTGTCGATACCATTGTCACCGAGGATATAAAGACCGGCGGCTTCTGCCTCTTCAGTTGTTGAGAAGACGCCAAGTGAACGGTAACCATAGAACTGGTTAGCGGCTTGTCCCACCTGCGTACGGATGGTGGCACCGTAAATATCTGTGTCGACAAAGTTGCGGCCTTCTGCCAGGCGTGTAATCTCATTCTTGTAGTGACCGATGCTGGCACCTACCTCCCACTGGAAGTCTTTCAGTGCCACGGCCTTCACGGCTGCACTGACATCGAAACCGTTGTTCTTCAGTTCACCGTCGTTGGTCCAGTTCTCATTCAGACCACTGAGGAAACCTAATGACTGGCGGGTCAGCAGGTTGTCAGTTTTTGAGGTGAAGTAGTTGAAACTCAGGTTCAAGCGGTTGTTGAAGAGGTTGGTCTCCAGTCCGACGTTGAAACGACGGGTGGTCTCCCATTGGATCTTCGTATTGCCAATGCTGGCGAAACTCAATCCTGCAATCGTCTCCAGGAACTGTGAAGCACTGAAGTAACTGCGGGCTGCATAGTAGTCGATGTCGTCATTACCGCTGATATCATAGCCGGCTGTCAGGCGCAGGTAATTGATGGGCTTGATCTTAGCCATCCAAGGCTCGTTGCTGATTACCCATGAAGCCTGCACACCGGGGAAGACGCCCCAGGCTGCATCGAAAGCGCGGATGTCACCACCGTCGCGTCCGAAACGTGAAGAGCCTTCTACCGTCAGGTTAGCCTGCAGGAAGTAACGGCCCAGATAGTTGTATTCAGCCTGTGCATACCAAGCCAGCGAATTCCAGTTGTCACTGGAACCAAAGTCGTTGGTATTGGCCAGCTCCTTCTTCAGGAATGGCTGCTTGTCGTTACCGGTATTGTAACCGAGCAGGGAGTTCATGGAATAGCTCTCCCAGTTGATGCGGGCACCACCGAAGAGATGGATGAAGTGTGCATTGTAGCGGTTGCTCCAGTCCAGACGGGTGTCGCTGAATACGGAGTTCTGCTTCGATGCTAATGAACGTACCTCGTTGTCACGATAGTCACCGATACTGCTTACATAATAGCTGGGCGTTCCGTTGACGGGGATATAGAATACCTCGTTCGTATTCACCAGGTTGTAGCTGAAATGCTCTGACACGGTGAGGTTACGGGTGAGACGGAACTTCGGTGTCACCGTCAGGTTAAGCATGGAGTTCTCAAAACGGTTCTTATTCTCAGCCTCACTGTACTCATTGATAGCTGCCGGGTTACCTAACTGCCAGTTGTAGTTCTTGTAGTTAGCCAGTGCCTCAGTGAGGTATGTTTCCTCATCGATATCGTAGTGTGAGTCAGAGAGACGGCCCATACCGTAGCTGTAAGGGCTCATGAACGGGCTCTTGGCATAGGCCAGGAATCCAGGAGCGGTGGGTGTGCCTTCGTCATAGCTGGCTGGGGCACCATCATTACGGATGTCACGGGTGATGTTACCGAACGATGCATCGAAACGGATAGAGAAACGCTCGTTGAGCGTAATATCCGTGTTGAAACGGATGTTCAGACGTCCCATGTCATTGTACTTCAGTGAACTTTGCTGGTTGACGTAGCCTACAGAGAGGTTGTAGTTGGCCACAGCGTCACCGCCTTCCACGTTGATACCATAGTTCTGGGTCATGGCCGTGTGATACACGAGGTCCTTCCAGTCGGTATTCTGATGGTACTGAGTGTAATAATAGTAGTCAGGATCCTCTTTCAGGAACTTGAAAGTACGGTTGCGTGTGTTGGTTGTCTTCAGCAACTCAGACGTGTAGCTGCGGTACTGCTCAGCATCCATCACAGAGAGGAACTTCGGCTCGAATACCACACCTACAGAGGCGTTAGCCGTAATACGGGTGGCCATCGACTTACTGCGGTGTGTCTGGATGATAATCACACCGTTGGCACCCTTGGCACCATAAAGGGCTGTACCGTTACGCATCACGGTCACCTTCTCAATGTCGGCAGGATTAATCGTTGACAAGATGTCGTTGAAGAATCCTTCGTGTAGCATGGTACGACCATACTGCTGATCGATGATCACATCGTCGACGATCACCAACGGCTGGGCGTTCACATTGAGTGAGTTGAGGCCTTGTACAAACATCACGTTACCGACACCGGGGGTACCGTTACGGGAGATGCTATAGACCTGGGCGCCCAAAAGCTTCTGTACCTCGTCCTTGATGTTCACCGAATTGGTATAGGCGAAGTCGTTGGTCGAATAGTCACTGCGCATGTTGATCGTCTTCTCATACTCCTTTGAGAAAGACTGGGGGTAGAGTTTGACCTCCTGTTGCTGTTCGGTGGCCTGCAGACCCAAGCGTACAGGATTGAAGTCGGGCATATTGATATACACCGAGGTTGTGAATGTAGGTACTTTCAATTTGAAGGTACCGTTTTCTTCAGTCAGGGTGCTGTAGCCTTCCACATCGTCAGCGCTGACAATGGTACCGGCTATGGGCTGTCCCGTAGTGGCGTTCACGACGCGACCGCTAATCACTCGGGTGGGGTACTGTTTCTGCTTAGGCGTCAGTTTGCGGGCAATGGTCTCGATGAGGTCTTCTTCCTCGGTCTCGTCCTGGGCCACAATACTTAAAGGAAAGGCCATCAGCAGTGTAAGTCCAAATAAAATATATTTCTTCATAACCTTACAGTTCTTAATTCATAACTAATATTAGTACTTTCGCCATTGGAAGATGTCACCATCACCATGGGGTGCAATCTCGAATCGCTCCTCATCGACATTCGAAATGCCATGCGGTACCAGCATGATACAGTCGATACGCATGGTACGATCAAATTTCTTGGTACGCAACTCTGAACTTGAAACCTTGGTCTTCAGTTCAAGGGTAATCTGAGGATCAGTCTCGGTCAGACCAAATGTAGCTGTCGGGAATTCAAAGCCTTTTTCAGGATCTGACAGAAGGATGTAATCCACGATGTTGGGGTTGTTGGAGAAACTTGACTTCAGAGAAGTCTTCTGTGTCTCACCATTCTGGTCGTGGTAATAGATGGCACATTCCATCTTGCACGGGATGCGCTCTGCTTCGGTAGCATTGCTGTCGTTAGCAAGGGCGGGAGCCGTTACCAGATAGATGTCGTAAGGAATGTTAGAAAGAACGTTGCGGACGTTGAAGGTCACGGTATGATTGACTGTGGTCTTCTGCTGCTGGAATTCCACGAAAGCATTGCTCCATACTTTTCCGTTGAAGCGGTTGTCGCTCATCACTCTGCGGGTGACGGCCTTGATTGTAGGCTCCATATCGTGGGTGGTGCTGTTCTCCTGCTTACTGACTTCCTTGACGGAACTGCCTTCCTCAGCCTCGATGATAATCCACTGGTAGAAGGTGTTCAGCTTGTTGATTTTCCAGTCGTAAGCCTTCTTGACCAATCCATTGGAACAGACAACGTCTTCGGTATCCGTGAAAATACCTGTGGCTGAGAGGGGCTTCTGGGTATTGACAGCCGACTTACCGCCAAACTGGTAATAATGGAGATTCTTATTGCCCCACATGTATTCGCGGCTTGTGTATGTTTCTGCTGCACTGGTCGACAGGGCCGAATCCGTCAGATGGGAATCGGTGTTTACAGTCCGGCTGAAGGTTGTACCGTTGACAATGGCCAGGCGGGGTAGGGTGTAAGCCATTGAGTCACGGAATGATACATTCTTATCATAGTTGAAGTAGGGCTCGTATTCCTCAATCAGTTGCTTCCATACCTCATTGGTGGGAACGACCATCCAATAGGTACTGTCCTCCTCGTTCGTATAGGCCCAGAGGTAGTCCCAGAGGTCGTTCTGCTGAACGAATACGGAGTCGAGATAGACTGTCTTACCATTCTCCAGACCACCGGCAACACTTCGCTCAGGCACGAACTCCTTGCGATAGAAGTGGGAGTTGTAGAAGAAACTGGCAATACTGTCAAGGGCAGCGTCTTTGCGCAGGTATTCGAACACCGTTGGGAAATACTGTGCCTTTCCCTGAATCGTGAACAGAACACCATTATTGTAGTGCACGTTGCTCGACAGAATCTGATTGCCGCCGAATGAACCGCTTGTAAGAAACATATTCTTACCATTCATCATAACCAACGAATCATCTCTCATAGGTGAAACAGAGTGGTTATACATTGCAATGTGGTTCTGTATAAACTCCTTGATGACCGTATTGTCGTCATCCATCACCTTGCCTTTTTCTGCGTTATAGCCGGCAATAAGCTCTTCGGCCTCTTGGGCAGAGAAATTGTCATTGGTGGGAGCGAATACTGTAAATACCTGACTGCTGTTTAAGGCCTTGTCGTAGCCGCAGGCCTGAACGACCTTTGCAAAGTTGCTCAGGTTGCCGTTCTGTGTGATGGCCTGCCAGAGTGTGGCGTCGTTTGTGCC
>JAEEGL014558450.1_pt1 | contig 12007 bp, 5 predicted proteins | sample 9134231 | NCBI WGS metagenome assembly JAEEGL01 (sample SAMN16246548, study PRJNA631951) | gut metagenome | biome: gut microbiome; feature: rumen; material: fiber-attached | host: Bos | place: Iran: Karaj | collected 2018-10
GCCTTTTCAATTTCATCAAGAAGGACAACAGAATATGGTCTGCGTCTGACAGCCTCGGTCAACTGTCCACCCTCCTCGTAACCAACATATCCCGGTGGCGCACCAATGAGCCTTGAAACAGAAAACTTTTCCATATACTCGCTCATGTCGATTCTGGTCATGGCCTTTTCATCGTTGAACAGAAAATCTGCAAGTGTCTTCGCAAGCTCCGTCTTTCCAACTCCGGTCGGTCCCATAAAGAGGAAAGAACCAAGCGGTCGGTTCGGGTCATTAAGTCCTGCACGGTTCCGTCGTATCGCATCCGCAACAACACTCACTGCCCTGTCCTGTCCGACAACTCTTTTGTGAAGCACGCTCTCCAGTTCCAGATATTTTTGTTTTTCGCTTGCCATCATTTTTGAAACAGGGATTCCGGTCCATGCGCTAACAACATTCGCAATGTCCTCCTCGGTAACTTCCTGTCTCAAAAGGCTGCTTCTTTCGTCCGAGATTTTTTCCTCGACATTCTTTGAATCAGCAAGCTTTTTTTCAAGCGATGGGATTATTGAATACTTAAGCTCCGCCGCCTTCTCAAGATTTCCTTCCCTTGTGAATTTTTCTTCCTCGAACTTTGCCTTCTCCAAATCCGCCTTGATTTTTCTGTCGCCCTCTATAGCGGACTTTTCGTTTTCCCACTGGAGCTTCATCACATCACGTCTGGAGCTTACCTCCGCCAAATCCTTTTCAAGTTTTTCAAGTCTCTCGCGGCTGGCCTCGTCATCCTCCTTCGCAAGGGACTGCTTTTCAATGGCGAGCTGCAAAATTCTGCGCTCAAGTTTGTCCAGTTCAACCGGTTGGCTTTCAATCTCCATCTTGATATGGCTTGCCGCCTCATCAACAAGGTCAATGGCCTTGTCCGGGAGAAATCTGCTTGTAATGTAGCGGTCGCTCAATGTAGCCGCAGCAACAAGTGCCTCGTCGTTGATTTTCACTCCATGGTGGATTTCATACTTGTCCCTAAGTCCACGGAGAATTGCTATGGTGTCCTCGACTGTAGGCTCAACGCACATAACCTGCTGGAACCTTCGTTCAAGCGCGGCATCCTCCTCAATATACTTGCGGTATTCGCTCAACGTGGTCGCGCCAATCACACGAAGCTCTCCCCTTGCCAAAGCAGGTTTAAGAAGATTCGCTGCGTTGATTCCGGACTCGCTTTTTCCCGCGCTCATTATTGTGTGAATCTCGTCGATGAAAAGAATTATCCTTCCCTCGGACTTCACAACCTCGCCGATTACATTCTTGAGCCGCTCCTCAAACTCACCCTGATATTTCGCACCCGCAAGAAGAAGTCCCATGTCAAGAGAAAGAAGCCTCTTGTTTTTCAGGCTGTCGGGAACATCGCTGGACACAATTCTTCTGGCAAGCCCCTCGACTATTGCGGTCTTTCCAACACCAGGCTCTCCAATCAGCACGGGATTGTTTTTTGTTCTACGGCTTAAAACCTGCATCACACGGCGGATTTCCTCGTCACGTCCAATAACCGGGTCAATCTTGTCCTGCCTTGCACGTGCGGTCAAATCAACACAATACTTTTCGAGCGAACGCATTTTGCTTTCCGGGTCGTTTGAATCAACACGGCTGTCGCCCCTTATTGCGCGCAGGGATTCCAGAGTCGCGTCCCTTGTCACTCCAAGTTTTTTAAGAAGCTCCCCTATTTTTCCATCGCTTTCCGTCATGGCAAGAAAAACATGCTCGGTGGAAAGATACATGTCGCCAAATGCGTCCATCTCCTTTTCGGCCTTGGCAATGACCTTCTGCGCGTCCTGTGAAAAATTTGTCTGCGCTCCACCGCCCCTGACACTTGGGTATGAGTCAAGAGCCTTCTCGATTTCATCAATCATGACGCGGGGCTTTATGTTCATGCTTTCAACCAAAGGCAGAATCATTCCGTCCTTCTGGCCAAGCATTGCGTAAAGAAGATGTTCGCATCCAATCTCGCTGTGGTCCCTCTGTCTGGCAAGGGAATCGGCCTCCTGGATTGCCGACTGCATTTTTAAAGTCATCTGATTAAAATTCATATCGCCACCTCCATTTTAAATTCAATATAGTAAAATTTTTTTGTGAAAGCAAATTTTTATTTTCGCAGGAAATGTTTTTTAAAACAAAAAAACCTCCGAAAAAAATCGGAGGCTTCAATATGGATTCATATAATTAACTAGATTTCCGGGAACTCGATTCCGCCATACTCGCAGACCATGTTTTCGACCCTGGCATACTCAATCTGCTCCAGAGCCTTCTTGATTTTTTTGAAGACCTTAAGCTCTCCAGTCCCGGTTCCAGCTCCGGCAACCCTAAGGACTTTTCGCTTACCCTCTGGACACTCGTAGTCGCGCAGGAACATGGCCTTGTCGTTGCAGAATCCATCGATATCCACCACATATTTTTTGTCGCTTATGCTGACGGACCAATGGAACTTCACGTCTCCCTCGTCCTCGTCCGGGATTTCGGTAAACTCGTAGGTAAGCTCAAGTTTTTTTGCGCGGTCCACGGAGAAACAGTATTTTCTTCCCTCCACCGAAACCATGACCGCAACCACACCGTCGCATGTTCCCTTGACAGTGAAGCACGAATTTTCAAGGGGCTTTCCGGTGTTTAGGCTGAACATTCTGGAACCGCTCATGTGGTAATACTGGTCAAGGTGGGTCTTTCCCCAGTAGACTTCAAAATAGCCGTTGGACTTTTTTGGTGTCACAGCAAATTCTTCGCCGTCAAAAACAATTTTTCCTTCGACCGTTGTTTTTGCACCCGGAACCGCCCAGCTGATTTGGGAATTCCTGTAGTCGGGGAACGTGATTTCCTTATCGTAATGCAGATTCCATGACATGGAGCCGGACTGGCACAAGAGTTCTGGATGGTCGGCAATATCGCTGTCGCTGACACTGACACTTCCATAGGTGGAGCTTGTGGTAAGCACACATGTGTTTGCCTCGTTGGAGCCAACCTTAAAAAGAAGTTCCGCGCCGCCAAGGCTTATAAATTTTGATGGGAAATAGTTGTTCATCTGCTTGCCGTTCTGCTTGAAAACACCGGCCTTGACCATGACAAAACTTGGCTGGACATATTTTTCCGCCTCAACGTCCCTCGCTGAAAGGGTCCCTGCAAGAGCGGAATGTAAATCCTCTTCGGAAATCTGAGAGCGGTTTTTGAATCCAAGAATGCACTCGTCCGGCGAGATTGAGGGATTCACCACATAAAACTCAATAAAAAATACACGCTCCTCGCCAGTCACAGTGCTTGCACCAGTTGTCACCAGCCGCCAGTGGTCAAAACCTTCTCTCCTAAGACGGCCTTTGAGCATGTATCGTTCATTTCGATTAATTTTTTGACTTGCCATACGTTCCCACCAAAAAATACAAGTGAAAAAGGCGGAAATTTAAAATACTCCCGCAACCCTTCCCTATCTTGTATTTTCGGCAGTAATAACAGACTATTTAAACATTTTCTGGATAGTTTTGTTGATGCCTTCCTTGTCGGCGGGAAAGTTTTCGTCAAGGAATTCAAAACATTCCTGGGCATTTCTTTGGACGTGCTCGTACCAGATTGAATACAGCTCCGGCTCAAAGCTCTGACCAGGAAAAGGCGCGCCCTGCACATCGGACACGAGTTGCCTAATCATTGACAAAAGTTTTTCAGCACTATCATCTCTTCCCATAACATTCTCCTAGCAGTTGCTAATCTATTATAATGGCAAACTGATAATTTTTCCAGTATTTTCTTTATTTTTCGGCAAAAATAGAGATTTTGGGCAAAAAATCACAGTCGCGAACCTATCGTCGGGCAGACAGGCATTTTCCCGGAACCTTTTGGCCGCACTGTGCATGTCCCGGCTTTTTACGGAAAACAGTCTCCTGACCGATTTTTTCATGTCACCTATGTTCCGTCCCTGTAGAATGGCGGAAAAAGCAATCTCCCCCTTTTCGGATGGAACCACGGGATCAAGAAGAACCGCATAGCGACCGATTATCGATTTTTCAGTCTCCTCGTCCGAATAAACACGATCCACGGAATCTGCGAGAGCCTGCCTAATCACATGGGCGGACTCAAACGGCTTGGGATCGCGGTATGTTCCATAGGCGGTCAGAGCAGACAGAGGGTTCGGATGGATTCTGACACCGTAAGCGCCTCCCTTCATCCTGATTAAGTCCCAAAGTTCGCTGTTGGACAGGCTGTGGCAAAGGACATACTCCGCCGAAACATTTTTCTCGCCATACTCCGACGACGCAAAACTTGAGTACACGGTTCCGACAGTTCCGTTTATCAGCACAAGCTCGTCCACAAAATCCGTGTTCGATTTTTTTCTGGACGGTGGATTTACAGTCTCACCCGGAAGCTCCGTCAGCGCAAGAAGTCTTTTTTCATTTACCTCGGGACGCTTTCCAAGAGGAACAAGCTGCATTTTTTCTATAAAACCAGGAAGCAGCTTTTTAGTTTTCCTGATTCCATCCGCGTTTGACGTTATGTGAAGAATGGAGCCGCCCTTCAAAATCTTTTTCAGAATCGAGCGCATGATGGAGCAGACTTTTTTTGGTTCCAAATGCGAAAGCTCCATGAAAGTGTAAGACGCTGTAAGACCGCTCCAAAGTTCCCTTAGAGTGTCGCTTCTGCTTGCCTTCCTTTTTGAACGGTAGAGCGCATACTGCCCTGCGTATGAGGCAAAACTTGAGATGTCGGAATTGACGGCGGAGCGAACCAAATCCATCATCCTTTCGGAATCGGAATAATCAACGGTGGTGAGCATATCTGAAACCATGTCCAGAGTGTCCGCGATTTTATCCTCAAGAACGGCAAAGGAGACAATCATCCAGTCCCGACCAACATAGTCGGCATCGGGATTTCTTTTGTTGACCACCGGCATGGCATGTGACTCAGTGTGTCCAAACAGGTTCCCGGTAAGACGTAGCTGCATGTCGCTGCCCTCGCTCCAGGAAACATTTTTCCAGCCAACATCGGTGCATGAACCGGCAACCACACCCGCATATCTGTATTCAGCAGGAGTCAGGCCGTCGATTGCAAAACATAGGTCAAAATAGATTATTCCGTTGGTCGGCTCAGTGTTTGTGAACACCTGTATGCCATTTATTTCGGAAATCCTTGTCGGACAGTCCCATGCCTTTGAATCAAGCTGGTCAAGCGTTATGCGGGGGATAAGTTTTTCCTCTTCCGGTCCCTCAACTTTTTTCTGGAAGGAAACCATCCTGTCCAATTTTTTTAGGGCGGTCTCCTTTGTCACCAAACCAAGCTCCGTGGCGATGTTTTTCTTTTCGATTGACGCGCGGGTGTCAAGCCATTTTTGTGAAGGTCCGGCCGTAATCAGCGTGCACAACTTGTTGTCAAGAAAATACCTGTGGACCATTTCCGAAAGATAGCCCGGCTCCCTGTGCAGACGGTCCCTGAGTTTTTTGAAGTCGCTGAAAAGTTCCAGTGATTCCCAGGGTTTTTCTCCATAAATCCATCCGCGCAGACATCTTCTGAGCATGACAAGCCCCTGAGGTCCACCGTTTCTACTGATTTCGCGGTTGTAGAAGTCGAACGCCATGCAGACCCTCTCAAGCATATTGGGTCCAAGTCCTTCGCGGCAGAGTTTTTCAAGGGAATCAAAAATCACGGAACGAATCTTCGCGGCATTCTTTGGGTCAACACCTCTCAGGCCGCATACAGCATTGTGGCACTGCAGGGTCAAGGTCATTCCGGTCTGAGGCGCAATGTCATCGCCAAATCCGCTTTCCATCAACGCCTTTGTGACGGGTGCAGAATCGGAGTTCCAGAGCAGATTGTTCAAAAACGTCAGCTCCATGCGAAGCTCTTTCAGCGGGATTTCGGGAAAATCAAGTTTCCAGGCGCAGAAAACGGAATTCTTTGTCCCATTTTCATTTGCGGGTCCGTAGATTTTGACTTTTTTTGGAAGTTCCGCGTCCACCCTGCATGAAGGATATTTGATTCGCCTTCCCGGATTCTTTATCCGCGAAAGAACATTAGTGTCGATAAAATCAAGCTGGTCCTCGGTCGGGATGTTTCCGTACAAAAACAGGAGACAGTTTGCCGGACCGTAGTGCTTCTTGTGGAAAGCCTTGAACTCTTTGTAGCTGAGGGACGGAATCTCCATTGGGTCGCCACCAGAGTCGTTTTCATATCTTGTTCCAGCAAAAACAACCTTGTCGATGTTCTCGGAAATCACGGACTCGTAGGACGAATACTTTCCCTTCATCTCGTTGTAGACCACGCCCTGTATTGATGCTCTGGACTTTTCATCAAACTCAATCCTGTGGCCCTCCTGCAAAAAGACCTCCTCCCTGAGCAACGGAAAAAACACGGCATCCGCGTAGACCGAGAATGTGTTAAAATAGTCCGCCCGCACAAGGGAGCTTGACGGATAGGCTGTATAGTCCGGGCTTGTAAATGCGTTCAGATATGTCGCGAGGCTCTGGTTTGAAAGTCTTGTGAACGGGTCCCTCAATGGATACTTTTCGGAGCCACAGAGAACGCTGTGTTCCATGATATGCGCAACACCGGTGCTGTTTTCCGCAGGGGTCCTGAACACAAAGGCAAAAAGATTTTCGTCATCGTTTTTCAGCACATGGAAAACTTCCATTCCGGTCCGCTCGTGCCTCAACCAGATTCCCGGAGCGTCGCAGTCCTTTACGCAGTCAACGGTCTCCAGAACACGGAAACCCTTGTACAGATCATTTTTTTTCATCAGACATACTCCTCGTCGTCGCGTCCCTTGATGACAAGCTCCCCAACTTCCCACGCGCGTCTCAAATCTGCATAGAACTGGGATGTTATTCTTTCGCTGTCAGACCTGAGTATGTATTCCTTCAATCTTTCCTCGTCAGCAATAATCTGCGCCCTGTTCTTGGACACGTTGCTGAAAATCTTTTCACGGAATTCATCGTTCTTACCGCGCAGAAGGATGACCAAATCCGCATCCGTCATGTCGTGGAGCTTTTTCTGCATGTAGCGGTCGTCGCAGCCAATGACATCGTCCTCGGTGAAAAGCCGTCTTCTTAAATCCGCTCCAAGCTCCGGGTTTTCTTCGCTGAGTGTCGCAATTATTGAATACTCCGCAGAAGGGTCCATGCGTTTCAAAATCTGTGCGAGAGCGGTCCTTCCGTCAAGGTTCTGTGAGTTGGCGGTGTTCTGGGTCATCATTTTGTCGTGCAGACTCTTGCTCAGGTTTTCCAAAATCTCCGGGGAGACGCTTTTCATTTTTGCAAGGCGCATTATGACATCGGTCTTTACGTCCGTATCCATCCTGTTGATTATCTTGGCCGCCTTCTGTGGTTCAATCTGAGAAAGAACAAGGGCCTGGACAGCCGCGCTTTCACCATCCAAAAGAATCCCTATCCTCTCGGCATCAGCATCGGAAAGATAGTCAAATGGTTTTCCGTTCGGATGTTTGACGACCTTTGCCAGAACCTCGTTCGCTTTTTGGCTTCCGTATGCCTTTGTAAGTATTGTCCTGGCAGTGTCAACTCCACCGGATTCCCTTGCCTTTGTCAGTAGCGACTTGAATTCCTCAATTACCGCAGCTGCATCTTCGGGACTCACGTAGCGTATTGACGCAATCTCCGGGATGATTTTTTCGGTCTGCTCCTCGGTAAGATGCGGAAGGATTTTTGCGGCCTCGTCGATTCCAATGACCACCAGAAACTTCGCAACCCGCCGGTAGATGCTTTCCTTTTCGCCTTCCTTTTTTTCCTGCTCCGGGACCATAATCAGTCCACCGGATGTAAGTCGGGATGCGGCCTCCTTCACTTCCTCCTCGGTTGTGTTTTTCTTTTGAAACCATGCCCCATTTTTTGCGGCAAGACGGGCTGCTTCCTCGGCCTTTTTGTCTTCGGCAGATTTTACATCGCTTCCCTTGGCGAGATTCTTTTTTGTCGAATACTTTGGTCCCTCATCCTCTTCTTCGGTTCTGGGGGTCTGTTTTTGTGCGGCAATGGCTCTGTCAAGGCTCTGCTTGAATGCCCTCTGTATTTCCTCCGGCGACTTTTTTTCGGCAGGGGCTTTTTCCGGCGTTCTGCTGATTTTTTCAAAAACGGGAGTGTAGACAACAGCTTTCTTCTCTTCCGCTTCACCACCGGCGGACTTCTGGTTCTCCTTCGGGGGAGTTCTTTTTGTTCTGTTATATGCGTTCAACCTGTAATCGTTCAAATTCATAAAGCCATTTTATTTAATATGCGACGGATTATCAAGGGCAAATTTAAAGAAGAAAAAAATTAAAAATTTTTTAATAATTAGGTAAAAATTTAAGTAAATAATTCCGATATTTAAGCAAAAGTTATTTCAAAGGATACATGCAAATGGACATCTACAGCCTGAACAGAAAAAACAACACCAAGCCAAGACTGAAAATCAGAAAACCACGGTCATTCCTTTCTATGTGTTTAAACTCCGGTGCAAAAAACATGCACCCAATCATTTTCCCAAAAAAATCGGAGACAAGAAAAAACTAGTCCACCGATTCAATGTGTTTTTGGGCAACACAGGGAGCCAGAATCCGTAGTGCGGAAACTGACTCCCATGCACCCGAACAAAGAAGCCCGGATGGATTGTATTATCCGAACGTCGCGATGAAAACTCCCGCAGCTATTGCCGTTCCGATTACGCCGGAGACATTTGGTCCCATTGCGTTCATCAGAAGGAAGTTCGACGGGTCACATTCCTGTCCGACCTTGTTTGAAACACGGGCCGCCATAGGAACTGCCGAAACTCCCGCGGAACCGATAAGCGGATTGATTTTCTTTCCCTTTGGCAGGAACAGGTTCATAAGTTTCGCCATAAGGATGCCCGTTGCGGTTGCAATTGCGAATGCCACAAGACCAAGGACTATGATTCCGAATGATTTTCCGTTCATAATCTTTTCCGGTGTCATCTGGCTTCCGACTCCGAGCGAAAGAAGGATTGAGACTATGTTCATCATCTCGTTCTCCATTGTCTTTGAAAGACGCTGGACGCTTCCAATCTGCTTTACAAAGTTTCCGAACGCGAGCATACCAATCAACGGGGCTGCCGGTGGAAGAAGGAGAATCGTAATAACAAGAAGCACCATCGGGAACAGGATTCTTTCGGTCTTGCTTACCGGGCGAAGCTGCTCCATGTGGATGAGTCTTTCCTTTTTGGTCGTAAGGAGCTTCATGATTGGAGGCTGAATCATCGGTACAAGCGCCATGTATGAGTATGCAGCAACAGCAATTACCGCCATGAGTTCCGGTGCAAGCTTTGCAGACACGTAGATTGATGTAGGACCGTCCGCACCGCCGATAATAGCGATTGCCGCCGCCTGCATGATGTTGTAGTCTGTGTTGAGTCCAGGAATAAGGTTCATAAGGGCGACACCGAACAATGTGAAGAACACACCGAACTGTGCGGCTCCACCAAGCAAGGCTGTCTTTGGATTTGCAATAAGCGGTCCAAAGTCTGTCATTGCTCCGATTCCCATAAAAATAAGCATCGGGAAGAACTCGTTTCCGACTCCGGCCTTGTAGATTATGTGCAACATTCCATCTGGCGCGTCACCCATTCCTGCTCCAAGTATGTTGACAAGCACGGTTCCGAATCCAATTGGAATCAGAAGCAGAGGCTCAAACCCCCGTCCCGCCGCAAGATAGATAATCAAAAAGCCAACGAGTATCATAACAAGATACTGCCATCCTGGAGCCTTTTTTCCTGCAAACGGGTCAACGCTTTCGGCCTGCTCCTTTGCAAGTTTTTCGGCATTCTCGGCGGCAATTTCTTCTTCGGTCGCCCTGTGAATCATCTTGTAGATTCCGGTGGACTTTCCGATGTTCACGAAAAAATCCTTCACGGAAATGTCGTGCTTTCCGTTCCAGTCCTCGGTTCCCTTGATTACATGGTTCATTCCGGTGGTCTGGACCGTAGCGGTGGAGTCCTGGGCAAATGTCTTTGTGAATACGGACATCACTCCCGCAATAGCGAGAATGAAAATCATCACCAGGGCTATCTTTTTATTTTTTTCAGCTTTTGAGACTGGCATACTGTTCCTCGCTCCCTAGCAGATTTCAGCAACAGGCTGTCCGCTTGTAATCTGTGAACCGGCGGAAACCAGGAAGTGAACCTTTCCGGCAGCCCCGGCCTTAATCTCCAGTTCCATTTTCATTGACTCGATGACAACAATCGTGTCGTTCGCACCAACGGTCGCACCCTCGCTTACGGCTGTCCTGAGGAACACTCCGGCAACAGGAGCCTTGACCGGTTTTCCTGAACCACTTGGAGCAGCAACAGGTGCTGCAGGAGCTGGAGTAGCGGCAGGTGCAGGGGATGCAACAGGTGCTTGAGCTACCGTAGGTGCTGGAGCGGAAGCGACCCCACCAATCTTTGCGATGGTCTGTGCACTTGTAATCTGGGTTCCGGCAGGTACCGTGTATGTTATGTTTCCAGACTCCGGAGCCTTAACCTCAAGCTCCATCTTCATGGACTCGATTATGATTACGGTCTGTCCCTTCTCTACCTTTGTTCCATTTGAGAAGCACTGCTTGAGCAATGTACCCGCCACAGGAGCCTTTACATCGACACCGCCAGAAACAGAGGCCGTTGGGGAAGCTGGGGCTGCGGAAACAGCAGGTGCGGCTCCGGGTGCTCCGAATGTAACATTGTATGGAACGCCGTTCACGTTTACGCTCATATTGTCACCGGCAGGACCAGATGTAACATTGTATGCGGTTCCGTTTACCGTGATTGTGTATGAACCGCCCTTGTTCTCTTTCTTTTCAGCGACAGGTGCGACAGGCTTGATTCCAAATGTAGCCTTGGCATCGACCGGTCCCTTTGCACGTTCGGCGAAGAACTTTGGCGCAACATTCGGGAACATTGCATACGTAAGAGTGTCCTCGTCGGAACCGTCTCCACCCTTTTCCTTTGATTCGGCAACCATCTTGTCCCACTCCGGCTCCATCAAATCGGCCGGGCGGCATGTGACGACAGCATCCATCTTGTTCTGTTCGAGAGCCTTCTTTACAAGGTCCGGGTTGGCATCAGTCGGGAGCTTTCCGAATCTACCTGTAATGAGGTTTCTGAAATCCTGGGTCATTGTTGTGTAGCGGCCCATAAGGACATTCATTACGGCCTGGGTTCCAACAATCTGTGATGTCGGCGTAACAAGGGGAACGTATCCTGCATCCTTGTGGACTTTTGGAAGCTCGGCAAGAACGTCGTCCATCTTGTCGCCCGCACCCTGCTGTTTAAGCTGGTTCTCAAGGTTTGAAAGCATTCCGCCCGGAACCTGTGAAAGGAGGATTCTTGTATCTGCACCGAGGAACTTTGATTCGAGCGATGCATAGTGTGTGCGAACCTCGCGGAAGTATGCGGCAATCTCCAGAAGGGCCTGGGTGTCGAGCTTTGTGTCAAGGTCGGTGTTCTTCAGCATCTCGACAATTGTTTCCGTCGGCGAGTGTGAAGTTCCCATTGCCATTGAAGAAATTGCGGTGTCAAGCACATCGGCACCGGCTTCGGCAGCCTTAAGCTCGGTCGCAACAGAAAGTCCTGTCGTTGAGTGCGTGTGGATTTCTACAGGAAGGTCGCAGGCATTTTTTACGGCCTTGACCAAATCGTAAGCGTCATAAGGCTTCAGGAGGCCCGACATGTCCTTGATACAGATTGAATCGGCACCGAATTCTGCGTATGTCTTTGCAAGCTCCGCATATTTTTCGATTGTATGGAAAGGGGTCACGGCGTATGATATTGCCATCTGTACATGCTTTCCGGTTTTCTTTGCGGCTTTGGTGGCACGCTCAAGGTTTCTTGGATCGTTGCAGGCATCGAAAATCCTGAGCACACCGATACCGTTTGCGGCGGCTGTCTCAACGAACTTATCTACCACGTCATCTGCATAATGGCGGTATCCAAGAAGGTTCTGACCGCGCAGAAGCATCATGATCTGGTTGTTCGGAAGTGCAGCATGAAGCTTTCTGAGCCTTTCCCACGGATCTTCGTTCAAAAAGCGGATGCA
>JAEEGL014582140.1_pt1 | contig 12007 bp, 13 predicted proteins | sample 9134231 | NCBI WGS metagenome assembly JAEEGL01 (sample SAMN16246548, study PRJNA631951) | gut metagenome | biome: gut microbiome; feature: rumen; material: fiber-attached | host: Bos | place: Iran: Karaj | collected 2018-10
GACTCGACGGCCCCGAGTAGGGCATCCTGCTGGGCCTTGTTGAAACGGTGGATCTCATCGATGAAGAGGATGGGAGCGCCGCTCTGGGAGAAGAGCGACTTGCTCTTGGCGGCATCGATCACCTCCCGCACATCCTTGACCCCGGAACTGACGGCGGACAGGGTGTAGAATTCCCGGTCCAGGGTCCCGGCGATGATCCGGGCCAGGGTGGTCTTGCCGACGCCCGGAGGGCCCCAGAGGATGAAGGAGGACAGGGCTCCCGAATCCAGCATGGTACGCAGGATGCAGCCGGGTCCGACCAGGTGTCGCTGGCCCACGTACTCGGTCAGGGTACGGGGACGCATACGCTCCGGAAGCGGGGGCAAGAGCTGTGTCGAAGTCTCGGGCATGTCAGACAAAGATACGCCTTTCGTAGGAAAAAATCAAAGTTATGGCTATCTTCGTATTCGTGTACGGCCGAATCCATATTCTGCTTGCAGCTGCCTTGCTGCTGCTCTGTACCGGGCTCCGGGGGCAGGGCGTTTCCGCGGGCGTGTACATGTCGCCGAAAGGCTTCGGCATCACGGCTGCCTGGGACAGCCGCCGCGGCGGCGAAATGGACATCCTGACCGTAAGGAACGACCTGTACGGCATCCTTTCCGGCCGTACCAGCCTGCAGGGCGTCTGCTTGAGCTATACCCACGACTACACCCTCTTCCAGCAGCGTGAGGAGGACCTGTTCCTGCGTCTGCATGCCGGGGCCGGCGGGCAGTTCGGCTATGTCCAGGATTTCGAGAAAGGATTCTTCAGCGCCTTCGACCGGGAGCTGACCCACAGTCCGGGCGGGATGGTCGCCCTGACCGGACGCATCGGACTGCGGGTGGACTTCTTCTGGAACCGACTCAGCCTGGACCTCAGCCTCACGGCGGCCCCGGGCATCCACCTCCGCTCCAACCGCGACACCGGGACGATGATCCTGTCCATCTACCGCAACGGATTGTTTTTCAGTGCCGTCCCGGAACTCAACCTGCTTTACAACTTTTGAGTATGCGATACAAGGTACTGCTCGTCATCTCCCTGGCCCTCGGCCTCTGCCAGCGTTCCCAGGCCCGGCTCCCGGACAGCTGGTTCTTCCGGCACTTCAGCTTCGGCATGGAATGGGGCTACACGCAGTGCTTCTGGCAGTCCCGCAACTACAATATCGTCAGCGAGGAAGGCTACCGCATCTACGAGAAAGACAAAGACCTGTATTTCAAAGCCAACGCCGGCTGGCTGGGCCAGATCAGCTTCCAGCCGTACGAGAAGCTCGTCCTGGGCCTGTACGGCGGCTATGTCGGCATGGGCAGGGACAACCGTACGCTGCCTCTGCTGCTCCGCGCGAGCTATTTCCCGCATTCCGCCTGGGATGACGGCTGGTTCGGCTTCGCCCAGGGAGGCCCGGCCTTCCATTTCCGCAACCAGAGCACCCGGCAGCCCTGGCTGGTCTCGGCCGGGGCGGGCTGACGCAGCTGCCTGAGCTATGACGGCCGCATCGCCCTGCTGGTCAGCGTGCGCTACCTGATCGCCCCTCCGATGATTCCGGATCCGGAAGGACCCGGCTATGTCGCCCCGCAAAGGATATTGAAAAACAACGCAAATTGCTTTGCGCTGGACATCAGCATGGCGATCAGTTTCTGAATTCCGTCAGAAAAGCCTGTCCACGGCCGCGATGATCTCTTCGGCCGGAAGGGAAGGATCCAGGACGAGGTCCGGCTCCTTGTAAACACAGCCCTTGGCCATCGAGCCGAGGGTACCGCCGCCGGTACAGTTGAGCATGATGCAGTCGTTCTTCTGCACCTGGCCGTCCTGCACCGCCCGGGCCAGCGCGGCGACCGCGGCGCAGGGGGCGGGGAGGAGGTCGTAGCCTTCGAGATTGCGGAACTGCAGCAGCCAATACACGATGTCCTCGTTGGTGCAGGCGAAGGTATCGCCGCCGCTGGCCAGCAGGACATCGAAGAGACCGCCGGCGATGCCGTAGGGCGGTTTGCGGTTGGAGAGCACCTTGGCGAGGATCACTTCCGCCTGGCGGCGTCCCGCTTCCGCATCCAGGGGCTGCAGCGAACGGGACTGCGCCTTCCAGGAGTCGTGGATCAGGGTGAATGGGGCGTTCTGGGCCACATAGACGCGCATCTTGTTCTTCCCGAAACGGCCGTCGGCGGCCAGGCGCTCGGCGTTCTCCCATGCAGCGATGGCCCCCGTACCCGATCCGACCGCCTGGAAATATGCGTCCGGGATGCGTCCGACCTTCTCGACGAAACTCAGCAGGGTCGTGCCCATCCCGTCGCGGCGCGCCACGTTCTTGGCGCCGCCTTCGAGGAAGTAGCGGGGATGCTGCGCGAGTTTCTCACCCAGGGCGATGGCATCGTAATAGTCGCTGCCGTGCGGGGCGGCGATGAGCTTGACGCAGCGGTCCAGTTTCTTGTGGAACCACAGCTCGCGCTTGTTGTCTTCGGGGATGCAGATGACCGCCGGGATCCCGTTGTCGGAGCAGACCTGGGCGAAGGCGCGGGCGGTGTTGCCGGCCGACTGGACGACGAGGACGCGCTCTTCCTTCTTGTCCATGCGGGCGCAGACGCTGAAAGCTTCCGTCTCCTTGAAGGAGCAGGTCTTCATCTTGGCGCCTATCCGGGGATACCAGCCGGAGAAGGTGATGTAAAGGTCGTTCAGCCCCAGATGCCGGGCCAGGCGCTTGGACTTGTAGGTGACGGGCGCGGCGGAGTGCTTGAGGATACGCTTGACGGGCATCCACTCCGCGTAGCGGTAAAGCCCCTTGAGATCGCTTCGTGGGTTGAACTGTTTCTGTTCATATACGTCGCGGACCAGGGCGGGATCTCCTCCCTGGGGGTCGGAGAGGTCCCAACCGCCGTCTTCGAAGAGGCGGCCCGTATCGACGTTCATCAACTGGTAACGGGTGGCTTGGAATTTCATAGATGAAAAAGATTAGAGTTTGATGAAGAGCCAGGTGTAATAGCCGAAGAAGAGCAGCAGCATCAGGGCGGCTTCCCCGCGGTCCACGCGGTCGCGTTTGCCCGTGTAGGTCCACAGCCAGAGCAGCGCGGCGCTGAGCAGCAGCACCACCAGGTCCACCCAGGTCAGGGCAAAGGTCGACAACGGCGTGACAACGCCGGAGGCACCGAGTACGAGCAGGATATTGAACACGTTGGAACCCAACACGTTACCCAGTGCCAGCTGGTCTTTCTTGCGGACCGCCGCCACGATGCAGGTGGCGAGTTCCGGCAGGGAAGTCCCCCCGGCCAGCATGGTCAGGGCGATGAATTTATCGGATACGCCGAGGGCGCGGGCGATGGCGGTGGCGTTGTTGACGAAGAGCTGTCCGCCGCCGATCAGGCCGCCCAGTCCGGCCACGATCAGGAGCAGGGAGACCCCCAGCCCCCGGATGTGTTCGTTCCCTTCTTCGATGACGGGGACGTCGCTCCGGAAGCAGTAATACATGTAGGCCGCAAAAACCGTCAAGAAAACGATTCCTTCCAGCCGGGACAGCTGACCGCCCGTCTGGCTGAGGAAGGCGAAGAGGAAAGTCACGAGCAGTGCGATGGGGATGTCGCGCCGGCTGTTGGCTCGGGTCATCGCCACGGGGGCGATGGCGGCCGTGACACCCAGGATGAGCAGGGTGTTGAAGATGTTGGAGCCGACGACATTGCCCACGGAGATGTCGGCATTGCCCTGGAAGGCGCCGGTCAGGCTGACGACCAGTTCGGGGCAGCTCGTTCCGAAGCCCACGATGGTCAGTCCGATGACGAATTCGCTGATTCCGGCCCGCCGTGCCACGCTGGACGAGCCGTCCACCAGCCAGTCCGCTCCGAATACGATCAGCGCCAGTCCCGTCAGCAGCAGCAGTATCTGAACAATCATATCGCGTTAAGTTTTTCTTTCCGGTCCAGGCGGCAGACGTTTTCCACATGGTAGGTGTGGGGGAACATGTCCACCGGCTGGACGGCCGTAATCTGGTAGTCGCCGCTCATCATTTCCATGTCCCGTGCCTGGGTGGCGGGATTGCAGCTCACATAGACGATGCGCTCGGGAGCGGCCGCGAGTATCGTCTTCACCACATCGGGATGCATGCCCGCCCGGGGCGGGTCGACGATGACCACGTCGGGCCTGCCGTGCTGCGCGATGAAATCTTCCGTCAGGACGTCTTTCATATCCCCGGCGAAGAAGCGGCAGTTGTCGATGCCGTTGCCTTCCGCGTTGGTCCGGGCGTCCTCGATGGCTTCGGGGACGTATTCGATTCCGACGACGCGCCGGGCCTTTTTCGCGACGAACTGGGCGATGGTGCCCGTGCCGGTATAGAGGTCGTACACCGTCTCGGAGCCGGTCAGCGCCGCGAATTCCCGGGTCACGCAGTAGAGTTTGTACGCCTGTCCGGTGTTGGTCTGGTAGAAGGATTTCGGCCCGATCTTGAAGCGCAGGCCTTCCATCTCTTCGTAGATGGCCGGCCCGCCGCTGTGCAGGATGCAGGTCTGGTCGCCGATGGTGTCGTTTTTCTTGTCGTTGATGACGTAGTAGAGCGAACTGATCTGCGGGAATTGCGCCGCCAGGCCGTCCAGCAGGGCCGCCCGCTGCGGGAAGTCTTCTCCGAAGCAGACGATGACCATCACGGCGCCGGCGTCCGTCGTCCGGACGAACATGTTGCGCAGCTGGCCATGGTTTTCGCGGATATGATAGAAGGAGACGCCGTGCTCCAGGCACCAGTGCTTGATGTACAGGCGGATGGCGTTGGTCGGTTCGGGCTGCAGGTGGCAGCATTCGATGTCGAGCACCTTGTCGAAGTACTTCCCGACGTGGAAGCCGAGGCCCGGACCGGAAGGGACGCCCGAGGCGATCTCCTCACCGGTCATCCAGCGTTTGCTGGAGGCGGAGAATTCCAGTTTGTTGCGGTAGTAGCGGGTCTTGTCGGAGCCCAGGATGGGGCGGAATTCCGGGACCTGCAGGTGGCCGATGCGGGTCAGCTGGTCATAGACCTGGCGTTGTTTCGCGGCAAGTTGGATCTCGTAGGGGAGGGGTTGCCAGCGGCAGCCGCCGCAGACGGCGAAGTGCGCGCAGAAGGGCTCCAGGCGCTGCGGCGAGGGCTGTACGATCTTGACGATCACCCCTTCCAGCCAGGCTTTCTTCTTCCGCACCAGCCGGACGTTCACCACGTCTCCGGGCACTGCGAAGCCCACGAACACCACCTGTCCCTCGGGCGTGTGGGCGACGGCCTTGCCCTCCGCCGCCACCGACTCGATGACGAGGTTTTCCAGGATGATGTCCAGTTTGCTGTGTCGAGACATGTTCTGCCGCAGGAATGCAAGACCAAATATAGTAATTATTATTCGTCCGTTTCCACTATCTTTGCAGAAAAATACGCCTCATGACCGGAACCCGACTCCTGGCTGTTTTCACCCTGCTGATCCTGCTCAGCCCCGCCGCGCCGGCGGCCGGGAGGAAATCTGCCGCCGTCGTGCCGGAAGCGCCGGATTACACGGATGCCACGATGTGGTTTACCGCCGACGGCGATCCGGACGGAACGGGAGCGGACGTATTCTATCTCGTCTCCACCTGGGAGGAAGACTGGACGGACGCACAGGGCCGCGTCTGCCATTATGCCGACGTGTGGAATCCGGAGCACCGTGAGCGGATGGGCCGGGAAATCAGCGGCGTGGCCGCCTACATGGCGCCCGGCAACCGTTTCTGGGCGCCGTATTACCGCCACACGACGATCGAAACGTTCATGACCCGGGACGAGGCCGTCATCCATGACCGGACACGCCTGTCGATGAGCGACGTGTGCGCCGCCTTCGATACCTTCCTCCGGACGCGGGACAGCAGCCGGCCGCTGATCCTCGCCGGTTTCAGCCAGGGAGGACTGGCCGTGGTGGAACTGCTCAAGCACATGGACGACGAGACCTACGCCCAGCTGGCGGCCGCCTACGTCATGGGCTACAAGGTGACGGCCGAAGACCTCGCCGAAACCCCGCATATCCGGGCGGCGCAGGGAGCGTCCGACACCGGCGTGACCATCTGCTACAACACGGTCAAGGACGTGAAATATGTCAATCCCGTCATCGCCGGCACCCGCTTCGGCATCAACCCCGTCAACTGGACCACGGACGACACGCCGGCCACCCTGCATGACAGCATCACCGTCGTCCTGTCGCCGGCATACCACGTGCTGGTGGTCAGCGGCTACGACGGCGCGGATTACAAACCCTACAAGGGCTTCCTCAACGTGGGTGACATCCACAGCTGCGAACCCTGGCTCTACAGCGAATGCATCCGGGAGAACATCGGCGTCCGCGCCCGCAGCTGGCGCGCCGCGAACGATCCCGCCCGGCCCTCCATCCGCACGGAGCAGCTGGAAGGCGTGTCCGTCAGCGGCAGCCGCGTCCCCCTGAGCCTGAACCAGTCCGCGCGCATGGTGACGGTGCTGGATACCCTCCAGATCCGTTCCGCACCCGTACAGACCGTCAACGACCTGCTCAAATACGCCGTGGGCGTAGATGTACGCCAGCGGGGCGCCATGGGCGTCCAGACCGACATCGGTATCCGCGGCGGCAGCTTCGACCAGATCGCCGTCCTGCTCAACGGCATCAACATCAGCGACCCGCAGACGGGACATCTCGCGATGGACCTGCCGGTGGACCTGGGCGAGATCGACCGCATCGAGATCCTGGAAGGACCGGCCGGGCGTGTTTACGGGACATCTTCGCTGGTGGGTGCCATCAACATCGTCACCCGGACGGAAGAGCGGAGCGGGGCGGACATACGCCTGGAGGGCGGTTCCTTCGGGAGCTTTTCGGCTGGCATCCGGGCAGGCCTGGCCACGGGCCGCTGGAACAACCAGGTTTCCGCTTCCTATGGCCGTTCCGACGGTTACAGCCGCAATGCGGCCGGACGGCTGAACGCGGACTTCCGGACCGTCAAGGCCTTCTACCAGGGCGGCTATGACAGCCCCCGGACGCAGCTGCGCTGGCATCTGGGCCTCAGCGCCAAGGATTACGGCGCCAATACCTTCTACAGCGCCCGCTACGACGACCAGTTCGAGCACGGCCTCAAGACCTTCGCCGCCCTGCAGGCGGAGACGCGCGGACGCCTGCATTTCCAGCCGAAACTCTACTGGAACCACTCCGACGACCGCTTCGAGCTCTTCCGGGGCGACGAGTCCCGCGTCCCGTTCAACTACCACCGCACCGACGTCCTGGGGGCGAACCTGGGCGGCTGGTTCGATTCGCCGCTGGGCAAGACCGCCTTCGGGACCGAACTGCGCCGCGAAGGCATCCTCAGCACCACCCTGGGCGAAGCGCTGGAGCAGGGGAGAGCCATCCGGGGGACGGAGCGGGATTACACACGCGGCCTGAAACGCACGCACCTGAGTTTCTACCTGGAGCACAATGTCGTCCTGCAGCGATTCACCGCTTCGGCCGGCCTGGCCGCCGTACGCAATACCGGGATCGACATGCCCTTCCAGTTCTATCCCGGCGCCGACCTGAGCGTCCGGATCGGCCGCTACTGGAAGGCCTACGCCTCCGCCAACAGTTCGCTGCGCATGCCGACTTTCACGGAACTCTACTATTCCGTAGGCGGGCACGCGGCCGATAAGCAGCTTCGGCCTGAAAGGATGCAAGCTTATGAGCTGGGAATCAAATACTTACATTCCGGAATCAGCGCCGTTGCCTCCCTTTACCATCACCGGGGAAGGGACATGATCGACTGGATCAAGGACCTTTCGCAAGGAGAGGACGCCCTCTGGACCTCGGTCAACCATACCCGGATCAACACCCTGGGCGAGGAGCTCAGCCTGCGGCTCAGCCCGGGCATCCTGCTGGGCCGGCCGGACTTTTTCGTGCGTTCCTTCAACGCCGCCTACAGCCACATCCGCCAGGACAAACAGCTGGAAGCGCAGCTCCAGTCGCGCTATGCGATGGAGTACCTGCGCCACAAGCTGGTCCTGCAGGCCGATTTCCGCCTGGGCAGCAAACTGTCGCTGGACCTTTCGTACCGCTGGCAGGACAGGGTGGGGAACTACGAGGCCTTCGCCGACGGCGTGAGCCAGGGGACCGTCGCCTACAAACCCTATTCGCTGCTGGACGCCCGCCTGAGCTGGGAGAGCGGAGACTGGACCTTGTTCCTGGACGGCAACAACCTGCTGAACCGCATCTATTACGACCACGGCAACATCCCGCAGCCCGGATGCTGGCTGCGCGGCGGTATCCTCTTCCGTATCCGATAATTCCTTATCTTTGCGCCATGTCCATCTTCCTGAAACAGACGAATCCGGAGGACGCGCTCCGTATCGACGGCCCCGAGACCATGGTCCGGGTGATCCGGGAATTCGGGATCATTCCCTTTTTTGAAAATCCGGTTGCAGGCTATTCCATCGAGGAAATGACGCCTGCGGACCACTGGTTCGAATCCGATTCCCTGGGCCCCTGGGACTGGAAGATATACGCCGTCCAGACGGGGGAAATCGCCTATGGCAAGTTTCTCTGGGGCGGCAAGGCGGCTTTCGCCACGGCCGCCTGCTACCGGGACCTGCTGAACTGGCGCCGTTCGCTGCCCAAATACGCCCTGCGGCCGGGGGACAGGCAGGCCTGGGAGGCCGTGAAGGGAGCCGGGAGTCTCACCAGCCGGGAGCTGCGCCGCATCTGTGGCCTCAAAAAGGCCCAGATGGACGCCATAACGACGCGGCTGGAGAACCAGACCAGATTGGTCATCGGCGACTTCGAACGCGTCTATAAAGGGCAATTCCTCGAATACAGCGGCTGGCAGCTGGCCACCCTCTGCCGGCCGGAAGATCTCTTCGAGTACGATTTGGAGCAGCTTCCCTTCACGCCGCAGGAATCCTACGAGCGCCTGTGCGCACACATCCGCGGACGCGTCCCGCACATCAGCGAGGCGCAACTGAAAAAGATGCTGGGATAGGGGAGGAGCGGACGGCGCTCATCGGACCCGGAGTCTCCGGCCGATGCGCAGCGTGCTTGTCGTCGAGATTCCGTTCAGTTCACAGAGTTTCTTGACCGTCGTCTGGTATTTCTTGGCGATGCCGGAGAGGGTGTCCCCGGAAACGATCGTATGATACTGCTCGGAGCCGTCCGCCGGCAGGGGAGCGGGCTGGGAGGCCGGGGCGGCCGCCGCAGGAGCGGAACCCGTCTGCAGGTCCGGGATACGGATGGAGGACAGGGGCATACTGCGCCAGGCACCGCTTTCCGAGAGGACCAGGCGCTCCTGGGAAGCGGGGCGGCTGAGGACGCCGAGCGAATCCACGAGCCCCCAGGTCCCGTCCGCAAAAAGGATGATATGGCGGTCGAAAGGGGAAAGGACGAGGGTCGTATCAAATTTGACGGATACTGTCTTGTCAGCGAGTTCCGCCAGCAAATCCAGGACCGTGGAATCCACCTGGACTTCTTCGGCGAAGTCCGGCAGGATGCGCCGGGCCCCCAGGAAACGCTGGTTGTAATACGTTTCGCTGTATTGGGAAACGCGGACGCCGGTACGGGCTGCATGGATGAAGCTGAAGTCCGTCCCTGTGCTGTCCAGGGCGATGAAAATGCCTACGTGGCCGGGAGTACGGCGGCTGGCACGCGCGCCGAAGATCACCAGGTCGCCTTTCTGCAGATCCGAGAGCTGGCCCTTGATCTCGCGGCCGTCACGGGTCTGTCCCGAAGTCGAACGGCTGAGGGTATATCCGAATTGGTTGTACACGTACTTCGTCAGGCCCGAGCAGTCGAAACGGTCGGGACCGTTGGCTGCATAACGGTAAGGCTTGCCCAGATGGACGCAGGCCGCGTCGATGATGCGGTCGGCCAGCTGCGAGGCGTTGACATCCACGCTGTCCGGGGCGGCTGCTTCCTCCGCGCGGAGCGCAGCAGGGAAGAGCATAAGCAGGCAGATGAGCCGGAAGATGCGGGTTCGACAGTGCCTACTTAACATAATATAAATTGTGTAACAGCAGGCGACCTCATAGAGCATGTGGGTTACAGGGCAAAGGTAATCATTATTTCCTATTTGTCAAGCAAAGTTACAGGAAATTTTTCGATACATCCAAATACACGCGCCGTAAAGCCGCTTACGCTTTTTAGCACTCGCACAAGGCCGATTTGGACGTTATCGAAAAATTCCTGTGGCGTGGGCAATGCCAAATAAGGCAATAAATCAATGTTTAACAATTTAAATCTTACAACATCATGGACGAAGTTATCGAAGCATGGAAAAAGCATCTCGACGAATGCAAAGACAATGAGGCTAAAGCGTGCAGGGATGCAGCAAGGGCCATCATGCAACTATCAGAATTGCTCTACGATTTCGCAATAGAGCAAAAGTACTACTATCTATTCGATGCAATAACTTCAATCTGCAAATCAATCGAAAGAATGTAACCATGAAATTCAAGACAACAATCTATCCGATAGGCCGTATCGCGGAACTCGGAAGAACGGTAACCGTAGAGGCAACCGATGCTCTAGATGCTAATGCGAAGTTCTGCAAACTCCTTGTAAGGCTTGAAAAAGCACATGGAGGACGCTTCGACTTCGAAGGAATTAAGGAGGCTTAAAGCCTCCTTTTTTTATAGTCAATCGCACGCGTACACGCGAATTAGATTGCGCGCGCACACGCGCGTAAGGATAGCCGTAAAGCAGGGTATCGAACCCTGCCTTACGGCTTAAGGATAGCCATAAAGCAGGGTATCAAACCCTGCCTTATGGCTTAAGGATGGCCATCGGTTCGAGGGGTCGAACCTCGACCGATGGCCTGGGAAGGGCGTGCCAGCGCGGGCAGGCTCGCGCGCGCTGACACGCATATATAGATAAACGCATTCTCGGCCATAAACGAAGAAACGCACCCAATGGCGCGTTTCAACGAAAGATGGGAGGCACGATGCGTGCTTGCGGAAACTAGTCTTTGCGTTTATTATTACGCAGAGTCTTAAGAATCATCCACAACGACAAAATACCAAGCAGATAAACAACAACAAAAGCAATCAAAACAATTTGCCAAGGGCCGACACTAGCGGCCACCACCATTGTATTTCCTATCATAACTTCTACGTCTTGCATTATCTCTAACACTTGTAGCAATTCTATCAAGGTCTCTAGTCATCGAAGACAAAACTTGAATATCAACAGCACTTGTAGGGTCAGCACCATACTCATCAATATACTCATTCTTCCACTCAAGATAAAGAGTTTCCTCATCAAGTTTCTTACCTTCGTTTTCCTTCAAAACCTTTTCAAGAGGCAAAAGACACTGACGCGTATAACGAGTTGTATTCGTATCCTCTACAATTTGATTAATTTCGGCAATAACTTTATCGTAGTTACCTTCTGCAATAAGCATACCGAACTGACTTTGAATCTCATATTCGAGTTTATCACGCTGAATCTTAACACGCTTACTCTCATTTTCAAGTTTCTTACCTTCAAGTTCTTCGCCAAACAAATTAATATCAAGAAGTTGGCCAAGCATTTCAGTCAAAGTACCTGTATTGGGGGGCATAGTCTCAGCAGCAGACGTATCGGTAGGCGCAGCAGGAGTTTGTCCACCAAACATCAAAGCAGGGTTAATACCTGCCTCATTATACTGACGGACGAGGGCGGAAGGAGAATTGTACTTGTTATACATCTCTTCTTCCCATTTACGAGCCACGCGAGAATTCATACGAGCAGTTTGATTTGCATTATACTCAGAAATAAAAGGAATTAAACCACCTAACCAATCTGCCATATCAAAGACGATTTATAAAGTTCAACATTTTAGCCATCAACTTACGATTAATGGAATTAGTAATCTTATTCACCGCAAGTTGTTCTCGCTTTTGGGGAGTACCGTTTACACGGTCATAACTAAAGTTCATAACGGATTGATTTTTATTAAAATGCCAATCCGCCCTAATATGTCAAGTTTTTAGGGCGGATTTGCGCGTTTCTAAACTTGCGCACCCTCAGTAGAGGGTTGAGCAGGAGAAGTAGATTTAGCAGCAGCAGCCATAGCC
>JAEEGL014669929.1_pt1 | contig 12007 bp, 11 predicted proteins | sample 9134231 | NCBI WGS metagenome assembly JAEEGL01 (sample SAMN16246548, study PRJNA631951) | gut metagenome | biome: gut microbiome; feature: rumen; material: fiber-attached | host: Bos | place: Iran: Karaj | collected 2018-10
ACCTGCGACTTCAAGAACACCATCATCATCATGACCTCGAACATGGGCTCCGACATCATCCGCGAGAAGCTGGAGCACGGTACGCCCAGCCAGTATGACCTCGACGAGACCAAGGAGGCCGTGATGGAGTTGCTGAAGCAGCGCATACGTCCCGAGTTCCTGAACCGTATCGACGAAATCATCATGTTCCAGCCGCTGACGCAGAACCAGATACGTGACATCGTCCGCATCCAGTTGCGCATGGTGGCCAAGATGCTCGAACAGAACGAGATCACCATCTCCGCCACCGACGAAGCCGTCAACCGCCTGGCCGAAGTGGGCTACGACCCCGCCATGGGTGCCCGACCGGTGAAGCGTGTCATCCAGCGCGAGATACTGAACGAGATGAGCCGCCAGTTGCTGGAAGGCAAGATCCACAGCAACGAGACCATCATCATCGATGTAATCGACGGACAGTTTGTATTTTACAATCCCAACGGGAAGGCATAAGCCCCGATGAGGATGATGGAAATAGCCGTGAGCGCAAGCCCACGGCTATTTTTATGTTTTGGCACCTATCGTACTTATTGTGAGTAAGATATGATGAATTAGTACACCTTAATGGATTATAGTACAGGTTATTACGCTGATTGCTGGCTGATACCTTGCTGGATCCTTGCTGAAACCCCCCTATTTTCAGCCAGCAGTCAGGGAGTATATAGGGCGTTGATAGGGAGTAGACCCCTATAAATGCTCCTTTTTCAATGATATAACGTACAATCCAATTTTTTTGTGTATATTTGCATCAACGGAACATGGTGTCCGTTGATGTATAGTTGTTTGAAACTGAGCTGATAATATGATATTATGAAACGCGGTTTTGGAAGTGACAATCACTCGGGTTTCAGTCCCGAGGTGCTGGAGGTGCTGTCGCGGGCCAACGAGGATCATGCGATGGCCTACGGTGACGACGAGGTGACGGCCCGGCTGGAGGGTCTGATACGTGAGACCTTCGGTGCGGAGGCCCGCATCTATTTGGTGTTCAACGGGACAGGTGCCAATGTGCTGAGTATCGACGCGATGTGCCGGAGTCACGAGGCGGTGGTGTGTGCCGAGACGGCGCATATCAACGTGGACGAGTGCGGGGCACCGCAGCGAGTGGTGGGATGCCGCCTGCTTACCGTAGACACCCCCGACGGCAAGCTGACGCCCGACCTAGTGAAGACTCATCTGCACGGCTTTGGCTTCGAGCACCATTCGCAGCCCAAGGCCATCAGTATCAGCCAGCCGACAGAGCTTGGGACGCTGTATACGCTGGAGGAAATCAAGTCTTTGGCCGACTTGGCGCATGAATACAATATGTACCTGCATGTCGACGGTGCCCGCTTGGCCAACGCGGCGGTGGCGCTGGGTTGCTCGTTCAAGGAGATGACGACGGACTGTGGTGTGGACGCGCTGAGTTTCGGCGGCACGAAGAACGGCCTGTTGATGGGTGAGAGCTGTGTGCTGCTGAACCCGAAGCTGGATATGGATATGAAGTATCGGCGGAAGCAGATGACGCAGCTGGGGAGCAAGATGCGCTTCATGGCGGCACAGATGGAGTGCTACCTGGAGAGTGGCATGTGGCACCGCAATGCCGCACACAGCAACCGGATGGCGCAGCTGCTGAGGTCTGAGGTGGAGAAAGTGGAGGGGGTGAGGATTGTGTATCCGGTGCAAGTGAACAGTGTGTTTGCGCAGTTGCCGCGGGAGGTGTGGAAACGTTTGCAGGAACGTTACTTTTTCTACGACTGGGACGAAGAGGCCGACGTGGTGCGCTGGATGTGTTCGTTCGACACGACAGAGGATGATATTCACGCATTTGTCAATGCTTTAAAGGAAGAACTATGCAGAAAGTAAGGTTAGGACGGAGCGGCCTTGTGGTGCCGCGCAACGGATTCGGGGCGCTGCCGATACAGCGTATTCCGCTGGATGCCGCCGTGCGGCTGATACGCCGTGCGCTGGATGGCGGGATGTATTATTTCGATACGGCCCGCTTCTATACCGACAGCGAGGAGAAGCTGGGTGTGGCCCTGGAGGGCCGCCGGGAGGAAGTGATTATCAGTACGAAGACAGGAGCGACGACGGCGGAGGGTTTCTGGAAGGACCTGGAGACGAGTCTGCGGCTGTTGAGGACTGACTATGTGGATTTGTATCAGTTCCATAACCTCGCTTTCTGTCCGAAGCCCGGCGACGGTAGCGGGTTATACGAGGCGATGCTGGAGGCCCAACGTCAGGGTAAGGTGCGCCATATTGGTATTACGAATCACCGGCAGCGGGTGGCTATGGAGGCGATCGAGAGCGGTCTGTACGAGACGTTGCAGTTTCCTTTCAGTTATCTGGCGACGGACGCCGACAAGGCTATTGTGGAGAGTTGCCTGAAGCATGATATGGGTTTTATCTGTATGAAGGGTCTGAGCGGAGGACTGATCACGCATTCGGCGGTGGCTTATGCCTGGTTGGCCCAGTACGAGGTGGCGCCGATCTGGGGAATACAGAAAGAGAGCGAGCTGGACGAGTGGTTGTCGTATCAGGAGAATCCGCCGGTGCTTACGGAGAAGATGCTGGAGCAGGTGGAGAGAGACCGCCGCGAGTTGTGCGGCGATTTCTGCCGTGGATGCGGCTACTGTCAGCCGTGTACGGTGGGCATTCAGATACAGGACTGCAACCGCATGAGTCTGTTCCTGCAACGGGCACCGCACAGTGTGTATGTGACGGAGGAGTGGCGCCGGGAGATGGACAAGATCGAGGACTGTGTGCATTGCGATGTCTGCAAGAGCCGTTGCCCATACGGACTCGATATTCCCAACCTGCTGGTGAAGAACAAGGCTGATTTCGACAGGGTGTGGGCGTCGCGCCAATGAAGCAGATAGCGCATATAGAGACGCCATTCAAGGGGAAGTTCGGCGTACCACGCCAGGCGGGGCTGGTGGACTACGAGGCGCGGGTGGTTTTCGAGGACGACTATCGAGTTGCCGAGGCGGTGCGAGGGTTGGAGTCGTTTGACTATGTGTGGCTGATCTGGCGTTTCCATATGGCGGAGCGAGAGGGATGGAGTCCCACGGTGCGCCCGCCCCGACTGGGTGGCAACAGGAGGGTGGGTGTCTTTGCGAGCCGCAGTCCATTCCGTCCCAATGCCATTGGTTTGTCGAGTGTAAGGCTGGTGAGGGTGGAACAGGATCCACGCCTTGGGCCGGTGCTCTATGTGGAGGGTGCTGATTTGGTGGATGGTACACCTATTCTCGACATCAAGCCGTATATTGCCTATGCCGACGCCCATCCCGAAGCCCGGAGCGGCTTTGCACCGGAGCGGCCGACGCGCCTGCAGGTGGTTGATGAAGAGGGGTGGTTGTTGTCGTTGCCCGAGGCGGACCGGAGGGCGCTCATTCAATGCCTGTCGCAAGATCCCCGACCTCATTACCAGCACGATGCCACACGGGTCTATGCCATGCCGTATGATCGATGGGAGGTGCGATTCCGCGTTGAAAACGAAAGGGTGGAGGTGGTGGAAGTGACATCCCCGGGTTGTTAAATAATGTTAACCTGACAACAAAACGGCCCTTAATTGCATCTTAGTTACGTATGATTGCGGATTACGCACATATCCTCGAAGGGTGCCGACGGCATGATCGAAGGGCGCAGCGGGCACTGTATGAAGCCTTTGCGCCAATGGTGATGGGAGTATGTATGCGTTATTCGCCCGATCGAGACGCGGCCCAGGATCTGCTTCAAGACAGTTATGTGAAGGTGTTCGAGAGTATCAACCAGGTGCGTGATCCGGAACGGCTGAAGACATGGGTCTACAAGGTGGCAGTCAATGAGTGCCTTCAGAGTATTCGTAGACAGCGGCCTGTAGTCTATGCCGATGAGGTGGAGACAGATGGGGTTCAGTTGCCGTTGGATCCTTTCGGTGCCGAAGAGGTAGTGGCGGCATTGCAGCGGTTGGCTCCTGCCCAGCGACTGGCATTCAACCTTGTCGAGGTGGAGGGGTATACATTTGAAGAATGTGCCGAGCAGATGAGATGCAGTGAGGTCAATGTGCGTGCGTTGCTCAGCCGAGCCAAAGCCTGTCTGCGAGAGATATTGACAGAAAAACAGTGAAAACAAGATAAAGATATGAATCTGAAAGAATATCGAGAGATGCCTGACGAGGGGTTGTTTGAGAAGGTGAGCCGTCGGTTGATGGTGCGTCGCCTGGCTCGAGTGGGAGGTGTGACGGCTGCTGCTGTGGTGGTTGTGGGTGCAGCAATATGGTTGCTGACGCCCTCGAAGGCTAAAGATGTGGCAGAGATGCCGATGCTGCAAGCCAGTGTGAATGAGGAAATCCAGGGTTCAGCGTTGAAGAAGTCGAACGAGGACGAGCGGACATGGCAAACAGTGAGCCCGGATAGAGTTGTTGAGCCGTCAGTTGTGGCCAATCAACCTGTTGTAGCAGTCAATGCAGAGGAGAGACGGATATCGGAACATACACATATGAAGGTGACAGAGACGGTTATCGAACCTGTATTGCCGGCCTCAAAGGTAATATCGACAGACACTCCGATGGCTGAGTTAATAGTGGAATCCGGTCATGAGGGCGCTACCCAATCCCCCGCACAACCCAAGGCAGGAGATCCTACTATTCAGACGCCGCACTATGAGAACCTGCTATTGGCTCCCACTATAATAGTTCCGTCTGCCGACGATGAACAAAACCGGCAGTTCGGGGTGCTGGCTGCAACGGAGATTAGTGACTTCCACATGGCTATTTTCAACCGAGCTGGTCGTCAGATGTTCAGCACTAACGATATAACTCACAAGTGGGATGCTACATCGGATGGTAATCCTGTACCACAGGGTGCATATGTATGGATGGCTCGTTTCCGCGATGCCGAGGGTAATCCCCGTACAGAGCGTGGCACTGTCGTCGTTGTACGATAGATTGTCGAAGAAAAATCGAAATGATAACTATCGGATAGTCACTACAATCGGTCAAAAAAAGTCACATACGCATTTAAAAATACGCGTATGTGATTTTTTTTATGTAATTTTGCACACCAAATAGCGAAGGCCGTTCTATCGCTCGGCCTTGAATTGGACTGAGAGGAAAGTCCGGGCAGCACGAGTCACCATGCTTCCTAACAGGAAGGTGCATCGCCTGTAAAGGCGAGGTAACAGCAAGCGCCACAGAAAACAAACCGCTCTGTGCAAACAGAGTAAGGGTGAAAACGCAGGGTAAAAGCCTACGACGTGCTCCGGTGACGGACACGATGGCAAGCCTCATGGGCTGAAAGACCATGTATACCAGTCTGTCTCATGACATCGGGCCGGCTCGCTTGAATGACTGGGGGGTAGGTTGATTGAGGCCGTCGGTGACGACGGTCCTAGATTAATGATAGAACACGACAGAACCCGGCTTATAGACCTTCGCTTTTTTTTTTGGAAAGAACAAATGAAGAAACAGAATATCATAATCATCGTGCTAACGGCTGTGTGTATGGCGGCTTGTTCGGGGCAGTTCAAAGGAATGCCACGGGCTGAAGTTCTGACCTATCAGACAGGTGCCACCTATGGAGATTTGCACGCTTTGGCAGTAGCCTATGCTGAGTCTATCAATGCTGCAGTCAAGGAAGATACACTCCATCCCGGTATGTACGCGGACTATGGTGTGACGTTGGCTCTCATGGGGCGTGATGGCATGGCCTGTCGAATGTTCAATGCAGAGATGCGTGCTTTCCCCGAAAGCCGTAAGATGGTACTCCGTATCAAAAGACACCTCATTCCCGAAATGATGGATGATACTCTGGCCCCGTTGCAAGATACAGCCAATATCAGTCAGTTGATGGGGTGGGCCTATGACTCGATAATGGCAAAGATGCCTCTGACCAACGTGGCCTCGATTGTTGATAGCTCCGATACTGCTTGGTTAAATCACCAGACACCAGTTGATTCTGTACAACGTGAAATACGCCTCACGGCAAACCAAAAGAGAGAATTACTCGTTCAACAGCAACAAGAAGCTGCATTGGCTCGTCAAGCACATGCCGATTCTGTAGCTGCTGCTAAACAGGCCAAGATCGATGCTCGCCGGCAAGCCAAGATTGACAAAGAAAAGGTCAAGAAACAGAAAGAAAAGGATCGTAAAAAGGCTGAGAAAGAGAAGAAGAGGTTGGCTAAACAAAAACAGAAGGAACGAGAGCAGGCGGCCGCCGAAAAGAAACGTCAACAGCAAGAGGCTAAGAAAAGCAAAGGAGGTAATGCATGAGAAAACATTTTGGCATACTTCTGCTTGTTTCTTTGACACTGATAGGATGCAAGGGAGAGAACAAGATGGTTCAATACAATGAACTCTACCAAGATCGTCCTGCAACCATCTATATTGCTCCCATCAATGACCGTTCGGAACGTCGAGCGGTAAGAACCGTTGAGGATTCGATATACAATGCAGCCGTCAATACTGCCACCAAGCAACTTTATTTGACAGCCTCGGATCCTTTGGTCTTCAATGGTTATTATGTCCTGGGTCCGATGGCATCGGCCCAGTTGGCTTCCACCGAGACACGTACTTTCAAGCAGTTACGCAATGAGAACATCAACGACTACTATACCGACCTAGGTGTTGATGCCATTTTGTTCATGACAGTCAATCTATGGAACTCGACCTTTAACTCCTGGACTGTTGAAGTGGAATATACGTTGCGGACAACCCGAACCGGTTCCGAGGTGATGCATACAGTGGTGCGTGCCACCAAGTTGGTGCGTACCGATTTCAAAGACAAACCCATTGTCCTTCGTGAAGACCAGGCATTTGCCAATCGCTATGGATGTGACATTGAGACTGCCCAGCGTTGCCGTTTGGTCGAAATACTGAATCAGTTTGTGCTGAAAGACCTTCCTTCGGGTATCCGTGCCCGAGAGAATAGTATCGAGCGTTATATACCCACGCATCCGGAATACTACAACCTGCATATCAACCCTGACGGCAGTGTGATGATTGTGCCGAGTGATGACGAAGAATGACCATGAAGATTGAAGTCTCCCTGACGCCCACCCTGTATCCCTTTCGTACAATAAAAGAGCACCATGTCACGGTGGCTATCGATGTATTGCGTGCCACCACGGCAGTCTGTGCCGCTTTCCAGGCAGGATGTGAAGCCATTATCCCTTTAGATACACTTGAAGGTATCGCCAGTTATCGCCAGTTAGGATATTCCATAGCCGCCGAACGTAACGGAGCCAAGGTGGGGGATGCCGAGTATGGCAACTCACCGACCGAGTACCTACGCCATGATATGCAGGGTATACGTCTGGCCTACAGCACTACCAACGGTACGGTGTGTATCTTGCGATCGGCCGATGCCGAACTGTCGTTGGTGGCATGTTTTGCCAACCTCACGGCATTGACCGACCGGCTGAATCGGGAACAAAAAGACACAGTGTTGCTTTGTTCAGGTTGGAAGAATGACTTTTGTTTGGAGGATACGCTGGTGGCGGGTGCCATCATAGAGCGACTGTCCGATGTGGCAGAGCCTCATGGTGACGCTGCACACATGGCACTTGCAATGTGGCAATCGGCAAAAAAAGATCCGTTTGCATACTGTCAAATAGCCTCTCACGTACATCGTCTGGAACGTATGGGTGCCGTCGATGACATCCATTTTGCTTTCCAACAGGACACTTGCCCGGTGGTACCTGTCTTCCGTAATGGACTTTTGACTTTGTGATAAATAACATCAACTATGATAAAGACAAACAACATCAAAGGCGATATTTTCGGTGGTATAACCGCCGGTATCGTCGCACTGCCGCTTGCGCTTGCCTTCGGTATACAGGCTTTCAGCGGTATTGACAACCCTGAAGCCGCTTCGATGGGCGCTTATGCCGGTTTGGTAGGTGCCACCTTGCTCGGATTTTTCGCTGCACTCTTCGGAGGGACACACAGTCAGATCAGTGGCCCGACGGGACCCATGACCGTTATCACCGCCACACTGGTCAGTGGCGCCTTCGCCACCAGTGGCGGCAGTCTCTCGACGGTATTGGTCAGCATGGCCCTCGCTGCCATTTTCTGTGGCCTCTTCCAGATTCTTTTTGGCCTTATCAAACTGGGCAAGTATGTCCGTTACATACCTTATCCCGTACTCAGTGGCTTTATGAGCGGTATCGGTGTTATCATTATCTTGCAGCAGCTTTACCCCTTGTTGGGCACCAGCAAGGGCGGATCGATGATCGACCTGCTCACCGGTTTGCCCGAAGCAATAGGAGGCCTCTCGTTGACGGCGCTTTTGTTGGGTGTCGGCACGGTGGCCATCATCTATCTATTCCCGCTTTTGACTAAGAAAGTGCCTTCCACATTGGTGGCTTTGCTGGTGATGACCGTGGTGTCGCTCTTTGTCAACATGGAAGGTGTACCAACCATCGGTAAGATACCTTCTGGCCTTCCGTTGCCCTTCTTTGCCAACAGCAACATCACTCTTGCCGGACTCGACTGGGGTGTCATCCTCAAGGCTGCCATCATCCCGGGCCTTACCCTCGCCGGTTTGGGCTCCATCGATACGCTGCTCACCTCGGTTGTGGCCGACAATATCACCAAGACCAAGCACAACAGCAACCGGGAACTGATAGGACAGGGTATAGGCAATGCCATAGCGGGCCTCTTCTGTGGCCTTCCCGGCGCCGGTGCCACCATGCGTACGGTCGTCAATGTCAAGAGTGGCGGACGCACACAGCTCAGCGGTATGGTGCATGCCCTCCTGCTTTTGGCCATCCTGCTCGGCCTGGGGTCGCTGGTACAATATGTGCCTCTGTCGGTATTGGCCGGCATCTTGATCACCGTCGGCTGGGGCATCATTGACATCAAAGGCTTCCGCGACCTGCCCAAAATACCACGTGCCGACGCCGTGGTGCTCATCGTGGTCTTCCTGGTCACCGTCTTTGTCGACCTCTTGACCGCCGTAGGCATCGGTATGGTCATTGCATGTGTGCTCTTTATGAAACGGGCCTCCGACCTCGTCGAAGGCGGCTATAGCAGCCAGGAACTCACCAACTTCGACAAAGAAAGCCCTTGGGACGACGAGCATGGTATGCCCGACACCGTGGCTCACAAGATATATGTGCAGCGACTCAACGGCCCCATCTTCTTCGGCACCATCAACAAGTTCAAGCAAGTGATGACCGACGTGCCTGTCGACGCCAAGATTGTCATCATCCGTATGCGGCTCGTGTCGTTCATGGACCAGAGCGGACTCTACGCTATGGAGGAGGCTATTAAGGACATTCAGTCGCATGGCACACAGGTGCTTATGACCATCATCCAGCCCCAGCCGATGTATATGTTGACCACCCACAAGGTCATCCCCGAAGTAGTCCCCGAGGAACACACCTTCCCCGACTTCGAATCGTGCACCGTCTTCCTTCGCAACCAACTGGAAAATAATAAATAAACAAACAATAATACAAACAGTAAATAACATTTTATCATGGGTCGCGCATTTGAATACCGTAAAGCAAGAAAACTGAAACGTTGGGGTCACATGGCCCGCACCTTCACCAAGATCGGCAAGGAAATCGAGCTGGCCGTCCTCGCCGGCGGTCCCGATCCTTCGAGCAACCTCCGTTTGCGACTGCTGATGCAGAGCGCCAAGAGCGAATCGATGCCCAAGGAAAACGTCGAACGCGCCATCAAGCGTGCCACCGAGAAGGACAAGTCGGCCTATAAAGAAGTGGTCTATGACGGTAAAGGCCCCCACGGCGTCGCCGTCGTGGTGGAGACTGCCACCGACAACCCCACCCGTACTGTCGCCAACCTCCGCGCTGCCTTCGTGCGTGGCAAGGGTGAACTCGGTACCATGGGCATGAACGACTTCCTTTTCGAACGCAAATGCTCCTTCGTCGTCGCCTGGCGCGACGATATCGACATGGACGAACTGGAACTCGAGCTTATCGATTGCGACATCGACGAGGTGTTCCGCGACGAGGATGAGATCCTTATCTATGCCGATTTCGCCAACTACGGCCCCATCTCAAAGTTCCTTGAGGACAAGGGTTTGGAGATAAAGAGCTTCAAGTTCGAACGCATCCCGCTGACCATGCGCGAACTTTCGCCCGAGGAGCAGGAAGACGTCAACGGACTTCTGGAACGCCTCGAGAACGACGACGACGTCGTCAACGTGTTCCATAACATGGCGTAAAAAGAGTGGGTAGTTAAAAGAGGGTAGTGGGTAGTACTTGATTTCAAGTGCTACCCACTACCATTTTATAACTATCAGCCGCCCGATTCCCGCTATCAACCGACAGCCTACAGCCTTCGTCCCAGCTTAGCGACCATGCCGTTTTTCCAGCCGGCGTAGTCGCCTTGCTGAATATGGCGGCGGGCTTCGCCCACCAGCCACAGGTAGAACCGGAGGTTGACGATCGAGCATATCTGCAGGCCGAGGATCTCTTCGGCACGGATCAGGTGGTGCAGATAGGCGAGCGTATAATCCTTATATACAGGTTCGAAACAGGTCTCCCACTTCTTGTTTTTGATATTGATGGTGCCTTCGGCGGTGAACAGCAGCCCGTTGCGGCCGTTGCGCGTGGGCATCACGCAGTCGAACATGTCCACACCACGCTCGATGGCCTCGAGCAGGTTCTGCGGTGTGCCGACCCCCATCAGGTAGCGCGGGCGGTCTTTGGGCAGGATGGCGTTGACCACCTCGATCATTTCGTACATCTTCTCGGTGGGTTCGCCGACGGCAAGGCCGCCGATGGCGCAGCCCTCGGGATCCTTCGAAGCAATATATTCGGCCGAGATGCGCCGCAGGTCGGCGTACTGGCAACCCTGGACGATGGGGAACAGCGCCTGGTGGTGGCCGTAGAGGGGTTCGGTCTCGTTGAAGCGGTCGATGCAACGGTCGAGCCATCGGTGGGTCAGCGCCATCGACTTCTCGGCGTAGCGGTGGTCGCTGTCGCCGGGGGCGCACTCGTCGAAGGCCATCATGATGTCGGCCCCGATGACGCGTTGGATGTCCATCACATTCTCGGGGGTGAACAGATGGCGGCTGCCGTCGATATGGCTGCGGAAGGTGCAGCCCTCCTCTTTGATCTTACGGTTTTCGGCCAGAGAAAAGACCTGGAAGCCGCCGCTGTCGGTCAGCAGGGGACGATCCCAGGCGTTGAAGCGGTGGAGTCCGCCGGCCTGGCGCAGGATGTCGCAGCCCGGCCGCAGGTAGAGGTGGTAGGTGTTGCCGAGGATGATCTGGGCGCCGACCTCGTCCTTCAGTTCTTGTTGGTGCACGGCCTTGACGCTCCCGGCGGTGCCTACGGGCATGAAGATGGGCGTCTCGATGTCGCCGTGGTCGGTGTGGATGACACCCGCGCGGGCATCGCCGCAGGTGGCTTGCAGGTCGAATGTGAGATGGTCGATCATAACCTATCTTTAACGTGACCTTCGGCCGATTATTGTACGTCGCGATACCATAATTTCACCCCCTTGGGGAGCCTCCAACCTGAGGTCAACTCCCTCTGTTGTCCGCTTGCAAGCGGACAACAGTGCTAGTTAGGAGGTGGAAAAGGGGAGGTTGAGAGGGGTTTATCGGGTGGTTTTGCCCTCGAGGGCCACCCTCAACTTGTCGGCTATGCGGGCCTCGAGAGGGACGGTGTTGTAGTCCTGCCAGAAGTCGTCGGATGCGTTGCCGCGGCCGAAGACGTCGTGATAGTAGAGCTCGGTGCCGCCAGGGGCGTGGAGGGTGGAATCGATAAAGTGGGGCTCGGCAGGCCGCTGGTCGACGAGGGTCCAGACGGTGTAGTCCTCGACCAGATGGTCGGTGATGGTATTGCGGAAGGTGCTATAGACTGCGTTGTCGATGACGGCCTCTTTGGGCGGGATGGCCCGGCTGGCATGCGACACCATACTGAAGACCATTGTGTAGCGTCCGTTGACTTTGGCGTAGTCGTATTGCTGGTGGCGGTAGGGGATGATGACGCCGCCAAGGACACGGTTCAGCGGCCAGGGAAGGGTGATGGTGTCGGA
>JAEEGL015071558.1_pt1 | contig 12007 bp, 8 predicted proteins | sample 9134231 | NCBI WGS metagenome assembly JAEEGL01 (sample SAMN16246548, study PRJNA631951) | gut metagenome | biome: gut microbiome; feature: rumen; material: fiber-attached | host: Bos | place: Iran: Karaj | collected 2018-10
CCTACGGTATTGGCGTGGAACGTACTTTCCCGATCCATTCTCCCCGTGTGGATCACGTTGAACTGATCCGCCGCGGTAAGGTCCGCCGTGCAAAGCTGTACTACCTGCGTGAACGTCAGGGCAAAGCGGCCAAGATCAAGGAAGTCAAGCGCGTCTGATTTGTGCTCTAAAAACTGCTGCAGTGCAGCAGTTTTTTTGTTTTGGGTTTACGCACTCCAAAGAGAAGGATTCAACATACGGGATGTTGAAATATAATAGGATATATTATTGACAGATAAAGGAGATTATTTCCCATGAGAGACAGAACCGAAGCTGCATCCAAAGCCAGAGAGCTGGTAAGCCGTATGACGCTTGAGGAGAAAGCCTCTCAGCTGAAATATGACGCTCCTGCAATCCCGAGGCTCGGGATCCCTGCCTATAACTGGTGGAACGAAGTACTCCATGGTGTTGCCCGTGCCGGTACGGCTACTGTTTTCCCGCAGGCCATCGGTCTGGCTGCCATGTTTGATGAAGATCTGCAGGAAAAAATCGCAGAAGTTATTTCGGATGAGGCAAGGGCAAAATATAACGGACAGAGCAGTCACGGGGACAGGGATATCTATAAAGGCCTGACTGTCTGGAGTCCGAACATCAATATTTTCCGCGATCCGCGATGGGGCCGTGGGCATGAAACCTACGGGGAGGATCCCTATCTTACTTCCAGGCTTGGTATACGCTTTATCAAGGGATTGCAGGGCAAGGGGAAATACCTGAAAACCGCGGCATGCAGCAAACATTTCGCTGTACACTCAGGGCCGGAAGCGGTCAGGCACCAGTTTGATGCGCGTGTGAATCCCAAAGACATGAATGAAACCTACCTGCCCGCCTTTGAAGCCACTGTCAGGGAGGGCGAAGTAGAATCCGTGATGGGTGCCTACAACCGTGTAAACGGTGAACCTGCCTGCGGCAGTGAAACCCTGCTGAAAAAGACACTGAGGGAAAAATGGGGCTTCCGCGGACATGTTGTCAGCGATTGCTGGGCTATTCGTGATTTCCACGCAAACCACAAAGTGACTGCTACCGCACCCGAAAGCGCAGCACTCGCCATTCAGAACGGCTGCGACCTGAACTGCGGAAACACCTATCTTCATCTTCTGGAAGCTCTCCAGGAAGGACTCATTTCCGAAGAGCAGATCACGACTGCCTGTGAACGGCTCTTTACTACAAGGTTCCTGCTTGGCCTGTTTGCGGAAGACTGTGAATATGACCGGATTCCGGTTACGGAAACTGATACGGATGAACATGCTGAACTGGCTCTTGAGGCTGCTGAAAAAAGCATGGTTCTGCTGGAAAATGACGGCATTCTTCCGCTCGACCCGAAGCGGATCCGGATGATCGCGGTAATCGGGCCGAACGCAGACAGCATTCCCGCACTGGAGGGAAACTATAACGGCACCAGCAGCCGGTATGTCACATTCCTGGAGGGACTGCGGGAATACGGGAGGAAACACGGTATCCGTGTCCTGTACAGCCTGGGCTGTCACCTGTTCAAAGACAGAACTTCCGGACTGGCGCAGGCGGATGACCGGCTTGCCGAAGCTGCCATGTACGCGGAAGCGGCGGATGTTACGATCGCATGCGTTGGGCTGGACGCGGGGCTGGAAGGCGAGGAAGGAGACACCGGAAACGAATATTTCAGCGGCGATAAAAAAGATCTGCTGATCCCGGAATCTCAGCGCAGGCTGCTCGATGTTCTCGAAAAAAGCGCCCGCAAACTGATCACTGTTGTTGCTGCCGGTTCCAGTCTGAATGTGCCCGGCGGAAACGCAAAGGTATTTACATGGTACCCCGGCCAGGCCGGCGGTACAGCACTGGCTGAACTGCTTTTCGGAGAAAAGAACTTCAGCGGACATCTTCCGCTGACTTTCTATCAAAGCGTTGATGATCTTCCCGATTTTGAAGATTACAGCATGGAAAACAGAACATACCGCTATTTTAGAGGTGAACCGCTGTATCCCTTCGGTCATGGGCTGTGTTACACCACCTATGAGATTCTCAGCGCGGAAGCACATGATCTGACTCTATCCGCAGAGATACGCAACACAGGCCTCATGTCCGGAGACGCGCTGATCCAGGTATATGCCGCCTGTGACAGTCCGTTTGCTCCTGTTCATCCCAGACTCTGCGGTTTCCAGCGTGTCAGCCTGAACCCCGGTGAAACGAAGTCCGTTTCCTTCAGGCTGGATCCTTTTACCCGCAGCGTGATCAACAATGAAGGTGAGCGGATTGCCGCAGAACACGGCATCCTTTATGTCGGACTGGGCCAGCCGGGTTTTGAGAAAAACGGTAAACCGTTTGAGATCAGTTTCTGATCCTATTCCATTTTCGATTCGGAGGATTCAATGTTTACAGGCTTCACGGATGAAACGATCCAATTCCTGCTGGACCTGAAGTTTCATAACAACAGCACCTATTTCCATGAACAGCACGACCGTTATGTGGAATCCGTCCAGACTCCTTTTTATGAGCTGATCAATGATCTTGCCGATGACATGCGGAAGATTGATCCGCTGATGGAAACAAGGCCCTATAAATGCCTTTCCAGGATACACAGGGACACACGTTTTTCCAGGGATAAAAGCCCTTACCGGGATCACCACTGGTTTCTGTTCAGACGGGCCGCCGAACCCAGGGATAAAAGCCTTTTCTATTATTTTGAATTCGGCCCGGACAGACTGGGATGGGGAATGGGCATCTGGGGAGAAAACAGGGAGCTGATGGATCTTTTCCGGAAAAGAATGAGAGCCAATCCTGACGGTACGCTTGCCCTGATCGATGATATGAATCTGGCCGGACGTCACCTGCTGCTGAACGGCAGATTCTATAAAAGAATGGACATTCCGTCCGAAATACCGCAGAGGCTGAGACAATGGTATACCGGGAAGGAAATCTATATCAGCCGTTATGAGCCGGACTGGAAATGGGCTTTTTCTGAAAGGATTGTCAAAGAAATCAGAAAAGATTTTATTGCCATGGCGCCGATGTACAGGCTGCTCAGAGGCTGCATAGATGATATACAGAAGGACCGGACAGAATGATATAACCACCGGAAGGAAGTGAATTGACCGTGAGAAAACCATTCAGACCGAATCATGATGAATACAGAGAGGAAAGAAGGCACCGTATTCCCTTTGCCGCAAAGGTTTTTATGCTTATAGGCATGATCACGGTACTGTATTTCCTGATCACATATGCAGTGATGCCCGTGCTCGCCATGCTGACAGTATCCTGAGGTATCGCTTATGAAAAAAACAGGTAAATGGATTGCATCAGTTATCGCAAAAGCACTTGTCATAATCCTGGTCATTGTTCTGCTGCCTTTTGCACGGACGCTTTTCAGACAACTCCTGCCTGATGCGACAGGAGAGATCAGGGTACAAAGCGTCATTCTTGAGCAGAAGCTTGAATCCAGCAAACGGCTGGAAGTGACCACAATAGACGAGGAAGGCGTCCTGGAAGCCAAAACAAACGTAATCATATTCGGAACCGTTGGATCCACCACCATACGGTACAGATATACCGCCAGCATAGGAATAGACCTGAGCAAGGTAGTCATGACAACAGACAGTGACCGGATTATTTTTGCCCTGCCGGATCCCGAAATACTGAATGACGGGATCGAAGCCCTTGAGATCAACAAAAACAACCTTTTTTCCAAAGCTATCGAAAAAAGCGTGGAAACACTCCTGAACGAACAGAAAACAAAATGCAGGGAACAGTATGTCTCTGAAAAGGAGCATTCTGACAGAGCGTGGGAAGATATACGGAAATCTTTTGAGGAAACGATCTGTCAATGGCTGGAAAACTACGGTGAACGCCATTACAAATTTGAATTTGTCAGACTGAACGATGCAGCGGCCGGTTCGGCCGCTGTTTTTATGTGACAAAAGCATTAGTCAGCACGGTTTTGTTCGCCTTGACTGAAAACTCTTTTTTGCATAATATAATGAAGTAATTTTTTTGTCATGATTGAAACCGGCAGCGCATATCACATGCTTCTGCATGCAAACAAGAAATCTGCTGACAGTTTCTGTAAAAAAGATTATTCCTGTATATAAGGCAACAGCATAAAACAGAAGGAAGTGATTCCGATGAGCGATCAGAACGCCAAAATCAACTGGTATCCCGGACATATGGCCAAAACGAAAAGGCTGCTTCAGGACCAGATCAAGCGTATTGACCTGATCATTGAAATCTGTGACGCGCGTCTTCCGTATTCCAGCCGGAATCCGGAGCTTTCCTCCATGATTTCCAGAAAACAGCACCTTCTCTTTCTGAACAAATCAGACCTGGCGGATGCCCAAATGAATAATCAGTGGATACAGTATTTCCGCAGACAGGGTATAGAAGCCCACCTGACAAACGCCGCCAAAATGAACAGCAAGGAAACGCTGGGACTGATTGACAAAGCAACAAAAGAGATCGTTGATAAAGCCCTTGAAAAAGGGGTCCGTAAAACAGTCAGGGCCATGATCACAGGGATTCCCAACGTCGGAAAGAGCACACTGATCAACCATCTGTACGGCCGAGCCGTCACACAGATCGGCGACCGCCCCGGCGTCACAAAAAGCAATCAGTGGGTCAGGGTTTCCCCTTATCTGGAACTGCTGGATACCCCCGGCCTGCTCTGGCCCAGGCTTGACAATCAGGTGTCCGCACGCCGGCTGTGCTATATCGGCTCCATCAAGGATGATGTTGTTGATACAGCAGAACTGACAATCCATCTGCTTGAGGATTTGTGCAGCGTTATTCCGGAAGCTGTCGCGGACAGATTCCACCTGGAGGATACGGGCCTGAGGGGCGCAGAGCTCCTGGATGCCGTATGCACAGGCAGGGGATGGCTGCTGAAAGGCGGAAGAATGGATTATGACCGCTGCTGCAGCGTTGTACTGGATGAATTCAGGGCCGGTAAGCTTGGGAGAATCACGCTTGAGAAGCCTTCTGAATTCGATACAGGAGAGGATAAGACAAATGAATGACAGAGCACTGCATGCTGCTGAACTGATGGCATTTGACAGGGATTACCGTACAGGCGGGCTTGTCGTTGCCGGCATGGATGAAGTAGGACGCGGTCCGCTTGCCGGGAATGTGGTAACAGCCTGTGTGGTTATGCCTGAAGAACCTTTGATCCCGTGGATCGATGACAGCAAAAAGCTGAGCGAAAGCCGCAGGGAAAAGGTTTTTGAAGAGATCATGTCCTGTGCGCTGTATGTCGGAATCGGCGAAGTCAGCCCGGAGGAGATCGACAGAATCAATATACTCGAGGCAACCCGAAAAGCAATGCGGAAGGCCGCCGAATCGGTTCCGGCTGACATCTTTCTGATCGACGCTGTTACAGGGCTCGGACTGAAAGGAAGGGAAGTTCCCATTATCAAAGGCGACGCATCCTCTTATTCCATCGCTGCGGCCAGCATCGTCGCAAAGGTCATCAGGGACAGACAGATGAAGGAGCTGGACAAGCTGTATCCTGAGTATGGATTTGCCAGAAACAAGGGATACGGAACCAGGGAACATACGGAAGCTTTGATGCGCATCGGGCCCTGTCCCGTACACAGAAGGAGCTTTATCACTCATTTTGTATGAAGATGACATATGAAACCGGCCTGCTTGGCGAGGATATGGCCTCCGTATGGCTTGAAGAGCATTACGGAATGAAACTGATTGAAAGCAGGTACAGGAACAAAGCCGGAGAAATTGACCTGATCATGCTCGATAAGGATTATATCGTTTTTATCGAAGTCAAAACGAGGATATCAGGGAAACCCGGATGCGGACTGGAATCAGTGAACCGCAGAAAACAGCAGCGGATCGCGAAGGCTGCCACGCTTTACCTGATGCAGCATAAGATGCTGAACCACGCTATTCGTTTTGATGTGATCGAAGTGCGGAATGATGAATTTCTCTATATTCCAAATGCTTTCCAGCCGGGCGGTATGTTTTACAGATAAAGAAAGGTGCGTTACAGACTGATGATATATAAGCGGTTTTCCCTGATCATGGTTTTATTGATGCTGACCGTTATGCTGTTTACCGCGGGCTTCGCTTCAGCGGAGAACCTTCTTGTCAATGCTGATTTTTCCGCAGTTGATGAGGACGGGATCCCTGAACACTGGTACACGGATGCCTATTATCCCCAAACCGGATACAGCGTGTTCAGCACAGGTAAAAACGGTCAGGAAGGCGGAAATACCGTTTCCATCCGCAATATCAATGAAAATGACGCACGTTTTGCCCAGACGGTTGCGGTTGAACCGGACTCCCTGTATATGCTCAGCGGATATATCAGCGCGGAAGAAATATCCGGGGGACACGGCGCCAATCTGAGCATCGAAGGAATCTATGCCTTCAGCGAACAGATATACGATACAGACGGAGAATGGCAGTATATCGAATATTACGGTGAAACAGGTCCTGAACAGCATTATATTACAGTTTTTGCCCGCCTCGGCGGATACAGCGGTATGTGCACAGGAAGCGCAGCCTTTTCAGGTCTTGCTCTGGAAAAGGTGGACAGCATTCCCGATGACGCAATCGCGGATATGTGGTACAGGGAAACCGACGATACGGATGATTATGCGGATGACGCTGAATATGAGGAAGAGGAAGAAGAAACAAGTATTCCCGCGGTATTCTGGCTGATCCTGATCGGCCTGGTCTATCTGCTTGTATGCATGGTTGTTCTGAACCGTCAGCATCACAGACCCGAACTGATCTCAGATTATAAAACAGTATCATCCCTGAAAATCGCCGGTCTGCTGGCTGCGGCACTTCTTCTCCGGATGATCACCAGCTGGTTTGTGGAGGGATATCTGGTCGATGTCGGATGCTTCCTCAGCTGGGGACAGACCATGTTCAAATATGGCCCTGCAGCATTCTATGTAAAATCCGGCTTCTGCGATTATCCGCCTCTTTATACCTATATACTCGGTCTCAACGCCGGTATTTCGGATCTTCTGCACGCGGGCACCGAATGGACGAGGGTTATTTACCGCTTTGTTCCCTCGCTGTGTGATCTGGCAGGGTGCTGGATGATCTACCGGCTGATGATCCGCCAGAAACTGTTCAGGCCTGATACCTGCCTGTTCTTCCTGGGTCTTGCGCTTTTCAATCCGGCAACGATCCTGAACAGTGCCGCATGGGGACAGATGGACAGCGCCCTGTGCCTGATGCTGCTGGCGGTCGCCATGTCTGCCGTGAAGGGAAAATGGGTTGCCGCGCTGCCGCTGTATGTATTATCAGTGCTTCTCAAACCTCAGGCCCTTATGCTCGGACCGCTGGGACTTGTATATATTCTTTTGACCTTCGCCAGGGATCCGCAAACGCGGAAATCCATTCTGACCGGTACGGCCGTCAGCCTGGCTGTACTGGCTTTGGGCGTTATTCCTTTCAGCCTGCAGCAGAACTGGGACTGGCTGATCAAACTGTACAGCAGTACACTGGCGTCCTATCCTCACGCAACGCTCAATACAGCCAATCTGTATTACCTGCTTGGCGGAAACTGGGCTCCTGTGGCGGGCGAAGCACATGTGGCTGCCCCAGTGCTGCTTTGCATACTCTGTGCCGGCTACGGGATCTGGTGGTATTACCGTGCGGAAGGAACAACGTATCACAGCGCTGAAACACTCATCTGTTTCCTTTTCTCAGCCGTGTTTATCGTATGCGCCTTCCTGAAATCATCCTGGGCCTGGATCGGCGGTATAGCCATGGCTTTCCCGTTTGCCATTGTGATCAGTACAGCTGTCCGTTCACGGAATATACAGTTACTGCCCTGGCTCGGCGGACTGCTGTATATCCTTTTGTATGTCTTCGGCATCAAAATGCATGAACGGTATATTTTCCCGGCCCTGCTTCTGCTTGCCCTTGCCTGGGCGCTTCTCCGTGACAGGCGCATCCTGTATATTCTCCTGTTGTATACGGTTACTGTATTCATCAATGAGGGCATCGTGCTGGACAACAGCATCCGCCTGGGTTCAAGCGCCGGTCACCTGAACAAGGATACGGTCTGGCTTGCGGATATTCTCAGCGTGGTCAATATCCTTGGCGCACTGTATGTACTCTGGCTGAATATAGAAATATTCCTCCATGACGGAAAGGGGATACCCGCCCGGGATATGGCTCCGGATCCGAAGCCGGAACCGCATTATGACCGTTTCCTGCACTGGAAACGTATCGATACGATCCTGCTCACCCTGATCACCGCAGTATATAGTGTCATCAGCCTCATGACACTCGGCAGCACAAAAGCTCCCCAGACATACTGGACATCCAGCAGTCCGGATGAACAGATCGTTTTTGACCTGGGTGAATCTAAAAACGGAACCGAAATCCTGTATTTCGCGCAGGTTAGCCAGAAAAACTTTACATTTGCCTCCAGTGATGACCTTGAAAACTGGAGCGATGAAGTATACGCGCAGATGGATCAGGGTCAGTGCTGGAAATGGAAATATGTCACCATTTCAAAAGAAAAACCAAAGGAGGATAAACCTGACTACCGCGAATTCACCAACTCGGAAAGCGGAATAATCCGATTCAGCGGCAGATATATCAGGCTGTCATCCTGCCAGGTCAATCTGGTTCTGAATGAAATCCTTTTCCGGAGCGATGACGGTACGATACTCCCCGCGAAGGTTATCAGTCAAAGCGGAGCTGAACCGGAATCTTCGCTGTTCTCTGATCCGTCAAACATGCTGGATGAGCAGGATACCATGGAAAGGCTTCCCGCATTCCCGGAAACGGAAGAGACAAAACAGGCCAAGATTCAGCCAAGCTGGTGGAACAGCACCTATTTTGATGAGATTTACCACGCCAGAACCGCCTATGAATTCATGCGGGGAACCGTACCGTATGAAACCAGCCATCCGCCGCTTGGGAAAGTGCTCATGAGCCTTTTTGTCTCCCTGTTCGGCATGACCCCCTTCGGATGGCGGTTCGCAGGCGCGCTGGCCGGTATCATAATGCTTCCCGGCATGTATCTGCTGGGCAAACAGCTGACTAAGAAAACCGGCGCAGGACTGATTGCATGCCTGCTGATGGCGCTTGACTGCATGCATCTGACGCAGACGCAGATCGCAACGATCGACAGTTTCCCGGTTCTGTTTATCATATTCGCCTTCTTCTTTATGCTGCGCTTTATGCAGACAGATTTCGTTTCTGAAAAGCTGTCGGTATCCCTGAAGAACCTGGCGCTGAGCGGAATGTTTATGGGTCTCTCCATCGCCAGCAAATGGATCGGAATATACGCGGGAGCAGGCCTTGCGATCCTGTTCTTCTGGCATTGTATCCGGATCATCCGCGTGAATTCTGCTGCAGCCCCGGATATAAGACGCAGTGCAATGGGAAGAACATTCTGGATCTGCGTCTGGTGTATTCCATTCTTCGTGATTGTTCCTGTACTGATCTATCTGGCAAGCTACATTCCCTATATGGCCTATGCTTTCAAACGCATGGATACAATATGGGATTATATCGCTGAAGTGTGGAGAGCCCAGGTTGGTATGTTCCATTATCACAGCCAGCCCGGTCTCGGCATGGATCACTACTTCTATTCGCCCTGGTGGGAGTGGCCTGTCATCGGAAAACCTATGTATTATGCTTCCCAGCAGTATATTCCTTATGATTCACCGGTCCACCACAGTATCTTCTGTTTCGGGAACCCGGTCATCTGGTTCGGCGGACTTGCAGCTATGGCTGTCTGTATATACCGGTGCGCGCTGGGGAGAAGATACCGCATCGAAGGATCTGATTACCTCTGGCATCTGCGTTCCTTCCGCTGGGACTGCCGTTATGTATTCCTCTTTATCGGTATTCTGGCACAGTATCTTCCCTGGGTTCTTGTTCCGAGAGGCACCTACATCTATCATTATTTTGCCAGTATTCCCTTCCTGATGCTTGCCATCACGCTTTGCTTTGACGGATATGGTAAAAAAGCGGAAATCCCTGTTCGGATCGCGGCCGCAATATTTGTTGCCGCTGCACTGGTTTTCTTTATCATCCTTTTCCCTTACGCATGCGGAATAAACGTTTCCACGGGCTGGCTTGACCTGTCTGTCGGGCATCTGCAGATCTGGTATTGAGAAGGGAGTATAGTTCAGTGAGAGAGATTATGGCCAGAACGGTCAGCTTTGGCGTCAGCGGTGTCAGCGGTTTCAAGGTCAGTGTTGAAGTGTTCGGCATTGACAGCATGCCCGGCATGGAGATCATCGGCCTTCCGGATACTTCCGTGAGGGAAAGCAAGGACCGGGTCAACGCCGCCATTATCAACAGCGGCAGGGAAATGAAAGCCCGGAGAATCACCGTCAATCTCGCTCCCGCTGACATGAAAAAGGAAGGTCCCTCCTTTGATCTGCCGATTGCGGTTGGTATCATGATCGTTGTAGGGGCAATGGAACCGGATCCCCATATTGATATGGACAAAACCGCTCTTTTTGGTGAACTGAGCCTGGATGGAAGCGTGCAGCCGATCAACGGAGCGCTTCCAATGGTCATCAGCGCCAAGGAAAACGGTATTCATACGGTCATTCTGCCTGAAAAAAACGCCAGGGAGGTTTCCTGCATCCAGGGGATCAGAATCCTTCCGGTTCACCACCTGAAGCAGGTGATCCACTGGTTTGAAGGCACGGGAAGCATTGCCGAACAGGAACAGATCTCTTTTGAAGCCCTGAAGAATGAAGCGGTTCCCGCAATGGATATGGCGCAGATCAAAGGTCAGAAAGGCGCCAGGCGCGCTGTGGAGGTCGCTGCCGCAGGAGGTCATAATATGCTGATGATCGGTGTGCCCGGCAGCGGAAAAACCATGCTTGCGCGCTGTATTCCCGGCATTCTCCCTCCCATGAGCTTTGAGGAATCACTGGAAACCACCAGAATCCATTCGATTTGCGGAAGGCTGCCCGCAGGAAGCGGACTGATGGTAACCCGTCCTTTCTGCGCACCGCATCATAACGCATCTGTTGCTTCCCTGATCGGCGGCGGACAGGACGCCAAGCCCGGAGAAGTATCTCTGGCCCATAACGGCGTGCTGTTCCTGGATGAACTGCCGGAATTCAGCAGGGGAGCGCTCGAATCCCTGCGTCAGCCGCTGGAAGACGGCATCGTCTCTGTGGCCCGTGTCAAGAGGCAGGCGCAGTATCAGTCCTCCTTCATGCTCGTAGCGGCCATGAATCCCTGTCCCTGCGGTTTCTACGGAAGCAACCGGCGCAGCTGCCGGTGCACGCCGCCTGAGATACGCCGTTACCTTGACCGGGTATCCGGTCCGCTGCTGGACAGGATTGATCTGCAGATTGAAGTGGATTCCGTTCCCGTGAACGAGATCAATGACGCTGAGCCTTCTGAATCATCCGCAAAAGTTGCGGAACGTGTCCGGAAAGCGCGGGAAATGCAGCTTGAAAGATACAGCGGAACAGGAAGGCACTGCAACGCGCAGCTGACTAATACCGAAGTAAGCAGGTACTGTACACCGGATGCTGAAGGCCTCAGGCTGCTGAACATGGCGGTTGATTCCATGCACCTGAGTATGCGCGCATACCAGCGGATCCTGAAAGTATCGAGAACCATCGCTGACCTGGCAGGAGAGGAAACCATATCCTCCGTTCATATCGCAGAGGCAGTGCAGTACCGTGAGCTTGACCAGAAATATTGGAGATGAACCGGATGGAACGAAGTATAACGGATTTCCAGTATGACTGCTGGCTGGCTTCCGCCTGTATGCCGTCCGGATCCGTCCGGAAGCTGCTGGAGCACTTCGGTTCTCCGGAAGCCTGCCGGGAGGCTGTTCAGAGACACGATGAGTCGATCGAATCCCTTGTTACACCGCGCTTTGTCCGCATTCTTTCTGAAACCTGCAGTGATGACACCCTTCGTCAATACAGGCAGAAGCTGGAGAAGCATTCCATCCGGTCGGTTCTTTTTTCAGACCCGCTCTATCCCGTGGCGCTGAAAGAGATCCAGGATCCGCCGGCCATCCTTTTCTACC
>JAEEGL017002650.1_pt1 | contig 12007 bp, 10 predicted proteins | sample 9134231 | NCBI WGS metagenome assembly JAEEGL01 (sample SAMN16246548, study PRJNA631951) | gut metagenome | biome: gut microbiome; feature: rumen; material: fiber-attached | host: Bos | place: Iran: Karaj | collected 2018-10
CTCAAATAGATTCCTCGTTTTATTACGACAAAGGTGTGGTGATAAATGGTGTCAAATGGGCGACGAGAAATGTTGGAGAACCAGGTAGGTTTGTTGAGACTTATATTCAAACTGGAGAATATTATCAATGGAATTGTCGTCAATCATGGAAAATAAAGAATAAAAACTATACAGCATGTGACTCTTATAGAGAAGACACTGTATGGGAATCGCAAAACGACCCGAGTCCACGTGGATGGAGAATCCCGTCATTACAAGAAATACAGTCGCTATTGGATACGACAAAGGTGTTGCATTATGATCATCCATCATATAAAATCAAAATATTTGTTGATAAGTCAACGGGAGATTCTCTGATGTTACCAAATCACGGATATTGTCATTCAGAGCCAAATTTTTACCTGAGTTTGGGGGATCAAGTAGTAGAATTTTACGCTGGAGACCTTATTGCCGATATTGCTGTATATTGGTCAAACTCAATATATTATGCTAATCGTACGAAGTCGAATGTATTTACTGTTGCAAGAGGGGGGCATCCTTTTTGGTCGCATAGAAACAATCGAAATGGTTATTTTATCCGTCCTGTAGCAGAATAAAAAAGTAAAAAAAAATGAGAATGTCGGATACCTGTAAAAAATGATTTCTGGCAATGGGAACAAATGTTAAAATAATAAATCTTTTTTGTATTTGTATAATATGTTCGTATTCTTGTGTAACTACAAACGTATCAAAATATGATCCGCAATTTCAAAATATTTATATGCCACTAGATTGGGAACAATTTCAAAATATTTATAATCAGGGAAAATTGCCACCACTAGATTTGAAAAAAGGTCCGCAATATCTTATTATCGGTGAAACTGAATATATGATAGAAGATTTTTTGCCTTTTATGTCTTTCTCAAAAGATACAATTGAAATACAAAAAAGAGAGATTAAAAAGACATATAGAACACAAATACACACATATAGGTATTGTGATCCAGAAAAAAAGTCCAAATGTGTTTCTTTTCCTTATGACCATTCAATAGCGTCAACGGGAGCATTTGAGAAATTCATAAAAAATAAAAAAACAGACTTACCTCTACATGGCATATATAAAATCAATCATGGTTTACAAAGATATAGCATAGGATGCTATTTTAATGGTAGTCCATACCTGCCGTGGTTGGCTTATGATTCTATACAAGGAAGAATAGATTATTATAAACGCAATGTATTACAAGGTTATTCGTTATTTAGGATTGAAAATGGATGTCTTACGGAACAAAAAATAAGTAATAAAAAACATTTTCTAATATATAATTATAAGTTCTGGGATGTTAATGTTGTTGCAAAAAGAATAATATATAGACCTAAAAAAAAAGAGTACATTCTAATTTATCCTAACCAGCGAAAATTGATAAAAAAATTGTGTAAACAATGGTGCCCTAGCAATGATTGTTTTAATTGTAACAATTACAGAACTTATAAATACTACATTCTCACCCAATGAATGGACGAAATACTATACAGATGGTAACCTACGTAAATTCAAAATAAAGACAAAAACATTTTGACACCTCAGTTTCCAGATTTCCGTCGGTTACATTCCTTACTGAACATAAATATTACACATCATTATGCAAACAATATTTTGAATTATTTTCTACAAACTAAAGTAAAACTATAGAATAAGGCATAATTTTCAACCAAATTTGTATCTATCTTAAATTGCACTATTGGTAATTCATTCGTTCCAACGAACGAATTATCCGAAAGTATGGGCCATTCTTTTTGATTGGTTTTGTCGCATACAAATGTTTGTAACAAAAGAATCCATTACGAACATTCTCGTTCCCATATTTGTATTTTGCTGAACATTTGCCAAAATGTGGAACTGAAAACCTAGGAATTTATTCAAGACGAAGATTTTCGTGCCATCATTTATCTATTTTCAAGGGAATGACGAAAGTTATTCCTTTTTGATTTTTACGTGAATCAATTTTGTTTGCTATGAATAAAAGAAATTGTTGACATTAGAGAGCAAGCGGTAGGGTGATATAATTCGATTGAAATAAGATTTTTTTCAAAAAAAACAATTAAGTTTGTTTACTTAAATAAAGAATATGAAAAAGAAATCTTATTTGTTTGTAATCATTGCTTTAACGGCAAGTGTTTTGGCTGGTTGTTCATCAAATGGGAAGTCGCCGAATGCTTCGAACGAAGATTCTGCCGTAGTTGACAGTAATACAGTTCAGCAAGCCATTGCGGAAGAACCTGTGGAACAAGCAATCGAACGGGAAACACTGCAAAGTCGTTTTCTCACACAGGATTTGAGAATGTACAACTTTTTCGGCAGAGTTAAGAATTACAAGATAATTGAAACATATACCGATTCATTGCAAAATCCTAAATATCGTTATGAGCCGAGCTTTTCTTTGGAGTACGATGCCGACGGACACTTTGTAAAGTATGTGTCGCAATATACTTTGAAATCCTGTGTGACAAAGATGGATGGCGATAAGATTCTTGAAACAAAGGATACTATATGGGATTACGGCGATGATGTTTTTGTGGTGCATGAATATGCATACGATGCCAATGGCTTTGTTAAAACAGAAAACATATATGGTGTTGAAGGTGTGGAAACATCTGAATATACCTATAACGACGACGGAGAACTTGTAAAAATATTTGTAAAATGGGAAGGCGAGGGCACAAAACGTGAAGAGGAACAACAATTCATAATCCTTGAACGAGATGACAATAAAAATTGGACAAAGCGTTTCAAAAAGATATATTCTAAGGAGGGTGATGAATGTGATACGTGTCAATTCACTGTTTCTGGTGCGGATTATAAAATAGAGACAAGAACTATAAACTATTGGTAATTAAACCTAAGAGATTTGTGCTTTCCATCAACTAATTTCCTTTGAGTATTTGGCGTAATAGTGTTTTTTGCTACCTTTGCGGTCTAAAAATTTAGTTATGGATATACCTTCACAATACAATCCTGCTGATGTCGAGGCAAAGTGGTACCAATATTGGCTCGACAACAAGTTTTTTAGTTCAAAACCCGACAATCGTCAACCATATACGATAGTGATTCCGCCACCAAACGTGACTGGCGTGCTTCACATGGGACACATGCTGAACAATACGATTCAGGATATTTTGGTCCGTCGTGCTCGTATGACGGGCAAAAATGCGTGCTGGGTTCCTGGAACCGACCATGCGTCCATTGCCACGGAAGCGAAGGTGGTGAACAAACTTGCGCAGCAAGGTATTAAGAAACGTGACCTGACTCGTGAACAATTCCTTGAACATGCTTGGAAATGGACCGACGAACACGGAGGTATCATCCTGAAACAGCTTCGTAAACTTGGTGCTTCGTGCGATTGGGACAGAACGGCGTTCACTATGGACGACCTTCGTTCCGAAAGTGTGATGAAGGTGTTCGTTGACTTGTACAAAAAAGGACTTATCTATCGCGGACTTCGTATGGTCAACTGGGATCCGAAAGCCCAGACGGTGCTTTCAACCGAGGAGGTGATCTACCGCGACGAAAAGAGCAAACTATATTATCTGAAATATTACGTTGCCGATGCAGCCGAAAATCCTGTCGTTCCTACGAATCAGGAAGGGGAGGTTCTGCATAAGGATGCAAAAGGATATTACGCAGTGGTTGCCACAACTCGTCCAGAGACGATCATGGGCGATACCGCTATGTGTATCAACCCCAAAGACCCGAAAAATCAATGGTTGCGTGGTCATAAGGTGATTGTTCCGCTTGTGAATCGTGTGATTCCTGTGATTGAAGACCGCTATGTCGATATTGAATTCGGTACGGGCTGTTTGAAAGTTACGCCTGCTCACGATGTGAACGACTACAATTTGGGTAAGACGCATAATCTTGAAATCATCGATATTTTCAATCCAGACGGAACACTTTCCGAAGCAGCTGGAATGTACGTCGGACAAGACCGTATGGATGTCCGCAAACAAATTGCAATTGATTTGCAGTCGGCTAATTTGTTGGAAAAAATCGAGGATTATGACAATAAGGTCGGCTATTCCGAACGTAATCAGGACACTGCCGTTGAGCCACGTTTGTGTCGTCAATGGTTTTTGTCGATGAAACATTTCGCCGACATTGCGTTGCCACCAGTTTTGGAGGGAAAAATCAAGTTCTATCCTACGAAATATGTGACGACATATAGAAACTGGTTGGAAAACATTCAGGACTGGTGCATCAGCCGTCAGTTGTGGTGGGGACACCGCATACCTGCCTATTTCTTGCCGACTGCGGAAGGCGAGGAGGAACAGTTTGTCGTTGCTCTCACGCCCGAAGAGGCGCTTGCCGAGGCAAAGAAGATAAAGGGCTACGAAAACATTACGATTGACCAGCTTTCACGTGACGAAGATGCGCTCGATACGTGGTTTTCGTCGTGGTTGTGGCCAGTTTCGCTGTTCGACGGAATCAACACGCCGGGCAATGACGAGATACAATACTATTATCCTACGTCGGATTTGGTTACAGGTCCCGACATTATTTTCTTCTGGGTTGCCCGAATGATTATGGCAGGCGAGGAGTATATGAAGGACGTGCCTTTCAGAAACGTGTATTTCACGGGTATCGTTCGTGATAAGATTGGCCGTAAGATGTCAAAATCGCTCGGGAACTCGCCCGATCCGCTTGAGTTGATGGCGAAATTCGGTGCCGATGGCGTGCGTATGGGTATGATGCTTTCGGCTCCTGCCGGAAATGACATTTTGTTTGACGAGGCATTGTGCGAACAAGGACGTAATTTCAACACCAAGATTTGGAATGCGCTTCGTCTGGTGAAAGGTTGGGGAGTTGCCGATATTGAGCAACCTGAATATGCCAAGATTGCCATTGACTGGTTCAATGCAAAACTAAGCGCCACGATAGATGAAATCAACGACGATTTCAGCAAATATCGTTTGTCGGAAGCCTTGATGACGGTATATAAGCTCATCTGGGACGAGTTCTCGGCATGGTACTTGGAATTGGTGAAACCTGCGTTTGGGCAGCCAATCGACAAGAAAACGATGGAACAGACATTGGAATTCTTTGAAAAGCTGATGTTGTTGCTTCATCCGTTTATGCCGTTCATTACCGAAGAGATTTGGCAGGTGCTGAAAGAACGGAAAGCAGGCGAGAGCATCATGGTTTCGCAAATGCCTACGGCAGAGTATAAGAATGAATCATTAATCGCTGATTTTGAGTCGGTTAAGGAACTTGTTGCCAATGTCCGCAAGGTTCGTCTGGAACGCAATATCTCATTTAAGAATCCATTGGAATTAGTTGTCGCAAATGGTTTGCATAATACTGCATACGATTCAATTATTGTGAAAATCTGTAATTTCTCATCCATAGACAAAGGCGAGAAGGACGCCACTTCGGCAGTGTTTATGGTCGGAACTACGGAATATGCAATCAAGTTGGGTGGTATGGTGAATGTTGCTGAGGAAATTGCGAAGATGGAAGCCGAATTGCAGCATTTGGAAGGATTCCTGAAGTCGGTGATGGCAAAATTGGGCAACGAGAAATTCGTGGCTCATGCAAAACCCGAAGTCGTTGAGAACGAACGCAAGAAAAAATCCGATGCCGAAAGCAAAATCAAGACGTTGCAGGAAAGTATCGCAGCGTTGAAGAAATAATTTTTTTTGCATTTTTCTTGAATTTCGCTATTGCGATGTTGTATGTTTGCAACGCGTTTCGAAAAAGAAATGCTCTTCCGACATATTGACGACTCCAATTTTTTTCGCTGTAACCTAAATAGTCAATATGTCTTGCGCCAGCAAACGGGTCTGACGATTCTCTGTAATCAGACCGTCACACTTCAGAGAACGTGCTTCAGCATGAAGAGTTCCTTCTGATAGAGAAGGACGCCAACCGAGCAGAAAAGCAACGGTGGTCTTATATGCGAGGGAGTTGTCGCCCATTGCGGCGAACAATGAACTAAAAAAATTACCATCAAAAAATGTATTACTATGGAAATTAACAAAAAATATTTAAAAGCATTGCCTCATAAGGATAGTAACAAGGTTTTAGATGTTATAGCAAAAGGCAATTATGAATCATTAGAATGTGTCTATGTTGATAATAGTGGAAATTTTTTTCTTAGTTTATATGATAAAGAAAACGGGAGTGAACTTTTCTATTATTGTTTTGGAAATGATTATATTGAGTATTTTGTTGAAAGACAAAAAGCCCCTATAACAGAAGATGTTAAATCCATTATTGTTGATTGTTGTAAGCGGTATGAACGCATTTACAAGGGTATGGCACACTGGCTGTTTAAGTAAATTTCCCCTGTGCATAGACGCCGCACACATAATGAATATTTTTGTAATCGAAAAATAGTATGTATTAACCTTTAAAAATAGTAACGTATGGAAATCGTGTATGTCGTAGTTGGAATTGCCATTGGCGCAGTTATTGGAATTTTATTCGCCCGTAACCGTAAAAACGAGTTGGTTACAAAAGTTGAGGTGTTGCAGTCGCAGCTCGATAGCGCACAGAAACAACAGGACGAAATTAAGAGTGACGCGGAACGACAACTCACTCAGGCAAAATCGGAGTTTAACCAGCAACTGCAAAATGCGAAGGCCGAGGCAGAGGCACGGCAAAAAGACGCTTTGGAAGCCAAGGACAACGATTGCCAGAAGTTGATTTCTTCTATCGAGGAACATCAAAAACAGGCTATGCAGGCACAAAAGGAACAATTTGACGAAACGCTTGCAAAAATGGTGGCTCAAACCAAGACGGCTACCGAAGAAATGCTGAAACAACGCCAGAAGGAATTCACCGAAAGTAGTTCGCTGGGACTTGGGCAGATTGTGGATCCGCTGAAGGAAACAATCACCAAAATGAAAGAGGCGATGGATGCCACTTCAAAAGAACAAAATATGTTGACGGCAACCATGCAGCAGCGTATTGAGGATCTGATTCAGCATAGCGATGCCGCCAAAAACAGTGCCGACGAACTTGCCAGAGTCTTTAAGCATAGCAGCAAAGTCCAGGGTGATTGGGGCGAGGTCGTTCTCGACGAATTGTTGGCTTCGCAAGGGTTGACAAAGGGTGTGCATTATCATATACAGGAAACTTTGCGCGACAATTATGGCAATGTTGTACAGTCGGAGGAAGGGAAGAAGATGCGTCCCGACGTGATACTCCATCTCGATAAGACACGTGAGGTTATTATCGATTCAAAAGTGTCGTTGACCGCATTTATGGAATATGTGAACGCAGAAGACGAAACAACCCGTCAAGCAGCTATGAAAGCCCATATCGAAAGCTTGGTCAAACACGTGAAGGAACTTTCCTCCAAGGATTATTCCTCATACATTCAGGCACCCAAGGTGAAAATGGATTATGTGATAATGTTTGTTCCTCATTCTGTTGCATTGTGGACAGCGTTGAATGCCCAGCCCGACTTGTGGCGGAAGGCTATGGATATGAATGTGTACATAGCCGACGAGCAGACGCTTTTTGCGGCCTTGAAAATCATAAACTTAACGTGGACACAAATCAAACAGGCCGAAAACCACGAAAAAGTGTATGAGTTGGCAAATGAAATGTTGAACCGTGTGGGACAGTTCGAAAAAAACTATCTTAAAATTGGTAAGGCTCTTGACGATGCCCGTGGTGCATATTCCGAAGGCACAAAGAAACTTACCGAGGCAGGACAGAGCATTCCTAACACATGCAGAAAACTGATTGCTCTCGGTGCTAAACAAAACGACAAGAACAAAATCACCATGCTCGATGTTGACGATGTTCCTGCATTGGACGAAAGCAAGGAAGATGAAAATGTATAGTAAATGTTCATTGTACTGAACAAAAATTTTACAAAATGTTCATTTTATTGAACAAAAAATTGTTAAATATGTTCAAATTGTTAAACAAATTTCTATATTTGCCAAATAAAAATCTGCTGATATGGAAACACTTATTAAACGACATTTGAACCGTATGCAAAACGTCAGTCTTGATTTTGTGAGAAATATGATGAACAAAATCGACTGGAACGAGCGTCTTGTTATGATTAAAGGGCAGCGTGGTGTGGGGAAAACAACTTTGATGACGCAACGCATTGCACAGGTTTTCGGCACTACCGACACCACCAACGTGCTGTATGTAAGTCTCGACAATATTTATTTTAGCAACCATAGTCTGCTTGAGTTTATTGAGCGTTTTCATGCAATGGGTGGCACTCATTTATTTCTCGACGAGGTGCATTTTTACAAGAATTGGAATATTGAAATCAAAAATGCATACGACGAGTTTGCGGACATGCACTTTGTGCTGAGCGGTTCGTCGCTTTGCAGTCTGACCGATGGAGAGGCGGATCTTTCTCGCCGTTGTATTACATATTATTTGCCTTGCCTATCGTTACGAGAGTATTTGAAAATGTTTTACAACGAGGATTTTCAACCAGTATCGCTCAACGATGTACTGACCGACGGCAATAGAATTTGTGCCGATGTGAACGCACGTATGCGTCCGCTACCTCGATTTACCGAATATCTGCAATATGGATGTTTCCCTTTTCAAAAAGAGGGACGCAACAACTACTACACTCGGATTGAAAATATGGTGAACAACACTATTGATGCCGAACTGCCAAAACTTCGCAAGTTTGATGTGGCAAACAGCCGAAAAATCAAGGCATTGCTGGCCATTCTTGCTTCCTCTATGCCGTTCAAAGTCGATATGGTTAAACTTGCCACCATGATTGGTATTTCGCGGAACTCGCTTCTGCAATATCTTCAGTATCTTGATGACGCACGGCTTCTCAGTTTGCTTTATTCCGACGTAAACAACGTTAAACGGTTGCAGAAACCAGATAAAATCTATCTCGAAAATCCTAACCTACTGTATGCGTTATCAAGCACACAAGTAAACGATGGAACGCTACGCGAGGTCTTTTTTGTCAATCAAATGTCAGTCAATCACACTGTTGAATATAGTAAAACATCGGCAGATTTTACTATTGATCATACATACACTATTGAAGTTGGCGGGCGTTCAAAAGATGGAGGGCAGATTGCTGGCGTAGCCGATGGTTTCATTGCCGCCGCAGACGAGGAATATGTTCTTGGTAACAAAATCCCCCTGTGGCTGTTCGGGTTTCTGTATTGAACTTCGCAAAACGATGTAAAATATGACTTTTATGGAATTGATTCCCGAAAAGTTATAACTTTTTGGGAGTTGATTCCGAAAAAGTTATTCTTTTGGTTTTTATAAATGTGTTTAGATTTATGATGTTCTTCCATGCTCGATGTTGACGATATTCCTCATTGGACGAAAGCAAGGAGGAAAATGAAAATGGAAAAATTTAGAAGCGTTTTTCTACCAACTGCCTCTGACACATTCAAATATTCGTTTTCTTCGTATATTACTGAAAAATAATATATTTGTATTCCGAAAAATAAGATTCTTTGCAAAAAGACGGTATGAATCAAGAGAATAAACATCTGCTACAAAAACTGCTTCAACAACATAAGGAGTTGGGTATATCGGAACAGATAGACTTCGACAAGTTCTATCTGTATTCCATCATCACGCACTCCACCGCCATCGAAGGTTCAACTGTTACCGAAGTGGAAGCCCAATTGTTGTTTGACGAAGGAATATCGTCGGGCAAACGCACATTGATGGAACAGATGATGAATCTCGACCTCAAAGTTGCCTATGACTACGGTCGCCAATGGATACAGCGGCACGAACCTATCACGGTTGACTGGCTGATTACACTTGCAGGAAAGGTTATGGCAAGAACTGGCAGCGAGTACAATGCGTTAGGCGGCACGTTTTCTGCGGCAAAAGGGGAGTTGCGAAAATTGAATGTCACGGCAGGAATAGGCGGAAAGTCGTATCTGTCGTATCTGAAAGTGCCACAACGCCTTGTTGCTTTTTGCGAGGAACTGAATAAAAGACGCAAATCAGTTGACGGTTCAGATGTGTCGGCTATCTACGAACTCAGTTTCTGGGCTCATTTTGAATTAGTTAGCATTCATCCATGGGCTGACGGTAACGGTAGAACCAGTCGCTTGTTGATGAACCTGTTACAATGGGAGTTTGGCGTGTTGCCAACAAAGGTGCTCAAAGAGGACAAATCCGAATATATTCAGGCATTGATTGACACAAGGGAGAATGAAGACATCAACATTTTCCTTGATTGTATGACTCTCCTGCATTGCCGACATCTGCAATCCGATATAGACCAATTTATTCAATCAATCAGTGGGAAAGTGGCCGATAAAATGGTTTTACAGCAGAAAATGGTCGATAAATGGTCGATAAAACCGTCTTTGGCACAGAAAATGGCCGATATTTTATTCTATGTGGCCGATAAAGAAGATTTTACAACAGAAGAAATCATATCACATTTCGGATATGCGGAAACCACGGCTAAACGCTATCTACGCCAGCTTGCCGAGTTTGGCTATCTTGAAGCACACGGAGGGAACAGGAACAGACGTTACAGCTGTTTGAAAACATCAGTTCTATCTTCTACCACGCCATAATACTTTGGCATAGCGTCAATAAAAAAACAGCCCTTTATTTCTTTGGGAACTTCAACCCGCGTATGCCCAACAATCTGACGATAGCCGCTAATCTTATCCTGCAATAAAGAAGCCGGACGAATCCAAATAGGTGATTGGGAAACGGTGTCGCCATATTCGTCGTAGCCGCAATATAGGTTGAAATCGAACGTACAAAGCGGCAGGTTGTCAAACGTAATATCATACACATCGTTCAAACAGGCAATGTCGGAAAGCCACGTTTTCGACACGCCGGCATGAGAGAAAATAATATCGTCGTGTATAAAAACAGGTTGGATCAAACGTTCGTCGTAGAGAAATTGCAGATACTCCAGACATTCGTCGTTTGTCTTCTGGTTCCATTGGCTGCTCTGCTCGTTGTTGAGATACGAAGCATCGTGGTTCCCATATAGCAGCACACAACGGTCTTGTAACTGTTGCTTAACGTCAATCAATTTACGCAACGTTGTTTTAAACACATCAGGACTAAGATTCTCATGAGAATCAACATAATCGCCTAAAAAGACAACCTTGTCGAAGGTCTCTTTTTTGAGGATTTCTTCCCAATCCATCAAACCGTGTATGTCTCCAAATACGAGTATTTTCATCTTATGTGATTTTGTTTTTTCCTATTGTTTCCCGGTTAATAGGGTATCGCTAATATAGCAATTTTTTTAAGGATGACGGTTCACCTTTTAAAAATCTTCGTTAAAAGACAGCTCTTTTTTGTAAATTATCCCTACTTTTGTGCGTTAAATATAGAGTTGTGAAGAAGATAGTAGTCTCATTTTGCTTTTTGTTTTTGTCGGCGATGGGGTTCGCTGCCGAAGGTCTTTGGATTCCAATGCTGGTTGAACAACAAATTCTGCCTGATATGCAGGCGCAGGGTTGCAAACTTACCGCCGAACAAATTTATAGTGCCGAAAAGGCGTGTTTGACCAATGCCGTGGTACAAATTGGCAATGGTTGTACGGGTAGTTTTGTGTCGGGCGAGGGATTGGTGCTTACAAATTACCATTGCGTTGAGTATCATATATCTAAAGCGTGCGAAGGAGGAAAAGAATATCTAAGAGATGGCTTCTTCGCAAAGACAAAGGACGAGGAAATCCCGACAACTCGTCTGTCGGCAACAATGATGCTCGCAATGTTCGACGTGACCGACCGTGTGCTCGATTTGAAGAAGGGCGGACTGAATATGAAGCAAATCACCGATTCCATTACCAAGGATTCAACCAAGAAATATCATTTTTCTATAGAGGAGTTTTTTGTTGGGAACCAGTATTTTATGTTTAAGACCAAAACCTACACCGACGTTCGTCTTGTTGCGTTTATGCCTGCCGACATCGCTCAGTTTGGCGGCAACGCCGACAATTGGAGTTGGCCTCGCAGCAGTGCCGATTTCGCCTTGCTTCGCGTGTATGAAAACAACGCACCTGTTCATCCTCGA
>JAEEGL017060033.1_pt1 | contig 12007 bp, 5 predicted proteins | sample 9134231 | NCBI WGS metagenome assembly JAEEGL01 (sample SAMN16246548, study PRJNA631951) | gut metagenome | biome: gut microbiome; feature: rumen; material: fiber-attached | host: Bos | place: Iran: Karaj | collected 2018-10
GCCGGAACGGGAACACGAACGCAGCGGGCAGACTTCCAATGCGCTTCAGCGCGGCCGAGTCGCCGTTGAGATGCGCGAGCCGCAGCTGCGCCACGACCTTGTCCCCAGCGAATGCGTAGAGTTCGCGCGCCTCATCCGCAAGCCCGGCCTCCTCATACCACGTGCCAAGGTCGATAAACGTTTCATGCGGGAACTCACCGCGAACGAACGCGCGAAAATCCCCCTTCCCGCCGCATTTTCCAAGCTCGTAACGCGCAGCATGAAAGAGCGGCAATCGCGCCAATGTCTCCTGCGCAAGCTTCGCCGCACTCACTCGGTCGCCAGATCGCCTCGCCGCGACAATCCGCGCCAGCAAGGCATCAAGGGAATTCGCATTGGCGTCCATTGCACTTCCGGCCAGCCGATAGGCTTCCGCCCAGAGCCCCTCCCGGAGCGCGACTTTCGCCAGCAGGGAGAAGGACGCCGGACGAAAAGCGGGGTGAATGGAGGCGAGGCCCAACCGCTCCTTCGCCGTCGGCAGATCGCCTTTTGCGAACGCGGCAAGGCCGGCCGTGTAGTTCGCGGCGCCGTCATACGTATCCACCGCAAGCGCGCGCTCGGCAAATGTGATCGCCGCGTCGTACCGAGCCTGACGCGCGGCAAGGGCGGCGAGGGCGTTGAGCGCTGGTGTGCAGTTCGCGTCCTTCTCGAGCGCGGCCTTGAGCAACCGTTCGGCCGTGCCGTCATCACCCTTTGCGCGCAGTTTCTGAACGCCGCGTAGGCAAAGCCCCTGCGCGGAGTTCCAGTCGAAATCCTTCGGCATCTCCACGGGACGCGGCCGGACATCCATCTCCGGACGCCCGAAGCCGTCGCGATCTCGCACAACGCCCCACAACTCGTCGAACGTCTCGGTCGCGCCGGGCGCGAACGGCGGAATCTTGAACGGCGTCCGGTCGCACGGAAGAGAGGGCTGCTGGAAGGCGAGACCGGACTGCAGTTCGGTGTACTGGCCGTCGCGGTCGGTGAGCAGATCTTCCCAGATCGCACCGCTGCGGGCGGGCGACCAAAGCCAGATCTTGCGTCCGTACTTGCCGTACGGCGCATTGCGGTGCACGGCGCCGATCCCGGCCTCCGGCCACCAGACGCCAAAGATCCGGTTGTCGCCGTTGATGACATGGTAGGACTTGTTCCCGCCGAAGGCATTTTCGGCATAGACGGAAAGGTTGCGGCCTTTGCCGTCCACAGGCCAGACATGCGCATCGCCGGGATGCCCGACGTAGTTGCGTCCCGGGAAAACGAACTCGGTGGCGGAGGGGAGCGGAAACGCGGCGTTCATCCAGTGGTAGAGCGGAACTTCCACGCCGGCGCCGTTGAACCAGAACGTACGCATGGTGAAATGGTCGTCGCCCGGGGCGAGACGCACCTCCACCTGCCAGGTCGTACGGTTGATGTATTCGGTCGCGCCCGCGAAGTAGCTCGCGCTGCCGTCAGCGTTGGTCCGCACGCACCAATCGACTGGCGTGGCGGAGGTCGGGGCGTGCCCCGTGATGCCGAAGTTGAACTCGATGCCGCCCGAACACCAGGGACCGCGCAACGCGATATTGCGGAACTTGACGGCATGGTTGTAGTAGAGAAACGCACGTCCGGTCGCCTTCTCCTCCGCGCCCCACACCTTGCCACCGATCTCCGGCAGCATCGTCACGCGGATCTTCTCGTTCTCAAGGATGACCGCCTTCCATTTCTTCGGCACAGACTTCTCCGTCGAGCCGTCAAAGCGGAAATACGGATACAGCGGAGATTCCGTGCGCGGTACAGGATCGGGATCGGAGAAACCGTAGGTCGGAAACTCGATTTCCGTCACGTATCCGCTCGGCGCGTCCGATGGCGGAACCGTTGAACCCTCCTTGAACGCGACCGCACCAAACGCGACACCAATGGACGAGACAAGCAGGCAAGACATGAGGATGCTGTTTTTCATGCCCGCTATTGTATCACAAACGCAACCGGAATGCGTGTTCTGTCACGCATAAAATTGCAGTCGGATCGCTTGCGATGTCAAAGGGAATACTAGATCCGCCGGATATCGGCGCCAAGGGCGCCCAGCTCCTTCTCGACGGATTCGTAGCCGCGGTCGATGGAGCCGGCGTTGAGGATCGTGGTGCGTCCCTTGGCGCAGAGCGACGCGAGGATCAGGGACATGCCGGCGCGAATGTCCGGCGAAGTTACGGTGGTGCCGCGCAGCGGCGAGGGCCCCGTCACAACCGCACGGTGCGGATCGCAAAGCACGATCTTCGCCCCCATCTGGACGAGATGGTCCACGAAATACAGGCGGCTCTCGAACATCTTCTCGTGGAAGAGGCAGGTGCCACGCGTCTGTGTGGCCAGCACGATCAGCACGGACATCAGATCGCTCGGGAACATCGGCCACGGCCCATCCGCCACGCACGGAATCGCATCGCCGAGATCATACCGCATGCGCAGGCGCTGTTTGGCGGGCAGCACGACAACGCCCTTCTCCGCATCGACCGTCCATTTGATCCCGAACCGGCGGAGCGGACCCGACAGAATCCCGAACTGCGCGACATCAACCCCCTCCAGGGTCAGCGCGCCGCCCGTGATTGCCGCCGCCACGAGATAGCTCACGGCCTCGATGAGATCGCAGCCGATGCGTGCCGTGGTGCCGTGCAACATCTCCACCCCATGCACGACAATCCGGTTCGTACCGGCGCCGAGAATGCGGGCCCCCATGCCGTTCAGCATGTTGCAGAGATCTTGCACATGCGGCTCGCAGGCCGCATTGTAGATCACCGTGTCGCCATCAGCCAGCACGGACGCCATTACGATGTTCTCGGTGGCGGTGACGCTCGCCTCGTCCAAAACGAACGAGGCCCCCTTCAGACGGGTGGCGGCGCCATGCCGCGCCGTGAGCTGAAGGTTGCGTTTCGTGTAGCGCACCTTCGCGCCGAGCGCCGCAAATCCCTCGAAGTGCGTGTCCAAACGGCGATGCCCGATACCGTCACCGCCCGGCGGCGGCAACGAGACGCATCCCTTGCGGGCGAGCATCGGTCCAGCGAAAAGGATGCTCGTGCGGATCTTCGCCGCCAGCTCCGGGTCGAGACGCGCCGTGCGCAGCTTCTGCGCCTGGATTGTGACGGTTCCCGCGGCGGCGTTCCGCTTGATGGTCGCACCGAAACGCGCCGCACATTCCAGCATGCTCGCCACGTCCGCGATGTCTGGCACGTTCTCGAGCGTGACCGGCTCAGAGGTGAGAAGCGCCGCGGCGATCATCGGAAGCGCCGCATTCTTGTTTCCCGGCACGCGGTGGATACCGCTGATCGGCCTCCGTCCTGATATCTCAAATCGTCCCATAGTCCGGAATGCACGATCCTGCAATGTTGATGAATTTTTCCATGCCGTAAATTATACCATAATCCAGCTTGCCGCGTTCTATAGGGGCTGTTGTACACATTTTAGGGTGACAGGTCCAATAAGGCCGCTGTCGAGATACTTGGAGTCCGCGGCAGGACCGGCTATTGTCCAGGTGGTGCGGGATTCCGGCGGCAAGTGGGCGTCGTGGACAAGCGTGTTGTACCAGGTGCTGGTCACCCAAACCTCCAGTTCGTTCTCGCCGTCAACAAGTGCATCTGTGATATCGACGGCATACGGCCAACACCATAGCGTCCCCAGATCCGTTCCGTTCAGCCGTATCCTAGCCCATGCCTCGACCCGTCCCAGATCCAGCGTCGTCCGCATGCCCTTGCATCGCTTGAACGCAAATCGGGTGCGATATGCAGCCGTGCCGCTGAAGACCGGAATCCGCGACTTAGCCGAAGTCATGCCATTCGTTTCCCACAGCTCTTTCCACGGCACCAGATAGTCCAACCGTACGACTTTGGCGGCGTGAACGCCTTGCGCCGGAAACTCAACGGTCCAATTCGCTACGGCGAGAGGAACCTCCTCACCTCCCTCGCGCCGCCGATTCACCATGCCCCCGTCATTCTCAGGCAAATCCCGTCGGAACACGACAAACGTGCTCCCATCTTTCGGAAGGTCAAGCGCCACTGTCGTCGTCTCGGCCGTCCTTGACAAGACGCAGGCGACCGTGCGACGACCCGTGACGGGATTCCACAGCTCCGCTTTTCCCCTGGCCCTGAATGTCGCCGTGCCAGCCCACCCGTTCTCCTTCGCCGTGGCGACAAAATAGATGTCGGCAGACTCGTCGACACGATGGTACCATGCGAGGTCGTCAAGTTTGGCTGCAGAAGGAGAGACGATCACGTCCGGCACCGACCCTGCGGCGACGAGGGCCGATTCCACTTTCGCCACGTCTCCCGCCACGATCAATCCTCCGCGTGCCGCCAATTCACGTAAACGCTTTTCGGTGGAAGGTTCTAGGAACGTGCCGTCAGGAATCCAGAGCACACGATACGAGACGCCGTCCGGCAAGACGAAACGCCCGTTCACAACATCGATCCTCGTCAGAAGCGCATCCGTGTTGATGTAATCGTACTTTCGTCCGTCGGGAAACGCGGCATCTTGATCAGGCTTGTGCCCATATGCGTCGCCCAGAAGCCAAAGCACGTCCACCACCGGCTTGCCGCTCTCCATCATCAGGCCCACACGCGCAAGGTACCGTGAGAACGCCGGCATGTGTTTCCACCATGTCTGGTTGCGCAGAAAAGGCGTACCGATCTTGCTGCCGAACGAAGAACCCGGCGAAAGCGTCCCTCCCGAACAGGGATTGTGCGTGTACGTATGCAGGACCAGATGCGTCACGCCTCGCGCATAATGCTTGTCGGCAACGCCCTTGAGCAAACGAAAATCCTCGTTCCATGTAAGATCGAAACTGGTAAAGGCCTCCGCCGCCACGCGCACCTTGCCGTACAGGTGCGCGGCTGATACGCACGGCTGCACCGGCTTGAAGTTGTAGGTGCCCACATACGTTCCGTTTGTGTGCTGCTGCCAGAATTCGCACATGGGCGTATCGGCATGTTTCCAGAACTTGAGAAGATCGCCATGGATGACATCGCCGAAAGCCGTCTCGTATTGTATCTCCAGACCCATTTCGTGCGCCCGTTCAGCCATGCGGCGGTAATAGTTCTCCTCGACGAGTTCCCCTAGCACACGTCTCCAGTCGCGTAGGAACCGTTCCGTTTCGGAAACGTCGTCAATCATCCAGCCAAATACGGCCGGCAGATACGGACGCAACGCGTAGCCGGCGCGGGAACGGAAATCGGATTCCAACGTGCCGCTCCAAGTCTGGCGGCCGCATTCCCAGCTGTCGATGAGAACGCCCTTGACTTTCTTGCCTTTTAGAGGACCGTCAACAAGCCTCTTCACATATCCGGCGAAGTTCGCCTCCGCGCCACGCGTCTCGAGCTTGCTGCATTCCCAGCCCGTCGCCTCCTTGGGCGCAGGCGCGTTCACCGTGCCAAGATTCACATGCCCGATGCGAAGTAGCGTCCATTTGCCAGCATGCGGCGCGCGCCAGCGAAAAGCGCCATTGGCCGACAGCGAGGACGTCACGTCACGAACATCGCGCAGGTGTACGTAGGCAGCGGCATCTTGTTTCGGCGGCGCGCGGTGGACCAGGTCCCTGTACGTCCATCCGGCAAGGGATTCCCAGTTGTCGGGATGTGCCGCAGAGAGAAAACGCATTGCCGGATTTTTCGTGGTTGCGCGCTTCCGTACCGTCACACGCCAACGCGAGGCGGTCATTTCATCGCATGCGATCGAAAACCACGGCGATTCTTGCCATCCATACATCCAGTTCGATTGCGGATAGCCTTCATCGGCGACCTTGATCCACTTGCCGGAAACGTCTTCCGCCTCCAGGACGATGCTCATCTTCGGAACGTATATGTTCTTGAAGTCCAGATCGCCGAATGGCTGTACTTCCAGCGTCCGGATGGTGACCGGATTCGCGAACGAATAGACGGTTGTATCGCCCAGGACGTTTGTCGATGCCGGCACGAGCGGAGCCCCCGTATCGCCGACAGGCGCGGGGAAGGCAAGAACGCAGATGTCACGGTAATCCGCATCCCCATCGGTTTTGCAATGTCCATAGCGAATCTGGGATGAACGCGGCAGAACGGCCTCCACCAGGCCGTCCGCACCGGCTTCGGCATCGATGCGTCCCTGCACAAGCCTGCGCATGGCGTCCGCAGGCTTGATCCACGGGCCTCCGCTCATGGACCATCCAGGGCAATTCTGCAATTTGAACGTGAGGCCCCGCCGTGCACATTCATCCGCCACATGCGCCACGAGCGAATCCCATTCTGGACTAAGGCATGGAATCTGCCGCTTGACGCCAGGCCATTCGCCGCCAAACTGCCCGTGAAAGAACTGTATGCCGGAGAGTCCGGCCTGGGCTATGGCATCGATGTCCTCGGTCAACCCTTCCTTCGAAGCATTGCCGCCAATGATGTGGAACCACGTTTCGGGATGATGCTCCTTCGCGGGATGCGCAAACGAGTTGAACTCCATGCCCTGTACGGATGCCGAAACGGCCACCGCCACGGCGACACCTGCTGCAACTGCCTTCATTGACCTCTTTTTGGGGGCAAAGCGTATCTCCCGTTGGCTATCCCGTTCATACCCTCTCCACGTCATAGCCGAGGTAGTTGGAGAAAGCCTCGACGATGGTGGCGGACCAGCTGCCGCGCACGAACGCGACATGGTGGCGGTAGCCGTTCTTCGCCATGTAGTTGAGCATCGCATTGGCGTCACCATCATCCTTGCGGAAGACGAAACCCGTGCCAAAGAACGCCTTCTCAATCTTGTCGTCCGTCGCCTCGCCCTCGGTGACGAACGCGCAGAGCTTTCCATCCTCCGTCTTGAAGCTTCCCACCGTGAGCGGCATCGCCTTCATCTCGCCGCCGAAGATGCCGATGCCCGTACCGGGTCCGTACGCCTTCTTGAACATGAGATGTTCGCCGATGCAACCCTTTCCGCAGAGCATCGAGCCCGGAATCGCCGAGCAGTGGAACATGATCGCTTTGTCTTTCGCGCCGCCAAAGTTGTTGTTGACGTCAAAGAGACCGACGGGTGAGTCGGACGCAAGCGCGACCGCCCGCATCATCACGGCGTTGTTGACGTCCATCTCGCAGGCGGCGGCGAGGCCCGCCTCGTTCAGGACGCTCATCGCAAGACATGGCGCGATGCCATAGCGCTTCTGCAGTTCGTCCCAGCAGCGGATCGCCAACGCGTCTAAAGAGAAGCGCCTTATCAGAATGTCGAACGCCACGCCCAGACGCGCGATGGCGTCAATTTTCTCCTCTGCCACGCCCGCAAAGTCGGCGTAGGCGAGATACTTCTCGCGCTTCGCCGCAACGGCGTCATGGTAGGGCGCGTTGTCCTCAACGCGCCGTTCGGCGGCGTGGGGACACGCCGCCCTACCAGAATCCAGACTGTCCATGATTGAAAACACTTCGGCGAGGTCAACGGATTCGACATTGATGCCCTTGCGCTGGAGTGCGATTTCATCGACGCGCACCGTCTTGAACGCCGTCGTGCGCGCACCGATGGCGCCGAGGTTGAAGCGGCGCATCCCTTTCACGACGCGGCAGACGGCGGCAAAGTTCCGCAAATCCTCCGCAAACTGCGGCGAGTCGGGATGCTCCGCGAAGTCCGTCGTGAGTGTATACTTGATTCCGGCCTGGCGCAGCACGTTGCACATCGCGATCTTACCACAGACAGAATCGCGACGGTGCGAGAAGTCCATCTTGCCGGGTTCGTCTGGATACGCCTGCACAAGGATCGGCACGGCTGCATCACGCAGCGCAACAACGGCACCGTTCTCGTCCCCGAAGTTCGGGAGCGAGAGGATCACGCCGTCGTATTCGCCGCGGTGCGCGGCGAGGAAGTCAGCGTACTTGCGCCCCTCTTCCGGCGTCTCGACGGCGTCGTAGCGCGTGCCCGCGCCTTCCATGATCAGCGCTTCGTGTCCGCTTGCCGCGAGCACGCGCTTGAAGTCGGCGATCGCCGACGCGACCAGTTCGCCCGGGAAGAACCCGCGATTACCAAAGTAGATTGCGAATTTCATAAGTTGATCTCCTCCAAAGCCTTTCCCTTCGTCTCAGGGCAGATGAAGATTGCCCAAAGCAGATGTGCCACAAGGCATGTGCCGAAGAACGCGAAGATGGCAGCCGCCGCCCATGTCGCCGCCATCGCCGGGAAGACGAACGTCAGCACCGCGCAGAACGTCCAGTGCGTGAAGCTGCCGAAGCTCTGCCCCTGGGCGCGGAATCGCTGCGGGAAAATCTCCGAGATGAACACCCAGATGACGACACCCTGCCCGAGCGCGAAAAACACGATGAACGGGAAGATACAGAGCGCGGCGAGAATCCCGAGATCGAACACGAACGCCGCCGCCGTCGCGAAGTGCGCGGCGATGCAGCCGATGGAACCGACAATCAGCAACGTGCGGCGTCCGAGCCGGTCGATAAGGAACAGCCCCACGAACGTGCCAAGACCGAGCACGACGCTCATCGCCGCCGCCGTGCCGAGCGCGGCCTGCGGGGACAGACCCGCCATCTCGAACACACGCTTCGCAAAGTACATCATCGCGTTGATGCCCGAGAGTTGGTTGAACATCGCGAGGAAGAACGCCAGCAGGATCGGCCGCAGGTTGGCGCGGGAGAAAAAACCCCTTCCCCGCTCGTCCGCCGTAGCTTCAGCGAAGGCGGATTCCCCGTTCCCCGTTCCCCGTTCCCCCATCCACCGCGGCGACTCGCTGAGGAAAAGTGTCATCAGCGTGAATACAAATGCGGGCACGGCCTCCGCGCCGAGCATCCACCGCCAGGCATTGTCGCCAATTCCGCCAAGCGCCCAGTTCACGAACTGCGAAACCACCATGCCGAGGACGATGTTGAACTGAAAGAGTCCGCCCAGCCTGCCGCGGCTCTCCGCCGGGGATATCTCGGCGATATAGACTGGCGCGGCGATGGATGACGCCCCAACGCCCAGCCCACCAATGAAACGCGCGACCATGAGGTCAGTGGGGCCGAATGCGATCGCGCTCCAGACCGCCGAAACGAGATACAGCACGCCTACCCAGAAAAGCGTCGGCTTGCGCCCGATCCAATCGCACACCTTCCCGCCGCCCATCGCGCCGAGGACGGTCCCCCACAGGGCGGAACTCATCACCAGACCATGCACGAAAGACGAAAGGCTCCACACGGACTGAATCTGCTGCTCGCCGCCGTTGATGACGGCCGTGTCATAGCCAAACAGGAATCCGCCCATCGCGGCAGCGAAGGCAAGAAACGTCAATCTCATGTTACCTTTTCCCATACTCCTACAAATGATGCCGAACGTCATTCTGCCATGAAAGCGTTAACAGCGAGACGCACGACCCCTTCTTAAAGCGGTTGTTCCGAAAAGTTGAAGTGCGACACCTTCACGCCACAGCTCTTGAACGTCTCGACCACGGTGCGGAGACGCTCCGGCGGAAGTTCGCAGGCGATCACCACCGCATTGGCACGCGTCTCGGCGATGATGCGCCGCGCGTCCATGTGCGGTCCGTCCACGCGGATGCCACCGATAATCTTGCCGCGCAGGAGGATGTCATCGTCGACGAGTCCGACAATCACGCGCTTCTCCTGCAGGAACTTGCGCACCAGCTCCCGCCGGAACGAGCGGTAACGAAGCCCCGCACCGAACACCAGCACACGAGAGACCTCCGGATCGTCGGCCAGGCGGCGCGCGTTCACGAAATAGAAGAAGTCACGCAGGAACGGGCGGACGGACCGGACGGCCATCAGCAACAGCAGGGAAAGGCCGAAATGGATCGCCGGGAACGCCAGCATACGACCCTCGTTGTAGCCCAGCAGCACGATGATCACCACCGAACACAGCACGCCCAGCGCCACCCCGAGGATGAGCCGGATGTAGTTGGAGAGCATCGCACGACCCCATACGGTGGAATACGACCGAAACGCCACAAGCGCGAAGAACACCGGCACGACGCGAAGCGGGAGGAACGTGTGGAATGATTGCGGGGTGGGACGGATCTTCAGCACCACGAGCGTGACGTACCACATCACCGAAAGGATGAGGATGTCGGCCAGGATCAGCAGCGGCACGGAAAACGCCGCGCGGCGACGGCGGCTTTGGGAGGTATGGTCGTGCGCCATGGCATCCGCCAGCCGCCCGGCGTCCCAGATCTCCACGCGCGACATGTCCCGAACGACCACAACCGTCCCCACGATGAAGGCGACGATGAACAGGGCGGCGGCACGGTCGCGCAGCACTACGCCTCCAAGCCCCACCAGCACGAGAAACGCGGCGAATCCATAGAGGAGGCCGGCGGTCTTCCGCTGCGAGACGAACTTGCGGAGCAGGCGATGGTGGAGATGGTCAGAATCCGCCTGCATCACGCGTGAGCGCTCGCCCGTGGCCGCGTCTCGGCCGTTGAGCACCGCACGCACCGTGCGACGGATGATCGCGAGTGACGTGTCGAAGATCGGCACACCCATCGCCAAAAGCGGTACGCCGATGCCCACGAGGAACGAATCGCCGGCGCGGGTCAGAAGCGGCGCCGTCGAAAGGAAAAAACCGAGGAACATCGAGCCGGAGTCCCCCAGAAAGACGGAAGCGGGGTTGAAGTTGTAGCGCAAGAACCCCAGCACCGATCCGATGAACGCCAGATGCAGCAGAATCTGCCCGGGCGACCCGACGAAGAACATCGATCCCGCCATGCCGACGGCGGCGATGACGGCAAGGCCGGAGGCGAGGCCATCCAGACCATCAATAAGGTTGAAGGCGTTGATCGCGCCGACGATCCAGAAAACGGTCAGCGGCAAGTCAACCCACAGGGGAATGGACGGGAAGAAGAAATGGAACCCCACATGTCCCCAGAAGAACGCGAGGGTCGCAAGGACGATCTGCCCCAAAAGCTTCACGACGGGCTTCATTCCGAACCAGTCATCGTAGAAACCGATCGCCCCAATGCCGAGGGAAAGCGTCAGCATCCGCCAATAGATGGGATCCTTGATGGCCGTGGAAATCGGCTTGTCTGTGAAAAGGACGAACGCCGCCGTCGAGAGGGCAAATGCGAGAATCACCGCCACGCCACCACCGCGCGGAATCGGCGTCGCGTTGATGCGCCGTCCGCCCGGATTGTCAACCACGCCCATCTTCCGGTTCAGTTCACGGACAAACGGCGTGAGGATCAGCGACAGGATGAGCGCCGCCAGAAAGAGACCCCAGTAAGGAAGCGTCTGCTGAAGCATTTCGAGGATGGCGTTCAGATGTGTCATTCAAAGCCCCCCATGCGCTCCAGAAACGCCTTCAGCTCCGGCTCAGTCGCGCCCGTCACATGCACCGCGAGCATGACCCACCTGTCCACACGGTTCAGAACGGAACGGTCAAGGACGTCCTGCCAGATGCGGCGCGTGTGGGATGCCGTTCGAAAGCCCGCCTGATTGAAGAACGTGTAGGCTTCCATGCCCGGCAGACCGCCGGGCTTCACGATGTCGATGGCATGCCACGGACGCCCCCCCGCCTCGAAGTTGCGCGGGTTGGACATCACATAGCCCTGCGACGGCAGACAGAGCTCCGGCCGGTGGATGGAGGCACGGGAGGTGCCGCCGATCACGAACGACACGAGGAAATGCGCGCCGGACGGCGCCACATAGACCTTCTTGACGACCTCCGTATCCTTCGGCAGGATCTTCAGTTCGGCCTCGGAGATCTTCTGCTGTTCGGCAAACTTGTCGTCATCCGTGATGAAGCCCTCGATTGCCGGGAACGAGACGGACGGCGCCTTTGCGATGGTGGCCGCCGGCGTGATCGCCTGAAAGATGAACACCGACACGAAGAACAGCATCGCCAAAACGGGGAGTATCTTCCCCTTCCACAACGCAGGAACCGGCACTGGCGCCACGTCCGGCTCGGCGACGGCCGCCGCCGGCTTGACGGGGGTGCGGAACAGACGGTCGATCACCTCGCCCATCAACAACATCAGGGCGATCGCCACAATGAAGACGATGTAGCCGGAGTAGTCGTGGTAGAAGCCTGTGGCGAA
>JAEEGL010780557.1_pt1 | contig 12006 bp, 7 predicted proteins | sample 9134231 | NCBI WGS metagenome assembly JAEEGL01 (sample SAMN16246548, study PRJNA631951) | gut metagenome | biome: gut microbiome; feature: rumen; material: fiber-attached | host: Bos | place: Iran: Karaj | collected 2018-10
GAGCCACGTGAACCAACCCTTTTTCCCGACTTTTTCAATTAGGGGGGCTTACTTTTTAGAAAAAATAGCCGCAACGCCTGTTTATCGGCATTGCGGACGGGTCATTTATCGCTTTTTAAGTTTTAGCGGACACCAATAAAATTTTTTAATGAAATAATAAAGTTTGATAATGATGAAAAATACTACTTTCTTACAACATTTTCTGTCCCTTTCGGCGGTACTGTTGCTTTTATTTTCTGTGCCATTCTCGGCAAGTGCACAATCACTGTGGGGAGACGCCAACGATGATGGCCAAGTCACCATCTCGGACGTGGTAGTTCTCATCGATTATGTGTTAACAGGAGACGATTCGTCAATCAACGTGGAGAATTCTGACCTTGACGGCGACCGTGTTATCGGTTTGAGCGACATTACAATGCTTATCGATTTCATCCTTTATGGACCACCCGAGGACAACCTCCCGCAGACTGAGACGTTCACTGTTGAAGGTGTCTCGTTCACAGTGGTGTATGTCAGGGGAGGAACATTTATGATGGGGCCTTCTACGGGTACTGGTGATCAGGCTTTTCGTGTGACTCTTTCAGATTACAGCATAAGCCTAACAGAAGTCACCCAAGAATTATGGGTGGCTGTAATGGGATACAATCCCAGTTGGTTTAGCAGCAACGGAGGGTTTGTGGAGAATCTGCAGCGGCCTGTGGAACAGGTGGATTGGTGTGCATGTCAGGATTTTTGTGCAAAGCTGAATAAACTGACGGGCCGCGACTTCCGCCTTCCCACCGAGGCTGAATGGGAATATGCCGCTCGCGGCGGCAACAGGAGCCACGATTATCTGTTTTCAGGCGGCAATGACATTGATGAGGTGGGATGGTATGCTGGAAACTTACCTCCTGTTGAAGATTGGACTGAAGGTGGCGGCACACAGCCTGTCGCCATGAAAAAACCTAATGAATTGGGTATATATGACATGACCGGCAATGTCGCTGAATGGTGCCAGGACTGGCATGCGCATTATCCCAGTGCACCTCAGACTAATCCATCGGGCCCATCTTATGGTGAATATAAGTTGATTCGCGGAGGGTCTGTTGCAGCGGAAATGACGGGTTGTTATTTGAAAGAACGCACCCTTATTGGCGTTCCTTATGCTTGGGGGGCTAATGTGGGTTTCCGCATAGTCCTTTCAAATCAATGATTATGAATTTAAGAATTATTTGGCGCAATGAAAAAAGCATTATTTATTGTAGCATGTGTGTTTGCCACATTACAACTCCATGCCGATCTGGTCGATGTTAAGACGGCTCAAGCTACTGCTCAACGGTTCATGCACAGTCAGTCGGCAGCTCGTCGCTTGGCATCTGGTTCAAATAACAGCATCAGGCTGGTTCACACCGAGGTGAATGCCAAACTCAATGATCAGCCTGTCTATTATGTGTTTAATTCTGAAGCCGGGTTCATGATTATATCGGGTGATGACCGTGCCCGTGAAATTCTTGCTTATGGCGATAAGCCTATAGACATGAACCGGATTCCTGACAACATGGCATTCTGGCTGACTGTTTACAAGCAGCACATCGAGTATCTTCAGTCACATCCTGATGCTGTTGCTGAGAATCCCAAGGTCAAGTCAAGAACAGCGGGAAAAACATCCATCATGCAAAGTGTTCCCCCCTTGCTCACTTCTCGTTGGGCACAAGATGAGCCTTTCTATAACCAATGCCCTTATTTCATCTTTCTGGATAATCTGCAGTGCCTGACGGGTTGCGGTGCCACGGCGGTAGCGTCGGTGTTCCACTATTGGAAATATCCGGTGGAGCCTACTCCGACGATTCCCGGCTACAGGTACAGGTTTGCTTATGGAGCCTCATCCTACCCCATCAGGATTCCCGAGTTGCCGTCAGTGACCTTTGACTGGGACAATATGCTTGATGATTATCCCGTCAACGGTTATACCGTTGAACAGGCCGATGCGGTGGCACAGCTCATGCGCTATGTGGGACAGGCTGAACAAATGCTGTACACGCCTAACGGAGGAATGTCTTACGAAAGTGGCATCCTTAATGCTTTCAAGACCTTTGGCTATGATGACGGGCTTGAATTGGCCATTAAGGCAAGGACCGACCAGTATGGCTATGAGGAAAAACTCATTAACGACGAGGATTGGGCTGCGATGCTGCAGAATGAACTGTTGGAATGTCGCCCGGTAGTCTATTTGGCTTATCAACCGATATATAATCAAGGTGTTATCCGGAACATATCGGGTCATGTATTTAACGTGGACGGGTATGATGCTAACAGTGACACCTATCATGTGAATTGGGGATGGAGAGGCGAGGCTAACGGGTATTTTGCATTGAATGCTTTTGAAGGCAATGCCCGTTTGTATAATCTCGGGCAGAGCATGGTAATCGGCATCGAACCGCCAGCAACGTCCCCCACCATCAAGGTTCCCCCTCATGTTGGCATAGAGAGCTATGTAAATGAACAAGCTACCACTACGTTCAACGTCAACGGCAGGTCATTGACCGGTGACGTGTCGTTGAGACTACAAGATGCCGATGGGGTGTTTGCAATAGATGCCACCAGCATCGCTGTTGAGGATGCAATGGCCGGGAAAACAGTTACCGTGACCTATTCTCCCAAAGAGACCGGCTCTCACACCGCAACCATCATCCTGAGCAGTGCCGGTGCGCAGGATACCACCCTTATCCTTCATGGCACATCCAAACTGAGGGTATGCACCCCTGTCATGCTGCCTGCCGACAGCGCACACATCACCTCGACACAATTCCGTGCTGATTGGATTGACAACACGGTTGCCGAGAATGTGAAAAGCTATACCCTCGAGGTTTCCACCAACCCGTCGGTGATGTTGCTGGAGGCAGCAGACTTTAGTGACTATCCCGACATTATCGGTAACCAGGTGTCGTGCGCCGAACAGTACATCCCCCAAGGGTGGACCTATGACGGCACAGGTCTGTGGCTTGACGGTGGTTGTATCGAAATGATGGCAGGCAGTACTTTGACCACAAGAGATCTTGATGTTTCACACCACAATAAGGTGACGGTAGTCATTACCGCAAAAAACTGGAGCAATTACAGAAAGGCTAATCTAACGGTTGCCAATAGCGTGGCAAGCAAGCAACATACGTTGAGCGACAATTATCGCGAGATTATCACTGTGCTTGACTGCGCCAATAGCGAGACAATCCGTTTCACTGCCGATTATTATTGCATGATTCAGAAAATCGAGATTTACGCTGGTGAACTTGAAACACCAAGCCTGCGCGGTATCCATGAGGATGGCGATGCCGTTTACCGCCTCATCAGCGGAATTACCGACAAGAGCTGCGTCATCGAGGGTCTTATCCCTGGTGGCCTCTATTTCTATAAGGTGAAGGCCATTTATGCCGACGGCAGCGTGAGCCCGTGGAGCATGGCACAAATGGTCACGTTATTGGGCGAAAATCCCAATGAGGATAAGATTAATGGACAAACGAAGTATTAATTACTTAATTATTAGACAATTATGATACGAGCATCATTTTTATACAGATTATCGCTGGTGGCAGCCATGTTGATGACTCCGCTGCTTGCCTCGGCCTACTATTATGTCTCGCAATTCGACCCCGACCAGAATGGCGTATCAAATATCGCTGATGTTACAGCCGTTGTTGACTGTCGTTTGGGACGCGGAGCTGAGGGCGTAAACGCTGATGTGGACCGCAGTGGTAAAGTAACCATAAGTGATGTAATATGGATGATAGAATTTCTGCTTCATCCCGAGAATTACCAAGACCCCTATTATTATACCGTCGTTTACCCTGATTATATCATTCCTGAGAACGCCGAGGAATTCTCGGTTAACGGGGTGGATTTCGCGATGGTACCGATAGATACCATCGACGAACAAGGGAACCTGGTCCATAAATTCAGCTTGGGTTTGACCGAAGTGACTGTTGAACTGTGGGAAGCTGTGATGGGCAGTAAGCCGCATATTCTTTTCCCGACTCCGCGTTGGCCCGTCGTATTTATCACTTGGTTTGAAGCCTGTGAATTCATTGACCGCCTGAATATACTGACAGGTCGTGAATTCCGACTTCCCTACTCTTATGAATGGGAGTTTGCCGCTCGCGGCGGTTTACTGTATCACCAGTACGATTATGCCGGTAGTGATAATTGCGATGAGGTATGCTGGAGTGTTGACAATCTACCTGTGAATTGGAACTACTATGGTTGTGCTGTCGGCATCAAGGAACCCAATGAACTTGGCCTCTATGACCTTTGCGGCAATGTGTCGGAATGGTGCTGCGACTATATGGGTTATTATGAAGGAATGCCTTATTTGGATTTAATCAATGTCGTAGGGGGCTGCTGGAGAAATTATGGGTATCAATGCACCATCAGTCAGAGTGTAAAAGATGCTGCTATACCTGAAGAGGGTTATATTGAGGTTGGAATGCGCTTAGCCCTGTAATGGCTGACAATCCATCATCCATGTGAAAGCCCTAAGTGAGACCTTGATGGTGCAAATATAGGGTTTCTATGAGGTACTTGTATTTAACATGTTAATTGTTAGTGGCATTTATGAAAAGACTATTGTTTTTAGCTGTTGCACTGCTTGCTACAGCACAATTGTGGGCTGGCTCTGTCGATGTGACGGCAGCCCGTGAAACAGCTCGGCATTTTGTGGCTGAGAGGAAATACAACGGTAAGTTGCTTGCACCGATTTCAGGAGAGCTCAACCTCGCATATACCGAAATAAACAGTCACAAGCTGGATCGCGCCGTCTTCTACGTGTTCAATTCTGATAACGGTTTTGTCATCGTTTCGGGTGATGACCGTGCTGTGGATATATTGGGTTATGGCGACCAGTTGTTTGACGTCAACAGTATTCCCTGCAATATGCGTGCATGGCTAGATACCTACAAGGAGCAGCTGGAATACTTGCAGGCTCACGAGGACTTGCAGGTCGAGAAGCCGTCAATGGTGGCTCCGATGATGAGCATTGCCAGCGTTGAGCCGCTACTTACCGCCATGTGGGATCAGTCTTCTCCTTATTGGAATCAGTGCAGATTCCAAGGCGTACAATGCATGACGGGATGTCCTGCCACTTCGGCAGCGATGGTGTTCCACTACTGGAAATACCCTGATTTCGAGACGAACGAAGTGCCTGCCTACCAGTGCTATATAGGTTTGGCTGGTTCCCCCTATATCACCATCCCCGTGTTGCCCCCGGTTACCTTTGATTGGGACAATATGCTTGATGTCTATTGGAGTGGTCAATATAATACATTGCAGGCTAATGCTGTTGCCACGCTGATGCGCTATGTCGGCCAGGCCGAGCGTATGGAATATGGCCCGAGCGCAAGTGGTGTGCATGTTGACAGCGCCTACCTGATAGCTGAAGCCTTCAAATTATTTGAGTACGATAAGGAGACCGTGCGCCTGGTCAAGAAAACAAGCCTTTATAGTGATGCCGAGTGGGCGGCAATGATCCAGCAGGAACTTGCCGCCAGGCGCCCCATTGTGTATTGCGCCGTCGGCAGCAGCGGTGGCCATGCCTTTAATGTGGATGGCTATGACCAGCAGACCAATATGTATCACATCAATTGGGGTTGGAGCGGTTCGTATAATAGTTACTTTGCCTTGAACGCCTTTAATGGGAACGGTAATCTGTATAACCAAAACCAGCAAATGGTGATTGGCATACAGCCTGGACCCAGGGTGCCCCGTCTCAAGGTGAGCGACACTTCCTTGACCATGGAGTGCTATAAGGGCCAGACAGCCACTGCCACCTTTACCCTTAAAGGTAGTAGCCTGGAGGGTGATGTGACACTCACATTGCTGGACACCGCAGGTGTGTTCTCGTTGAGCGAAAACACCTTGCCGATGGATGATGCCAAGGCTGGCAAGACCTATACAGTAACCTATACTCCTAAGGTTCCCACTACCTATACTGCAACCGTCACTTGCAGTACTCCCGGCATTGAGGATATCATAGTCGAGCTCACGGGTAACTCCCCCTATGAACTTTACTCTCCAGAAGTCCTTCCGCTTGATATTACGGCTGTGACTACGACCTCGTTCCGCGTAGATTGGCAAGACAACACACCCTTGGAGAACTTAGTGAGCTATTCCCTGGAGGTGCAGCCCAAGCCTGATGTCATGTTGCTCAGCGAGGGGGACTTCGGATGGGTGCCCCTTGAAACGGCTAACCATGCAAGTGATGCTGCGAATTACTTGCCCGAGGGTTGGACTTATGAGGGCAATTATTTCTACCTTGACGGCGGTTATGTCTCGCCAGGAAAAAACGGTGTCATCACTGCCAACTTCAACCTGATGGGCTACAACAAAGTGAGTGTCCTTATCAAGGCAAAGAACTATCCCAAGAGTTCTAATACGGAACTGAAGATAGCCACCTCAGAGGCATCCGAAGAATTGGTCCTCACTCCTGAGTTTGAGACATATCTCGTCGTGCTTGACTGCAATAATACTGGGCAGGTTAGTTTTATCGCTGGCTATTATCCTGGAATCCAGAGCATTCAGATTTTTGGCGGTGAGATTGTGGATCCCGAGCCTTATACCTTGTATGCTCCAGCCTTGAGTACCGAGGGCGAAAGAGTGATTGAGGGCATAGCCCCCGAATTGCGGTCTTACACCATCGATGGACTTACTCCTTGCATTACTTACTTCTACCGCATGAAGGCGTTTTATGTCAATGGTACAGAAAGCGCTTGGAGCAGTCTTATGGAGGTGACCCTTCCTGATTCTTTGGTACTTCTGGGTGACCTGGACCAAGATGGATTGGTTACAATCAGCGATGTCACGGCTCTTATTGACTATATCCTCAGCGGAGAAGCCGGAGCTGGGATTGACGTCTCGGCGGGTGATTGTGACCAAAATGCTTCAGTCAACATCAGTGATGTGACTGCATTGATTGACTACATATTGAGCGGCACTTGGTAAAATGGCAAGGGCATCGCGAGGCTCATGGGCACCGATGCCGCTTCCTAATCCAAAACATTGCGAGGCTCCAGGGTACAATAACCCAGAGCCTCGCAATCCTTTTAGTTTGAATCTGATTGAAAATTAATGGGTTGTTAAAGGGTTGTGTCATCCTGTGCCCATAGCTGTGTTGGCCTTACTGCAGCAAGTATGGAAAACCGAAACAGAAAAATTCCATCAAAAGTTTTGCCATGTCGGCGAGTGTAAGTACTTTTGTTGTTCATATCTGCTTTGCAAGGATGTCCTTATCCTGCTGGCGGGGCGCAATTAAGATTACTGAATGACTATATGTCAATAGACACATCATCTGATAATAACGACATGGTTCTGAACTCAGATCTCGATATGAGGGATCGTGGGGCTAATAATCGCCGTATTGCCAAGAATACACTCGTCATGTACATCCGTATGATCGTCATGATGCTTATCAGCTTGTTCACAAGCCGAGTGGTACTGCAAGTGCTGGGCGTTACTGACTATGGCGTTTATAATGCCGTTGGCGGTGTGGTCTCGATGTTGTCAGTGATTTCCGGGTCTTTGTCTCGAGCTATCAGCCGCTATTTGACCTTTGAATTGGGCCGAGGGGATATGGAGAAGTTGAAGAAAATCTTCTCCACGTCATTGAATGTTCAGATTGTCATCTCTTTGATTGTCGTTCTTGTGGGTATAACAGTTGGAGGATGGTTCCTTCATACCAAGATGAACATTCCGGCAGATCGAATGGGTGCCGCCGATTGGGTATTGGCCTTAAGTCTTGTCTCGTTTGCGATCGGGTTGATAAGTGTGCCTTATAGCGCCTCAATCGTTTCACACGAACGGATGAGTGTTTTCGCTTATATGTCAATACTTCAGGTGGTGCTCAAGTTGCTGATAGTTTACGCCTTGTACTTGTCGCCCTACGATAAGCTGAAAACCTATATGGTATTGGGCGTTACTGTCGGCATCGTCATACGTTTTATCTATGCCCGGTATTGCAAGAAACACTTTGAAGAGTGTACTTACAAACTTGTGTTCGACACCTCTCTGTTCAAGGAAATGACGAGTTTTGCAGGCTGGAATTTTCTTGGGAGTGCGGCATGGATATTCAACAGTCAAGGTATCAATATCTTGATTAACATTTATTTTGGTGTGACCTTGAATGCCGCAAGAGGAATAGCCAATCAGCTCAATGGAATTGCCCATCATTTTATTGACAATTTTATGGTGGCATTGAATCCGCAGATCACAAAATCGTATGCTGCAGGAGATTTACCCTATATGCATCAACTTGTGTGCAGTGGGGCGAAGTTTTCATTTTTCCTGGTGATATTCTTTGCGATACCGATTTCGTTGGAGACCGAAAGCATTCTATCTTTATGGCTCGGAAAGGTGCCCGAATATTCAGTCCTGTTTGTCAGGATGACAATGTTGTGCACCATGACCACTGTGATTGGCAACACCCTTGTCACTGCACAGTTGGCAACAGGAGATATCAAGAAATACCAAATCGTCATGACGGTTTGTGGTTTTTGGGTTTTCCCGCTCACATGGTTGGCTTTTAAACTTGGTGGAGGCCCGATTTGGTCCTATGCTGTCTTTGCAATCGTGTATTTTGCGTTGGTTTTTGTCAGAATTTATTTGGTTAAAGATCTGATCAAAATGAGCTGGGGCATATACCTAAAAGGTGTGCTTTTGAAATGCGCAATTGTGCTGTTGATATCCATGGCCTTGCCATTATTGATTTACTTGACAATGCCGAAATCGGTATTCAGGTTGTTATTGCTGTGCCTGGTTAGTTTCACATCATCTGCAGCAGTCATCTATTGGGTGGGATTGAATGCAAAAGAGCGCGTGACGTTGATAGGCATGATAAGGTCTGCTTTGAAAAAGGTCAAGAGCTCCTAATGAAGATGAATCCGTTATTTGCCCAATGGTTGGCAAGGTAATGGGTGAATTGTTCATTTTCAATAAGAAATCAGGGTGTAAAGCACTACCGTAGAGCCTCATCCTGATAATAACAAAGAAATAGATATGGCTATATTGAGAAAAATAAAGAATCTTCTAAGACCGGCCCGAGTAGTGACTGCTAAGGTGTCTTACTTGGCTCCGAACAACAGCTTGGAGGGTAAGCGGATTGTTGTCACTGGCGGCACTAAAGGTATCGGTTATGCTATAGCCAAACGACTTACCGAAGAGGGCGCTAAAGTCTTAATAACAGGTCGAAATAAAAGTGAATTGGCAAAGGTCTCTCAGGAACTGGGTTGTTATGCCTTGTCATTGGATCTGACCCAGATTGAGTCTTTTGATTCATTTGTAAACCAAGCTATCAGGGAGCTTGGCGGCATCGACTGTTTAGTGAATAATGCAGGTGTCTCGCTGCATGAGAGTTCCTATAAGGCTGTGTCGCCCCAGGGCTTTGACCTGCAGATATCCACTAATATGCGTGGGCCGTTCTTCTTGACGCAGAAGGTGATGTCCCACATGGAGCAAAATGCGGTTAAAGGCAACATTTTGTTCATTTCTTCTGAAACCGGTGATACGGTTGATTGCCGCCCTTATGGGTGGACCAAGGCGGCTATTAATAGCCTGGTTCAAGGACTTGCCTATTATCACATCAAGAATGGGATAAGAGTGAATGCCATTGCTCCTGGAGTGACAGCGACGGCCATGACAGGCTTTAACCCTGAGAGCAATCTTAATTGTTCTTATAATCCCAATGGCAGGGTTTACCTGCCAGAGGAGATTGCCGAGGTGGCGGTATTCCTGCTCTCGGATGTTTCAAATTGTATATCAGGACAAATCATCACCTGCAATAATGGCAAAACCATTAATGCGAGGTGGAAATAATAATCTTCAATTATGGATAAGTTTTATTCTGCTGAGCGAAATGTGCAGATATTGGTGGCACTGCTCAAAGCCTACGGAATTAAATATGTTATAGCATCTCCTGGCACAACTAATATCAATTTTGTGGCCAGTGTTCAGTGCGATCCGTTTTTTAAGGTGTTCTCTTCGGTTGATGAGCGTTCGGCAGCCTATATGGCCTGTGGTATTGCCAGCGAAACTGGGGAGCCTGTTGTGCTGAGTTGCACTGGCGCCACCGCATCAAGGAATTACATCTCGGGATTAACCGAGGCCCATTACCGTAAGTTGCCGGTATTAGCCGTGACGTCAACCCAAAATCCAGTGAAGGTGGGGCACCTTGTCCCTCAGGTAATCGATAGGTCGCGACAGCAGGCCGACACCGTTGTGGAGAGTTTGCTGTTACCCATTCCTCGGGATTCTGAACAGGTATGGGATTGCGAGATCAGGGTGAACAAGGCGTTGCTCGCATTGAGCCGTCATGGTGGAGGCCCTGTCCATATCAACCTTGAGACATCTTATAATAAGGATTTCTCGCTCCGTGAGTTGCCTCCCGTGCGCAGGATTCGTCGCATTATGCCACATGAAGAATTCCCGAAGTTGCCCGAAAAAGGCAAAATCGGCATCTTTGTGGGTGCTCATCAGCCTTTCAGCAAAGAATTGACCGAGGCCGTAGATGCCTTCTGTGCTGTTCATGATGCGGTTGTCTTTTGTGATGTCACCAGCGGGTATCATGGTAAGTATGAATTCCATGCAGCACTGTTGGCCTCTCAATTCAACTGGGGTAAAGAGCCCATACGTCCAAATTTGATGATTCACATTGGTGAGGTCAGTGGAGATTATTCAATGGATGCACTTGTCCCCGATGTATTGTGGCGCGTGAGTCCTGACGGGGAAATTAGGGATCGGTTCAAACGCTTGCGCATAGTTTTTGAAATGGAGGAAATCACGTTCTTCCGTCATTATGCCGTTGGTGATGGCAACAAGACCGGCTATCTTGAAACTTGTCGCAAACATAACAATCAGGCACTTGAGATATTGCCGGAGTTCCCCTTCTCTAACGTTTGGATTGCCAAGCAGAGCGCACCGATGATTCCTGAAGGCTCGATCCTGCACGTGGGCATCTTGAACTCATTGCGTTGCTGGAATTATTTTGATTTGCCCAAGGGCGTGAAGACTGCGTGCAACGTGGGTGGCTTCGGCATTGATGGTGATGTGTCCACGCTTATCGGGGCATCACTGGTCGATCCTGACAGATTGTGCTTTGCGGTTGTGGGTGACTTGGCGTTCTTCTATGACTTAAACGTGCTGGGTAATAGGCATGTAGGGAAGAATGTGCGTATTATGCTCATCAATAACGGGCGTGGTACAGAGTTCCATAATTTCGACCATCCCGCTTCACGGTTTGGCGAAGATGGCGACCCCTTTATGGCGGCAGCTGGGCATTTTGGCTTTAAGTCTCCAAATTTGGTTAAGCACTTTGCCAGTGATTTGGGATATGAGTATATGAGTGCATCCAACAAGGAAGAGTACAAGGCATCCGCCGCTAAATTCTTTGCCCCTGAGGCAAAAGACCGTCCTGTCGTTTTTGAGGTGTTTACAGACTCTGACGATGAGAGTGATGCTATCAAGTTGTTGCGTAATTCATTGATTGATAGCGAAGGCTCGATTAAGCAAATGGCACGAAAAGTGTTGGGACCCAATCTGACCAGCAAAATTGGCCAAATTATCCGCAAGTGATTTTTTTTGAAGGCTTACCTGATTCGGTTATTGCATTAATTGTTGTTAAAATGGTGGTGGGGGGATGCAACTTTAGGGCGTCTACGGTGTCTAAAGATTGAAATCTGGGACAAAATGTTGGATTTTTGCAAGAGAGTTAGTATCTTTGCAGATTGAAACAACGTGAATGCGCAAGATGAAACGGTTACTCTACATAGTGGTCTGCCTGTTGGCGATGGGTGCTGCGGTTGCTGCTCCTGTCCCCGACAACTTCTTGCCGCAGCGTGTAGAGACTGCGGTGACTGGACCAACTGCGCAGGGTGCTGAAGGCCGGATCATCTTCACTGCCGGCAACAGTGACGCCGTGTTCAATGTCTATTCCATCACTGGGCAGCTTGTTAAAGTGGTGCGTGTGAGTGCTGAACAGCGCGTATCGGTGGA
>JAEEGL010928227.1_pt1 | contig 12006 bp, 10 predicted proteins | sample 9134231 | NCBI WGS metagenome assembly JAEEGL01 (sample SAMN16246548, study PRJNA631951) | gut metagenome | biome: gut microbiome; feature: rumen; material: fiber-attached | host: Bos | place: Iran: Karaj | collected 2018-10
AGCTCCAGTCGGCACAAGCGACTTTATTATCTTTGAACAATGTACCGTCGCAGTCTTCATCCGCATTTAGTGTGCTGTTGTTGCATGTCGTTGGTGCTTCGTAAGAACATGCGTCGTAATTAATCGTACAATCGTCGTTGCACGAGACATTGCCTTTGTTATAGTCCGAGCTCCAGTCGGCACAAGCGACTTTATCATCTTTGAACAGTGTACCGTCGCAGTCTTCATCTGTATCCAATGTGCTGTTGTTGCAATTTTCTCTTAGATCAAGAGGCTTCTCACACTTTTGCAACGACGTATTGCATTTGGTTTTACCATCATTTCTCTGGCTACAGCCAGAGTCATCTGTGCATTCGGGCACTGGAACAACAGGTTTTTCGCATATCGACTTTGCCTCGTTGCATTCTGTCAGCCCATCGGTGCGATTGACGCAATCGGCATCCGACTTACAGGATGGAGCTTCGGAGTTTTCGACACTTTCGTTGCAGCCGGCAGCACAGCTTAAAGCAAACAGAAGCGACGCAAATTTAAGGAATGTACGACCGATACATGCGGAGGAAACTAACGAATTTGTTGGAGTTTGGTGATTCATATTATCCTCGACAAAAAGATTTCAAATCATAATTTTGGCTTGGTACAGCTCAAATTAACCTCAAATGACAAGCAAATTTTATACCAATAAAAAAATGTCGTAGTCATCTACTAGAAAGCCAATGAGCGGATCAAAGGCCACCATAAATGCCACACACCATTGTTCTGAGAAAGGAACATTATAATTATTGCACAATTCTTAGCTGCGTTGAACCAACGTGGATATGGGTTTCTGCCAAAGGGCTATGCAATATGGCTTATAGCTTATTGCTTGTGGTTCAGTTCAAGGATGACTCCAGGCTTCCACGATAAGCCATCAGCCATAAGCGATTTGCAACCACGATCGTGCAACAGAGCCATACATTGAGATGATATTACCCGGCTATCTTGCGATACGCCGAACAAAATCAAATGGCTCATTTGGGCCATTACCAGAGATAAGTGCTGTCGTTCTCGCAGATTTGGCGGATAATTCCATCGCGGATTTCGTATGCTTCGCCCCAGACGGTTTCGCGGCCATCACACGAAAGCAGGTAGCTGCCGTCGGTGAGGGCGAGGAATCTGTGTCCGAAGCTGTCTGGACAGGTGATATCGGCGAAAAGTCGTCGACCGTCGAGCATGTTGTCTTTTACCATCTGATAATGTGGCAGGATATTTGTTTTGGTCAGTCCGAGCCCAGGAATCCAACGCTGATAACCGGGATCGAGCGATTCACCGTCGAGTTCGGGCTGCGCATAGACGGTCTCTGCAGCGTTCATCGTGCCCGCGCTGATACCGATAACAATGCCGGGAAATGCGCGCATTTTTGCAGCCAGATTGATGCGCTCGAAAAAAGCATTTTGCGTTGGCACGTGGCCGCCGCCCAGCATCACGACCTGATAGGATAATAAGCATTCCTGCGTGGTATCGAGTGCGCGATGGTCCCAGAGATCCAACGTTTCGAGTGGTAATCCGGCGTCGCGAATGGCATCTGCAAAGAAGGCGATCATTTGGTCGTTCTGGGGATCATCGTCAGGAAATGCCGTAATCATCAGCGCTCGCGCCGATCGTGGCCAATATTTGGCGAGATTTTTAACGAACTGATTCATTTCGTCGAGCCCAAGAACTTTACGGCTGTTATCAAGAGGCCCGCTTGGGCTGCTCGTAAAAAATCCTATCATGTATATCTCCTTTAGAAATGCGTTGTTATCACTGCAATACGCCAGATACTGAAATATCTGCTATTCAAAACTATATATACATATTCCCGCAACGGCCATCACAGTAATCATCAAAATGGGACTGATTTTAAAAAACTTCGTTGCAACGAAAGTAATTATAAAGATGATAATACTTACGACAAAAGTGAACAAATCATCTTGATATGTACCGAAGTTTTCTCTGTTCATCAACAGCAGAGCGGCAGCGGCAAGTAAACCAACAACTGCAGGACGCAGGCCGGTGAGCACAGATTCTACATTCGGATTCTTTTTATATTTCAGAAAGAATTTACTGATGATGAGCATGAGTATAAACGACGGCAGAACGAGAGAGAACGTTGCTGTCGCAGAACCGAGTATGCCGTACCAATAGCCGTGATAACCTGCATTTTGTATGGCCGAATAGCCGACATAAGTGGCGGCATTGATGCCGATTGGTCCAGGCGTCATCTGGCTGATGGCAACGATATCGGTAAATTCCGATGCCGATATCCACTGATGATGCATGACTATCTCATTGTGGATGAGAGAAATCATGGCATAACCGCCGCCGAATCCAAAGAGGCCAATTTTAAAAAAAGTCCATATCAGCCAGAGATATATCATGGTTCTGCCTTTTCTTTTGCGCGTTTAATGCGACCATAAATATATCCGGCGATACCGGCAAAGAGTATGATATAGATTGGCGAAACGCCGGCGATCCAAATCAGAAGCGCCGAAACGATGGGGATCCAAATTGTATATCGATTGATTTTGGCGGATTTGGCGAGTGAGAATGTTGGTGCAGCGATGAGTGCAACGACGGCGGGTCGGATGCCTTTGAAGGCGCGTTCTACGTAGACATTATCGCTGAATGTATGAAAGAATATGGCGATGGCGAGGATGATGAGAAACGAGGGCAATACAGCGCCGAATGTTGTGACGAGGCTGCCGCGGATGCCTTTGAGCTTATAGCCGACAAAGATAGAAATATTGACAGCGAAGACGCCGGGGGCGGATTGAGCGATGGCGACGAGATCGAGGAATTCTTCTTTTTCAATCCATTTTTGTTTTTCGACGACTTCATCCTGAATGAGCGGGAGCATGGCGTATCCGCCGCCGATGGTGAAGAGGCCGATTTTGAAAAATTTGGCAAAAGCAGTGAGATAAAAGTTCATCGTCAGTCGCTGTAGATGAGAAGAAACGATGGAAAGCCCGGCGTATTTGCGTTAGCAAAAGCCGGGCAGCGCGGCTGCATTGCGGCAGCAAAAGGCCGCGCAGGCAAGACGTATCGGCGTAAGCCGATAGTCGGCCGACATAAAAAACACGGATTATCCAGCATCCTTATCTGATGAGCAGAATGACGAGCAGGATAACGAGCAGGACGCTGAGCGCAAGCAGGGCGATGAAGAGCGTTTGAAAGCGAATGCCGAACAAGGTTTCGGAAGCTTGAGAGAACTGGTCACTGCGAGCGGGGGAGGGGGCGACGATAGGTTGTGAGCCGGATGGTAATGGTTCGACGATGGGATGGCTTGCGGAACGGACGGCGGAAAGATCGCCGGAACGCAAAACAACGCCGTTATCGCTGGAGTCTAGCGTTGCGGAAATGCCGGAGATGACATCGGAGCGCACGCGGCTCATTTCTGAGAGCTGCATCATGCTGAGGCGCAAAGACTGGCTTGGATTGGACTGACCTGCAGCGACCCATTCCGGGATGCGGTAGAGGGCTTCGAGGGCATCGTTTGCCGAAGCATAGCGGTCGCTGGGGGATTTTTGCAGGCATTTGAGAATGAAAGCGATCATGTCGGGGCTGAGCTCGACTTCGGGCCGCAGAACGAGTGGCGGGACTTCGGCGTTGACATGCTGAAGCATGACATTGAATGGCCGATTGCCGGGAAACGGCGGGCGCGATGTGGCGAGTTCATAGAGCACGCAGCCAAGGGAATAGAGGTCGGATGCGGCGGTCACGTTTGAAGCAGTTGCCTGTTCGGGTGACATATACCATGGCGTACCCAGCGCCTGGCCTGACATCGTGATTTTGGCGCGATCCGTGAGTGCCGCCAAACCGAAGTCGAGCACTTTGACGAAGCGATTGTCACCGTCCTGTCGCGTAATCATGATGTTATCCGGCTTGAGATCGCGGTGGATAACATTCATGGCGTGCGCTTCGGAAAGCGCATTGAGCACCTGCTGTGCGACATGAATGATAAACTGGCCTGAGAGCTCAGATTCGGGAATATTCGAGAGCTCAATGCCCTTGACGTATTCCATGACGATGTAGGCGATGTTGCTGTCTTCGACGCCGGAATCGATGAGCTGAACGACGTTGGGATGGACGACACGGGCAATGCTGCGGGCTTCGCGCTCAAATCGCGCCATAATCTGCGGATCGGCTGTATGCGCTTCGGAAAGGATTTTGATGGCGACGATGCGATCGAACTGAATCTGTCGCCCTTCGTAGACGGTTCCCATGCCGCCTTGTCCGATGCGCTTTAGTGCAACAAAACTGCCGCCCAATGGGCGTCCCAGAACGTTAGGATCACCTTTGATCAACTCGGAGGAATCCACACCAAACCACCCGTCGTTAATGCAACGGGCTCCGATTTCCGGTAGTTCACACCGACACTTTGGACAAACTGCGACCAATTCCCGAACTCCATCTCTTTTGCATTTTGAGAAGTTACAAAATGCGCCCTTTTATACTCGAAAATCGACAGAAATACAACGAGAATGATTCAATCTGCAGATTGGTTGGTAACAGTTCGTAACTGTTCAGCCGTACACAAGCCCGTTAGGGCTTGTATATCAATAGCCCCCGGCAACGCCGGGGGATGAGGCATTTTTTATTCTCTCTCTCCCAATTTTTTTGCCAGCCCATTGGGCTGGCAAAAAATTGGGGCAAAAAGAGGGGAACACTTTGATCCCACGGTAGTCGCTGCGCGCCAACCGGGGCTATTGATATTGAACGCCTATGGCGTTCTCACACAACGGCTGAACAGTTACATTGGTTGGTAACATTTCAGCCGGGGCTCTGCCCCAAAAAAGTTAAATGCTGTAGCCCAGCCCTGCGGGGGGGATGATATCGATTGCCTACGGCGTTTCGGGCATAGGGCAGAGGTGCATCAGCGCATCTTTTGCGGCGTTTTGCTGTGCTTCTTTTTTATTGGCACCCAAGCCTTTTCCTGTGAGCACATCGTCTACGAAAACGGCCATCTCAAACGTTGGCGCATGTTCCGGACCGGTTCTTCCGACGACTTCATATCTCAGTTTTCCATGACGCGCCTGGACGACTTCCTGAAGCCGTGTTTTATCGTCCGAAGACAACCAGGTGCCATCGGGATTGGCCAGATAATCCGCATGGTGACGCAAAATAAAAGCTGTCGCCGGAACAATGCCGCCATCGAGGTAAATTGCCCCGATCACAGCTTCGTATGCATCGGCAAGCGTTCCCGGACGAAGCATTCCAGCCAAAGAGATTTCGCCTTTTCCCATGCGGACGAAATCTTCAAAATCGAGTTTTTGGGCGAGCTGATAAAGCGCACCCTCGCAAACCAGGCGGCTTCGGCGTTTGGAAAGCACACCTTCCTGTGCTTCGGGATAACGCCGATAGAGTTCATCCGCGATGACGAAATCGAGAATGGCATCGCCAAGAAATTCCATTCGCTGGTTATTATCACAGTGATTTTCAAAAGCATACGAACGATGCGTAAGCGCAGCCTGCAGCAGGGACTTATCTGTAAAAATATAGCCCAGGCTTTCTTCAAACCGGCCTAAATCCATTCCATCAACCCTGTTTTGAAGCATCGGCAGATTGCATTTTACGACGTCTCGACAGAACTCTTCGAATCTTGAAGATGAGTTCCTGTGATTTAAATGGCTTGTCGATATAATCATCGGCGCCATACATCGGGGAGCTCAGTTCGTTGAGCGTTTCGCCAATACCAGTCAGCATCAGCACACCGATATCCGACAGTTCCGGTTTGCTGCGCACATACTTAAGGATTTCCCATCCTGTCAGCTCAGGCATCATCACATCCAGAATCACCAGTTCGGGATGTTCCGTCAGAATCAATTCCAGTGTTTTGGCGCCATCATTGGCTTCGATGAGGTCACAGTCCATGGTTTCAAGCTGCAGATGCAGCAATTGTCTCAGGTCGGGATCGTCGTCTGCAATCAGAATCAGCGGTTTATGTTCGGACATATCTGAGCTCCACGAATAATATGGTATTTGGTTGCGAAATAATAACTATTCGGCTTTCTATTGACTTTCGTCGCATAACATGCATGCCATGCAGGGTTTTAGCGAAATGGGGATGGGGCCCCGCCCCAGTGCCGTCAAGTTCTATTTGGGCATGTTCTTTTCTGTCGCCCTTTCAGGGCTAAAATCCTTGGAAATCCATGATCCGGGGGTTCCGCTAGCGCTGCACCCCCGGCTGTACACTGTCGCCCTTTCAGGGCTTTCATCTCAAGCTTTCATCTGTTTTTTGAAAGTACGATAATGTCAAGCATTTTTAGAATGCGACGGCCCAGAGAAAGGACCCCATTTCGTCTTTTGCTGCCATACGATCAGGCAAGATATGGAAGCATGTAAAAAGTATTGCGGGTTGCACGGGCCTCAGACCCTTGGCGGGGTCCGGGGCAGAGCCCCGGCTGAATCGTTACACGAAATAAATGGCTCTGTTCCTCAGGGGCAGTGATATCGTTGTTAAGTGTTATAGAATGCCACGTGCACGTTCAGCACGTCGCAGGAATTCTTCGATGCCGTCGACGCTGTAGATATGCCATCTGAACTTGATGCGTTCCATCTCGAATACAAGAGGCAATCTCGTTTCCTGGTCATGCCCGGAAGCAGGAATTCTCAGGTTGATATGGACGTATGAATAGCCCGTATCGTCGGCGATTTCGACTTCTTCGATTTCATAAAATCCCTTGACCCGTCCATACCATTCCGAACGAATCAAGCCAGACAGACGCGCCAGCTGTTTGCACACCTCTTCGCCATCACACAACTCGCGCACGACGCGATTATCTCCCGTTGGCATACTCGCCATCATCCGCGATATGGCATCAACTTCCGGTTCAAAAACCAACCGACATCCAGCCAGCGAAAATGCCGCTGCGAGACTCAGAATCATCCCGAAAACGACCTGACGCAATCTCATCACAACCTCACATTATGGCATGCGTTCGATAGGCAAGCAAAGGTTCCTCGTATTCGAACTCCAGAATCACATCGAGCAAAAAGTCGCCCAGGTTATAATTCCCTGGCGGCACCTGCGTAAAATCTGTCGCTGCGATAAAATCGAGCGCAGAAATATAGGCTTTTTCGAGTGTTTCGGGGTGAATCGAGAGGTTATTCATCGCCGGCCCATAGAACCGGTCTGTTGCCATATCCAGAATATCCTGCAGACAGATATTGTCGACGATTCCGCTGCGATGAATAAATGGAAACAGCTCGCGGATATCGACGCCAAAATGCTTTCGGCTCCATTCGGTAAACGCGAAAATGAACCATTCATGTCCTGTACTGCCGCTCGCAAGCAATATAAAATAACACATGCGAATCTTCTGCTGCACATGCCGTCTCAGCATCTCAAATGTCATGTGTCGTCCCAGCTGCGTGCGCAAATCTTCACTCGTAATCGAGCCGACTTTTCGCCATCTCACCACCGGGATAAAATCGAGCAAATACTGTTGCACACTGGGATCGAGCGGCGTCAATGCTTCCTGCCAGCGCGCCATTTCTACGGGATCCCGCAAAAACAGGTAAAACGACGCGCCCGCACAGGTTTCGCAATCATTCAGAACCTCAAGCACCGTCGCATCATCCGAAGCAATTTCCGGATCAAATGACAGCAACGAATCCGGCAGTGATTTGGCGCGGTTGCCCACACTGTCCAAACGCAGAATCATTTCTTCATAATACAGATTCCGCTCGTTGTTCAGACGTGTTTCGTTATTCGTCTCAAAAATCTGCAGTAAAATCCGCGCCTGCGAGAAATCCCCATGCGAAAATTTCTGCTCTATCAGCCCCAGAACCAGCGATCCCTTCTCATTGACATCACCGGCACCATTAAAATAGCAGAACAACAGTTCGCGCAGCGCATTCAGTTCGCTCGGACTCAGATGCGCTCGCACCGGCAAATGCTCGTTCTCAATCAAAATCGACAGGAATGCACGGGCCGCAGCTCCATAGCCATTCGAAATGCCCATCTCGGACATCAGCATATTGGCAAGTACATCCAGCGCATCGATTTCCGCATCAGCCGGCTTGCTCTGCATTACATCATTATAATGTGAAGCAAATTGTGGACAGATTATATCGAGATAATGGCTCAGATAACCCTCGTCATCCGATGATACCTTGTTACCTCGCATCATCTTTTCCACTAAGCGTCCTAACATTTCAAACATCCCATCTGGATCCGCTGAAAAAAAACCTTAAACGCCCCCTCAAGGCAATCCGCCTTATCTAACACTGATAACGATTTGATACAAGATCAAAGGTGATGATTTGCGGTGCTATGCGTCTCGCATACGCACCGCCGGCGCCCGTCTATTGGCTCACGCCAATACGCCGGGCGACATTAGCCTTAATTGATCACTTTGCTGGTACAAGCCAAATAATTGCACAATTAATCCGTGACATCACCGTCCGAATCCGCTACAATTTTTTGGTAACAAAAGACGGGCATTTTCTTGCGATATGTGCCATCTCCCACACCCCCCTAAAAAGTTCTGCTGTACAAGTGTAGATATTTTGATAATCGATGATGGATCTACAGCTCAGAGCCTGGAGCAATCCTGAGACCACTCAGAGCTCAAAGCTCTAAGCTCTAAGCTCTAAGCTCTAAGCTCTAAGCTCTAAGCTCTAAGCTCTAAGCTCTAAGCTCTAAGCTCTAAGCTCTAATTTGTCGTTTCAGAAATACTTGTCCCCAAAATGACACTGCTGGCGGAGACTACGATGAACAAAAAAATGCGATGGTTATTATTAGGCATTTCGCTTTTCGCTGCATCCTGTTCCCTTGAAACGCCTGAACGCTGGGGAGACAGGTGCCCACCGGATGCGTCGCTGGGAACGCTCGAATACATCATAACTAACGGCACCAGATATTTTCCTGCATACGATGCTTTTGCCAGTGCCTTTTCGGGACAAATCTGCCCTGCCGACGCCGCGCACTGTTATCTCGACGACTATTCCAATTATTACTGCATGGCCAAATGTGTCGACGATAAAATCGCTATCAACGGCGAGTGTGTCGATCCAAAAAATGATGATCGCTATTGTGCTGCGGTTGAGAATGATGCCCAGAAAAAAGAAGTGACATCCAACGGCATTGATTGCGCAGCACAAAGCAAAAAATGCAAGGACAGCGAGTGTATGTGCGCATGTCAGGCCGCGAATGGACTTGAATGTCCGACGACACTTGAACACTGCGGAAAATGTAACCATCCATGTCCGGATCAGCATCCAGATGACCCCCATAGTATTCGTAATTCCTGCGAAGATGGCGTCTGTCACTATCGTTGTGAAAATGGATACAATAACGCTGGCACAGGTGATCAGCCAGTTTGTATCGAAACCGCCCCCCATAGCATCGTTGAGGAATGCGGAGACGGCGTCTGTCACTATCGTTGTGAAGAGAATTATGATAACTGCGGCACAAGTGTCCAGCCGGTTTGTATAGAAATCGCCTCGATGTCAGGAGATTCCCGGAATTGCGGAGGATGCAATATTCAGTGTGCACCTGAAGACAAATGCCTTGCCGGCAAATGTGTAGACAAGAATTGCACAGAGGATATGTGCATTTCTCCTGTAGCATCCGATAATCATTACGATTGTTATGCAGACACAGAACGATGCGGCAGCCAGTGCATTAATTGCAATGCATTGAATCACGTCGAAAGCAGCATGTGCAGGCAGAATCAATGCTGGATCGTATCGTGTGAAGACGGCTATCACAAATCGGCGTATGACAATATTTGCATGGATGATGATCTAACCGCATGTGGAGGCAATAACTGTTATAGCATGTATCCGCATCTTGCAGAAGGCAAATGCGAAGATGGCAGATGTATATTATCAGGCTGTGAGAGTGGATATCATGTTTATGAGGATGAATATGGCCCCAAATGTGAGGAAGATTCCCTGGAAAACTGTGGCGGACATGGTCGCGTTTGTTCAACATCTAATGTCGCCAATGCGCTCACAGTTGAGTGCCACAATGCAGTCTGTGTAGCGACCGCATGCAGGATGGAATCATTCTTAGGAATAACAACAACAGAACACATTTTATGTGACGGGAGATGTATTGAAAAAGATAAATTTGATCCCATGTCATGCAGTATTTGTACAGCATGTAAAGAATGTCAGACATGCAAACTACAAAAAATCACGTTTAATTCGGGGGGACTTTTTAGTAACTCATCCCACTACTACGTTCCGCTTTGTGTAACCGACAGCGAATACCACATTTATGGCGATGCATGTGAGGAAAATTCAGATCATAACTGCGGTTCGGAAAGGATAGATTGTACGGCATACGCTCAAACCTGCCAGGAAGGAAAATGCCAATAGTCCGGACGACCGCATATAAAACTGGTTGGTGCCACTGCTATTGCGAACTAAAATAAGCCCAGGCTGAATCGTGACGATAGAACTGGCCAGGTAGGTTAATGTGGTTGAAAGAATCCGCCAAATTGGTTATTAAGGCGCTCAACCCCGATGCTTCGGCATGTGATTTATGCATCGGGTAAACTTCGAGAGAGTAATCAAATATGAACACTTCTGAAATTGATTTCAGCATTGAGACGCTGGGTGCAACCAAAATTCAGTCGCCGCTTCATCTTTCGACGCGGTTAAACGATTTCGTTTCAAATTACGTCAAAGACGACGAGTATATCTTCTACAACATCGATCTTCAGCAGAGCTGCCCAAGGATTTCAGCCGAATTTGACAAATCGCGGCTGATGGAAAAGGCTGGTCCGCGTGAACTGCTGTATTTTGACCCCAAAAAAGTCTGCGCAGGTATCGTCACATGCGGTGGCCTTTGCCCTGGCCTTAACGACGTGATCCGTTCCATAGTGATGACGCTGTGGCATCAGTACGGCGTTCGCAATATCAACGGTATTCCCTTTGGTTACTGCGGCTTTTTGCCCGAATACGGCTATGAACCAATCAAACTGACGCCGCAGCTTGTGACCACCATTCATCAGCACGGCGGCTCATTGCTTGGCTCTTCTCGCGGCGGTTCAGATACGGTCGCCATTATGGATACCATCGAGCAGCTCAATTTGAACGTCTTATTTACCATCGGTGGTGACGGAACCCAGCGTGGCGCGCTGGCACTGCATGAAGAAGCCAAAAAACGTGGCCGAAAAATCAGCATCGTTGGCATTCCCAAAACCATCGACAACGACCTGAGTTTTGTACAGCGTTCTTTCGGCTTTGAAACGGCCGTTTCCCGCGCTGTTGAAGCCGTTTCTGCAGCCCACATTGAGGCCGAAAGCGCCATCAATGGCGTTGGCCTCGTCAAGGTAATGGGCCGCGAGTCTGGCTTTATTGCTGCGCATACTGCGCTCGCCTCAAGCGATGTGAACTATGTTTTGATTCCGGAAGTGCCTTTCGAGCTCGAAGGTGAAAATGGCCTTTGGGAACATCTCAAGGATCGACTTAACCGTCGCCATCATGCGGTTGTGCTCGTTGCCGAAGGCGCAGGACAAAATCTGCTCAAGGCTTCGAACGCAGTCGATGCCTCCGGAAACAAGGTGCTGTCGGATATCGGCGTTTTCCTCAAAACGAAATTCTCAGAATTGGCCAAACGCGACAATGTGATGCTCAATCTCAAATACATCGATCCGAGCTACATCATTCGTGCAAGCGCCGCCAATCCGAACGATTCAATTTACTGCTCGCGACTCGGTGCAAATGCCGTTCACGCCGCGATGAGCGGCCGTTCTGGGCTAATCGTTTCGATGGTTCACGATCGCTATGTCCATATCCCCATCAAGCTTTCTGTTGGCCGCCGCAATCTGGTCGATCCCGAAAGCGATTTGTGGCGTGATGTCGTCGTTCAAACCGGCCAGCCGCCTCTCATGATCAATCATAGAATCCTGTAATGCGCTGCAGTACCTTAGCCCCTTGATGGGGCGAGGGCACAGGGTAACTATTCTGCCCTATGCTCTTTTGACGGCTTGCGCCGTAAGCACATTATTTGTGCGGCTACGCGCCGCAGGC
>JAEEGL010966136.1_pt1 | contig 12006 bp, 14 predicted proteins | sample 9134231 | NCBI WGS metagenome assembly JAEEGL01 (sample SAMN16246548, study PRJNA631951) | gut metagenome | biome: gut microbiome; feature: rumen; material: fiber-attached | host: Bos | place: Iran: Karaj | collected 2018-10
ACCACATCAACAACTATCCAAGAGCTTCTTTAAACAACTGTACGCCATTCGCACTGGCGGAAATGTTAGTTGATAAGAAGCTCCTGGAAGTGCTCCAGTATCACAAGATCATGCCGGACGATGTGATACTGAAACCATCATTGTTAAAAAAGTAAATCACTAGAATTATAACAGAAATCAATCTGCAGGACTAAGTGCATACCTTTTTAAATATGCTGAGAAGTGACCGCTTAGTCTTGCAAAAAATCGGCCGGTTCTCTATTAAATGTGCCGTGAATACAGAAAAGCTACATGAAATTAGGCGTTTCAAGCAATAAAAAACGGCTATACCATGCAGTTACGCTTGCATTCGGTATAACCGTAGATTTCATGCATCTAGTTATTCAATTAACGAGGATGAGGCCAACCAGCCGTAAATTATTTAATTAAACGCATATTTCTCAGATTAAAAGCACACTTTTTTACAGGTGTTGCATTTAGTCTGAGAATTCTTTAATCAGTTTAATCCGGCATTTTTCTTAATGCTTTTCTTTAGCTCATAAGCCCCATCATCTGGCAGGAATATATATCCCTCATTCTCATAGAATTGCTGAACCGTCTGGTACTCGTCGCTACTTTGTGAGTATTTTTTTCCTTCATTATCGTACACATTAAGAGTCTGTACATATTGAGTGTCTTTATCTACATAGAAATATAACAGCTGACATCCTCTGCCATTTACTGCGGTCTCAGATCCATCTTGCCCTTTCAAAGTAAATGAAGTATCTGCTCCAGTTCTATAAATTATGCTGAGATTTTCAGAAGTGGTCCATGTAGTCCCTTCTGTATACAAGTAGCTAAGGCTTCCATCAGTTGACAAAAAGTACACGTAGTTAAAAGGATTTTCTCTATCTCCAAATTCAAAGCTTATCTCGCCACTGTTAGAATAAACAATGGATGAATCAATGGTTGTTGTTGAATCCCAATAATATCCGTAGGCAAAAATAATATGGAGCTTTCCATCTATATTTTTTAGAAGCATTTTAAGTCTGTATTGATATGGAGGTTCTAAATTTTTGCCTATCTTGGAATATATGAGTGTTACGCGATACTCATATTCTCCATCACAGCCCAAATCCACATACTCTGTTTCGATACCTTCTTTGTTACAGATAAACTCCCCCTCACCTGTTTTTTCCTCAAAAAGAGCTTCTATATCTGAAATGGAATAATCTTTTCCTGTTTCAAAATTCTTGTTAAAGGTAAGTCTTTCATCTGATATGGCAGCTGAGAAAACAGCTCTAGTATCGCCTTCTGAAAATCCTTCAAAGAGACTAAGGGTCTCTTTATCAATAAAGTATTTTCTCTGGTCAGAGCTTAAATCTAAATAGTTCTCTTTATCTGGATAATTATAGAAATCCTCACCAAGTTTATCTAAAGCATCGCTATCATACTCATTTATATCATTGAAGTCCTTCCCGGTAGTGTCTTTATAGTAGCGTGCAAGGGCTGATACATAATTTACTAAGAATTTACTGCTAGTTGGATTCATATACCATTTAATATAATTTTCAATTGTTTCTGGCCTGTTTAGAACACGAAGCTTTTTATTTTCGTCAAATTCGCTATTTCCAAGGTATTCTTCTATATCGGTTACTGTAATATCCTCATCAGGATGATCAAATTTATAAGCTAAGAGATAAGTATGTAATTTAACTTCTTGTACATGGGTATTATCCAAATAGAATTGCTCAATCTCGTCCATCGCAAAGGCTTTATTTTGACAGTAATACAAGTACGCCATACGATTTTCTTTTGACTCTTTCCTGTCTTGATAACATCTATAACAAAATACACCGCCGGCGATTATGATACTTACAATAAATAAAAAGACTATTACTTTTGCAACCTTCATAGCAACTTTCTCGGGAAAAAGCTTATCGATAAGGTCCACATATTCTTTTTCATCGTTATTTTTGCTCATATAAATTTTCTCCATTATACGTTTTGTTCAAAAAAAAATCAGCCATCATATTCTCTGATGGCTGGTGATTATTAGTAAGATAAAAATGAGCCTGCAACAGACCCCAGGACCATAGCCAGTATCAGCAAAAGAGCTATGGATGCAATGATCTTACTGTATTTCTTTAAATGCATTTATATCACTTCCTTTAACTTGTATATGTGTCGTAGATTTCAACATGGTCGTAGATGCACCTCCAGGAACTCCAGGCATCTGCTGTAACACAGATATAATGAGATCCATCGTTTGAAATCTGGTAACTTGCGCCGCAACAACCTGATTGTACTACAAAACCTGTCTTGGCGCCAACAACTTCTCCATGAGTATCCTTATCTTCAATACGTCTGATAAACCAGTTTGAAATTGTTATACCCTCTGGATGCTGTTCTGTAGCGGAAGTTGTATAGGTTCTTGCCTGTAATACATCGTGGCATAAAGCGTTCTCTTCTGCCGCCTTTAAGATCATGGCCATATCAACCAAAGTACAGTAATGATCCTCATCATAGATACCAATGCAATTAGTAAAATGAGCTGTGCGAGAAAGGCCAAGTTCTGATAATTTATCATTCATCATGTCTACAAAGGCTTCCTGAGAACCTGCCACATACTCAGCAAGGCACATTGCTGCATCACCACCACTTGGAAGGATTGTGCCATAGAGAAGATCTCTTACTGTAACGACTTCTCCAACCTGAAAGCCTACAGCACTACAATCTTTGCTATACACAAAATCTCCTATTGCCTGAGTCATTTCAAAAGTATCATCAAGATCTGTTATATGCTCGCAGGCAACTAAAAGAGTAAGAATCTTTGTCATAGAAGCTGGATTAATCCTGACGTTTCCATCCTTGGAGGCAACGGCAGTTCCATTATCTAGATTAACTAATAAGGCATAAGTACTCAGAACATTCTCACTGCTTATATAAGAGGTGTTTTCTGATAGCTCGACATTGTAGCCCTCAAAAAACGAAGAAGCATCCTCTGATCTTGCCATAAAAGGATTCTCTTCCTCTATTTCTACATCCTGCACAACTGTATCTACAATCTCAGATTCTACAGTATCTGAAGCCTCTACAGATGCTATTTCAGCAGCTTCTACTACGCTGCTATTCTTTGTTTTATGGTGAATTATGGCTGAAGAAATAAGCACTATTCCTAATACCACTGAGGATAAAAGAAGTGCCATTCGCCTTATGATTTCTTTTTTTCTTTTCTCTTTATATTCAGAAATAGACAGCCTACTGCCGTCTCTTTTTCTATAATTAACTTTATTTCCCAAAACAAAAACCACCCAACAAAAATGAAGTACTTTAAAATTGTAACATTTATGTAAAAGATTCATCAACCTATAATATGGACAAATTTGGAATCAAAATTTGTGCACACTGATAATTTAAATGATTATAAAACACTAAATACTGTGGTTATGGTACTTTTGTGTGATATACTTAAATCTATGAAAAACAATAATGGAAACGAAGAAAAATATTATACAGAGCAAGATAAGATAAATATCTTAAGGATGCGTGAGGTTCTTGATACACTTCCCAAATTCTGCAGGCAGTTCTTTAGGGGAATTGAGCCTACAACATCAGCAAGGACAAGGCTTGGATACGCCTATGATCTGAGAACTTTTTTTGAGTATCTTCATACCCAAAATCCGGCCCTTTCCAAAACTGATATTAAGGAATTTGAGATAGGACTTCTTGATCAGATACAGCGTGAAGATATTGAGGAATATCTTGAATACCTCTCTCTTTATGAGAAGGAGGATAAAGAGATCACTAACGCTGAGCAGGGCAAAAAGAGAAAAATGTCAGCGCTTCGGTCCATGTACAACTATTTCTATAAGGCAGAGCTTATTCAAAAGAATACACCAGAGCTTGTGAATATGCCAAAACTTCATGAGCATGAGATAATTCGCCTTGAACCCAATGAAGTTGCTACCCTCCTTGATCAGGTTGAAGCTGGGGAAAAGCTTACAAAAGCTCAATTGCGGTACCATAATAAGACTAAGCTAAGGGATGTAGCTCTATTGACACTTCTACTTGGTACTGGAATCCGAGTTTCTGAATGTGTAGGAATTGATCTTGATGATATTGATTTTGATACTAACGGCCTTAGGATTCATAGAAAAGGTGGATACAATACTATAGTGTATTTTCCTGATGAAGTTCGTACAGCACTCATAGACTACATTGAACAGAGAAAGGCTGTAATACCAGAAGAAGGCAGCGAAAATGCACTCTTTCTTTCTCTTCAGAATAAGAGAATTTCAGTTCGAGCCGTAGAAAAACTTGTAAAAAAATACGCTCAGAATGTCACTACTCTAAAAAAGATAACGCCACATAAGCTCAGAAGTACCTTTGGTACAAATCTATATCAGGAATCTGGCGATATATATCTTGTTGCAGATGTCCTTGGGCACAAAGATGTTAATACTACCCGTAAGCACTATGCAGCCCAGGAGGATGCAAACAGGCGAAAAGCTGCAAGAATGGTACACTTACGTGAGGATAATTAAAAACTAAAAAAATCTTGAGTAAATATACGGTTTACTCAAGATTTCTTTTTTACACTGCTTTATATGTTTTCTTAAATAGATTCTTCTCAACTATAAACATGTCGTGAAGATCATCCTGACTGACGCATAGATAGTCACCCTTTTGTCCTACCATGTATCTGTCCAGATCCCAATATGAGAAAAGTTTGGTGGTCTTGGTCAGTTTCTTGGCATAAATCCTGATATCATTGGTAGATTCACAGCTCTTGGCTATAGGGAGAAGTGATATGGATTTGCCTGTATCTGCGTTCTTGATTACAGGACTATAGTCAATATTAAGCTTAAACTTCTTCCTTGATTTCTTAAAGCTATTATTGAATTTTTCAAGGGAAATAGCCTTAACATTGCCTGTCATATCTATGATAAGGATAGTATTATCCTTGATCTCGACATTATTATCTCCATCAAGAGTTCTGATGATCGCCATATTTCCTGCAGGAATACTATCAGATGCTTCTACGTAACCAAGTGTGATCGATGATCTCTCATACTTGCTCATATGAGACACGTCAAGAGTTGCATTGCTAGCGTAGATAATCTCAGCATTTTCAAAATAGTCAGCCATTCTCTCCCTTATTATATTTGATATAGAGTGTTTAGCTGAATCATCATCAATCTCGATATAATCTGGATATTGCTTGATAATAAGTTCGTTCTTAAGAATTCCTCCGGCTTTTTCAGTATGTCCGCCTCCAGATCCTATCTTCTGAGCAAGGAAAGTTGCAAGTTCATCAGCCTTTGTTTCGTTGGAACAACTTCTTATTGAAAACTTAACACCAAAAGACAAAATACTATAAACAAGGCATACATCTATATTATCTACAGCAACAATGAAATCTCCAATTAACCCTAAAATATTAGGATCGCAAGGATCTGAGCGCAAAATAGCATATCTGTTTTCGGCATGGTATTCAAGGCCAAGCATTGCAACTCCGGCTATCTTCGCTTCTCTTAAAGTGAGGTTCATGTTCTTTAATTTCTGAATGAGGTTCTTGTCATAGTCAAGAGCTTCAACCATATCTCTATCAAGAGGGTGTGACATCTCGGAAAATGCATTGGTATCAGAATATAGACCATAATAAAGAGCTGTCGCAATATTCTTGTCGACAATGTCTTCGTCATTTTCAATCTTAAGTAGATTCCATATTACTGAGCAGCAACTTCCAAGGTTACTCCTCACTTCGTTGAGTTTGGGAAGGTTGACGTAGACCTGGTGATGGTCGATTATGGCGACCTCTTTGGCGGGGAATTTTCTTACATTACCCTCTCCGTATTGGCAATCAGTTAATAGGAGTAGATCTGGCTTATTCTTCAGGGTTGTCACAAATTCGATAGGAATCTTAAGCTCTTTGATAAGATAAACAAGGTTACTCTTACTGATCTTAAAATTACCAGAATAGATAAATCGAACCTTTTTATTATGTGCCAGAAAATATCTGTATAGCACGTATCCTGAACAGATAGCATCTGCATCAGGATTATCGTGACACTGGATAACTATGGACTTGAAGTTTAGTAATGCTGAAAGCTTCATAAAAAAAGTCTCCTTAACCATATTATTATATATCAGGAAGGAGACTTTTATAAACAGAAAATATAATTATTTGAAATAAATGAAATATTTTAGTAACTAAATCTGGGAAAATAAGAGCATTGAAGCAGATAAATTGCTGATAAAACTATTCATTCCCTATTTATATTCAGTTTCATAGTAGGGCAAAATAATACATTCTCCTGCGTTTACAACTGAATCTGTAGAGAGTTTGTTTATACTACAGATTTCTCCTACATAAGAGCCCAAATCCTCATAATGATCAGGATTGAAATGCTCTGAAGCTATACTCCATAAAGAATCTCCGGCATGAATAGTCACAGCTGTATAATATTTGAATTCTGGGGCGTAATCATCTGATTGCGCATCTGTAGAAATTGAATTATTTAAAAATATTAAAGAGAATAAAATGATTGCTACTAATAGTAAAAGCATTATGATCTGCTTCCTAAAAATGCGCTGCCTGCGTATCTTATTGGCTCTAATTCGAACTTCGCTCTTACTAAAATATCTGGGATCATTGTAAAGACTTGCTGCTGCATACATTGCACTACTCATCTCATCACCTCTCTAATAAAAAAAACGAACATTTGTTGCGAACGGTTGTTCTGATATAATAATATAAAACAAACATTTGTTTGTCAACAAAAATCGAACATATTTTCCGAACAAATATTTGCTTTTTGCAAATGCGAATGTTATACTAATTAAGAGATGTCGTGAGTTTCAACCGATTTAATAAATTTTTAGGAGGGTGCCAATGGAGAAAGGTAATATTTCTAAGAAACAACAGGAGATTCTTGATTATATCAAGGAGCAGACTCTGCAGAGAGGATTCCCTCCAGCTGTAAGAGATATATGCAAGGCTGTTAATCTTAAGTCTACATCTTCTGTACATTCTCATCTTGAGACCCTTGAGAAGAATGGATATATCAGACGAGATCCTACTAAACCCCGCGCTATTGAGATATGTGATGATGGCTTTAATATGGTCAGATCTGAAATTGTTAGTATTCCCGTTATTGGGCAGGTAGCAGCTGGACAGCCTATTCTTGCTGAGGAGAATATTGATTCATATATTCCTATTCCGGCAAGCATGTGTCCTAAGGGAGCCAATGCTTTCATCCTTAAGGTCAAGGGTGAATCAATGATCAATGCTGGAATCTTTGATGGGGACCAGATTTTTGTTGAGCAGTGTAATACTGCCAAGAATGGTGAACAGGTCGTAGCTCTTATTGACGATTCCGCTACTGTTAAGACATTTTACAAAGAAAAGGGACATATCAGACTTCAACCTGAAAATGACACTATGGATCCTATTATTGTAGATGATTGTCAGATTCTTGGTAAGGTGTTTGGTGTGATGAGATTTTATTGATTCTCATTATATGGTTTTGTTTAGTCGCATAAACATATATTACAAAATGCCGGGCTTTTCGAAGCTCGGCATTTGTTTTTACTGACTATATCATAGACAACCCAGCCCCAAGGTGTCCGTTTGGAAATGGACACCTTGGTTTTGATAATCTATTCCTGAAATATATTTATTTATCTAAATCTTCCTTGTCGATGACTTTTCCATCTCTCCAGATTCTCTCAAGATCGTAGAATAATCTGTTCTCATTGTCAAAAACGTGAACAATAATATCGCCAAAATCAAGTAAGATCCAATTTCCAGATTCATAACCTTCAACATTTTTGGTCATATGTCCGGCTCTTCCAAGTACTTCTTGTACATTGTCGGCCATAGCCTGAACCTGATTTATATTAGTACCGCCAGCAATTATGAAGTAGTCTGCAAGAGTTGAAATCTCGCTGATATCAAGAACCTTAACATCTTCTCCCTTTCTATCTTCAAGGGCGTCTACAGCCATGCTGGCCATTTTCTTCGAAACACTTAAATCTGCCATTAAATACCTCGCTTTAAAACAATCTTATTTGTAGTACTTTTTGTAATACTGATATGCATTATTTGTAGCTTCATCTACTTCCTTGCCTATTGTATCCAAATAGATCACAGAATCATGAAGTATATGAGCAAGACATCTGTCTATATCTGTAAATGCCTCTTTTCTGATAATATCCATCCCCTCTAGAGGCTTTCTATTGGGTTCTATAAAATCAGCGATGTAAACAATTTTCTCCAAAAGAGACATATCTTCTCTTCCAGTTGTATGCCATCTTATTGCATTCAGTATTTCTGTATCATACACGTCATATTTAGTTCTTGCAAGATACATTCCAACCTTGGCATGCAAAAGAGAATGATTTCTTTTCTCTACATCTGATATTTCAATGTTGTTCTTTTCGCATATTTTTATCTGTTCGTCATGACTCATGCATTTTGCACAATCATGAAGCATACCAGCTATAAGAGCTTTCTCAGCATCAGCCCCATGGGCAAAAGCCAAAGCCGCTGCGGTATAAGCTACTCCAAGGGTATGATCAAATCTATCTGGCTTAAGACTTTCCTGTAACTCTTTTCTTAATTTCTGTGAAATCTCAAGTGTTCTCATTTATATAACCCCTTTATACATATGTATTCAATGCATTTATCAGGTAGCATGTATCTTACAGATTTTCCACTCTTTATACGTTCTCTGATATCCGTAGCGGAAATATCAATACGATTAAAGGTCAAAAGTCTGATGTCTGCATTATATAAATCTTTAAGCTCACTTCTCTTTTTATCAAGGGCAGCTGTGTCATCCTCACGTCTGGTGGCTGCAAGGATAATACATGAGCCAAGTAGCTCTGGTGCCTTGTACCAGCTGTCAATACCAAGTACAGAATCAGCGCCAAGAATAAGATAAAGCTCATCTCCGGGATACATGTTTTTTAAGTCATTAATTGTATCTACGGTGTAGGAGCCGCCTTCTTTATCGATTTCAAGTCTGGAGCATGTAAAATAAGGGTTATCTTCTATGGCCATCTTGACCATTTGATAACGCTCTTCTGTTCCAGATACCTCTTTTCTGTTAGGCATATGAGCCAGATAATTGGGAATATAGATAACTCTGTCAAGCCCAAACTGTTCTCTGGCAGCTTCGCCTAATAGCAAATGTGCATTGTGAATAGGGTCAAATGTTCCTCCAAGTATACCAATCTTTCTGCATTCCATAGCCAGGCCTCCTTTTGGTATAAATAGGTGACAGTTTCATTTAAGCCTTCTTGCTAGCTTTAGGTAAAACAATCTTAGGATCATCCTTGAAAGGCTTGTAAAGCACAAATCTTCTACCTATAACCTGAACAAGTTCTGATCTTGTACGCTCAGATACTGTTCTGGCTACTTCATTGACATCCTCTAAGCAGTTCTTTAAAACTGTTATCTTAACAAGCTCATGAGTGTTAAAGGTTTCTGTTATAGCCTCTGTAACTTCTGGGCTTACACTTGATTTACCAATCTGAAAAACTGGCTCAAGATCAGATGCAAGGCTTTTTAAATATGCTCTTTGTTTACTAGTTAATGTCATTCTTCTTCATCCTCTTCAAAATCTCCAGGTGCTGTATCAGCATTTCTGTAATACTCAAAGCTAAAGCCGTACATGCGCACGGTATCGCCTTCCTGGATATGTAATTTCTCAAGTTCATCCAAAATGCCGTTGTCAGCCATGAACTTCTGGAAGAAAGCAAAGCCCTTCTCAGATTCAAGGTTGGTATAGCCCAGCATTTTCTCAATCTTAGGGCCTTCTACAACGTATTCCTTCTCTTCTGGATCATACTCTACTGTAAATGCATCATCTGCTGTTCTGGCCATTGTCTCAGGGAAGAATTCCTGATCAAATACAACAGGCTTTTCGTTAATCTCAGATAATACCTTACTAATATAGTATAACAGTTCCTGAATCCCTTGACCAGTAAGTGTGGAAGTAGCAAATACCTTAACTCCAAGAGGTTCATATTTGTCACGGATTTTCTGTATGATCTCGGCCTGTTCTCCCTCAGGAAGCATATCAATCTTATTGGCTGCAATAACCTGTGGCTTTTGAGTGATATCAGCGTTGTAATTTTTAAGCTCGTTATTGATAGCTTCGATATCCTCTAAAGGATCACGGCCCTCTGTTGAAGCTGCATCTACGACGTGGATCATTACTCTTGTTCTCTCTATGTGACGCAGAAACTCATGACCAAGACCAAGGCCTTCAGAAGCACCTTCTATAAGACCAGGAATATCAGCAACTACAAAGCCTCTTGCATCCTTAAGATCAACAACTCCAAGCATTGGAGAAAGAGTTGTGAAATGATAATTGGCAATCTTGGGCTTAGCATTTGAAACCTTGGACAGGAAAGTAGATTTTCCAACATTTGGAAAGCCTACTAGGCCTACATCAGCAATAACCTTAAGCTCTAGTAAAACTTCAAGTTCAAGGGCAGGCTGACCAGGCTGAGCATACTTAGGAGCCTGCATTGTAGAGGTTGCGTAATGCATGTTTCCATTTCCGCCTCTGCCACCCTTTAAGATGACCATTTCTTTGTTATCACCACTCATATCGGCAATAACCTGGCCGCTATTAGCTTCTTTTATTACAGTTCCCTCTGGAACCTTAATGACAAGATCCTGGCCATTTTTGCCATGGCAACGTCTCTTATTACCATCCTGACCATTCTCTGCCTTATATTTTCCACCATAATGAAAATCGGCAAGAGTGTTGATACCCTCATCGACTTTAAATATAATATCGCCGCCTTTACCGCCGTCTCCGCCGTCTGGGCCGCCGTTATTTACGAATTTTTCTCTTCTAAAGGAAATATGGCCATCGCCACCTTTCCCGCTAGATATAAATATCTTTGCTTTATCTACAAATACAGGCATATTACTCCTTTTTATATAGAAACACATAAGTTTGAAAAAGGGCTTCAAACAAACATGTTTGAAGCCCGATTAAACAAAAATAATTACTTATTCTCTACAGGATGAACGCTAGCCTGCTTTTTATCTCTGCCCTTGCGCTCAAATCTAAGAACACCATCAACAAGTGCATATAATGTATCATCGCTACCGATGCCTACATTTACACCAGGATGAATGTGTGTTCCACGCTGTCTGTATAAAATATTACCGGCCTTTACGAATTGTCCGTCAGCTCTTTTTGCTCCAAGTCTCTTGGATTCTGAATCTCTACCGTTCTTAGTAGATCCAACACCCTTCTTATGAGCAAAAAATTGAAGGTTCATATTCATCATGACTTATTCCCTCCTAAATTTAATGTTCAAAAATTTCTTACCATACTGTCTGAATATGCTGTCTACACCTAACTCAAAAGATTTAAGAAGAAGATCTGCATCATGAGAAGGATCATTCTCAAATCTAATCCTGATAAGACCCTGGTCTTCGTCCTGATCAACTATGATCTTGTCTTCCGTCAAAGAATCGATGGAATTAACAAGATTGATCGTAAGAACAGATACTGCAGCACAAACAATATCTTCGCCATACTCTGCGTAACCTGCGTGTCCATTGCATTCAATGCTCTTAAATGTATCATCAGATTTTTTTGTAATAGTTATAGTAGTCATGCTATTTAGACGTTTTCAATAATTACAGTGTGATCTTGTCAATCTTAACAAGTGTGAAAGGCTGTCTGTGACCATTCTTCTTGTGATAGCCAGTCTTTCTCTTGTACTTGTAAACAACAACCTTCTTAGCACGGCCCTGCTCAACAACTGTTGCGCTAACCTTAGCTGAGCTAACATCGCCAGCTACCTTAAGTGCCTTTCCGTCGTTTACTGCGATAACATTATCAAATGTTACCTCTTTTCCAGACTCGACATCAAGCTTCTCTACTCTGATCTCGTCGCCCTCGGAAACTTTGTACTGCTTACCACCAGTTACAATAATTGCGTACATAAGTTACCTCCTTCTTCAAAAAACTCGCTAACTTTGGCGGA
>JAEEGL011803063.1_pt1 | contig 12006 bp, 6 predicted proteins | sample 9134231 | NCBI WGS metagenome assembly JAEEGL01 (sample SAMN16246548, study PRJNA631951) | gut metagenome | biome: gut microbiome; feature: rumen; material: fiber-attached | host: Bos | place: Iran: Karaj | collected 2018-10
ATCCCCAATGAATAATTTATTTAAAACTTTTTATTAAGATTTATAAATTAATTTATTGAAAAATTAAATAATGATAAAATGAAAATGTATAAATTTATTAATTATTTAAATTATAAAAATAAAAATTCTTTTTTTATTTCCTAATAAATTTTCCTAACATTTTTTCCAAATCTTCTTCACTAATATTAGAAGCTTTTGCAAATTTTTCAAAATAATCTCCTAAAACAATGTCATTGAATTTATCGACATTAACAATATTTGAATTAAAAGAATTATAATTTTGTTCCCAATTAAAACTTCCAAAAATATAATTTAATTGTTTAGGATAACAATTAAAATCTCTTAAAATTTTCGTACATAATATTCCTTTAAATTTATTTTGGATTTGAAAAATATTATTTTTCTCTTTAATAACATAAAATTTATAATAAGTTAAATATTCTTCTAAAGGAGAAATACAATTAAAAAAGATTTTTTTTAAAATACTTAAATTATAATATTTTTGTTCAATTGGAGCTAAATCATGAAAATCAAGAGAAATATTAATAATAACTTCTAAATTTTCAGGATAAATAACATATTCTTTTTTTCTATTAAAAATTGGTTTAAAAGAAATATGATTAATATAATAATCTATGAAATCTTTATTAATAGGAATTAACTTTTCTTTTATTATTAATATATCATATCCAGAATGAATTACTTTTGAATTAATAAATTTTTTTAAAGATTCTAAAAAAATATCTTTTATTGAATTAAAAAATATATTAAATTTCGAATATTTATCATATAAAATTTCAAGATATTTAATATTTAATATTTTATCACTTTTATTATAAATTTCAATAAAATAATCTACTTTATTTTCATATTCACATAATAAGAAATAAATATAAAATATAAAATTACTATTATTTTTAATTTTATATACTTCATTCAGAAAAGAATATAATAAAACACGTTCATTTTTTTCATATAAAGATTTAATAATTTGTATAATACATTTATAATATTTATTCTCAAGAAATAATTGTGGATTATTTAAATAAAAATTTAAAAAATAAAAATATTGATGATCATCATTTAAATCAATTGGTTTATTAGGAAATTTTTTTTTTCTTAAATATGGATTTTCTATTTTTCTTTCTTGACATAAAATAATAATAATTTGATCAATTGAATCACATTTTTCTATATTTGAAAGTAAAATTATAAATTTTTCTTTTTCTGATTTTATATTTTTTTCTTCTATTATTTTTTCCTTATCTATTTCATTAATTGAATAATTATATAATAAATAATTTTTAGCAAATTTATTACTTCCAATTAAACTTTTCAGATATAGAGAATTAATTAAACTTGTTGAATTATCTAATTTAAAAGCAGATTTAATTAAATTTTTATTTAAATTATTATCTATAAATTCTTTATAGAATAATAAAGCTTTTTCTCTTTGTTTTTTTATTGAATATAATGAAAAATTAGAAAAATATTCTTTTTCATTCATGTCTTCTACCATATCATTATTATTATCTGGTATTGGATCCATTATTTTCAGAAAAATAATATAATATATAAAGACTAAAAAATAATATTTTCCCTTAAAATATATTAATCCTTAAAAATAAAAAAAATTGCAAAAAAGTTAAAAATACTTTTAAATAAATCTTTCTTATTAAAATAAAATATTTTTTGATGAGTGATATGCTTTCATAATTTTTTGATTTTAATTTTATAAATAACATAAAACATTATTTTAACACAATTATTTTTTATTTTGTAAAAAAAAATAAAATTAGATATAATCCTATAAAGAGTACCCGTTATTTTAATAAATTAATATAAATTAATGTTGTCATCAATATTAAAACTTATTTTTTTGTCACAATTAATAATATTATCTCTTGAAGGAGTAAAGGATTTTGAAGATTGTAAAATTTTAGTGAATGAAGTGAAAAATAAAACAAGAACAATAATGAGAACAGGAGGTGGAATATATGTAGTCGGATTTTATGCAGATGTAAGTTCATGGACAGATGGAAAAGAGCTAAGTTTTTATGTTGAAATGAGTGATGAAGATATATTAGATGGTAATACAGAAGAAGAAGTATTTTCAACTTATGCTTATTTTACTGATGAACCACCACATAGTGCATTTTTTGTTTGTTCAATTGAAACTGCTAGTAAAGTTCAATATAAATATTCTTTAAGTGGTTCTCAAGATATTTATGAAAAATTTAGATATAAAGTTACTAAAGAAAATAAAAAATATTTATTAGTTGCTGTTGAAACTACAAATGAAGGTGGATTTGAAAATAATGTTTATTTTTATTTAGGAAATGATGGACTTTCTAAAAAAACTCTTTTGATTATTATTATTGTTATAGTTGCTATTCTTGTGATTGCTGGTATAGTAGTACTTGTTTTATTCATAAGAAAGAAAAGGAAGAAAAAAACAAAAACTCAAAAACAACAACCAGTATATAATCAACAACAAGCATATAATCAACAACAAGTATATAATCAACAACAAATGTATAATCAGAATCAAGTATATAATCAACAACAAATGTATAATCAGAATCAAATGTATAATCAAAAAGGTCAAACTCAAGTATTATACAATGAATATGGACAACAGTATGTTAATAATGTTCAAGTTAATAATCAAGGTATTGCTCCTACAGATAATCTAGGAAATGTTCAATATGGACAATATGGTCAAGTTGCTCCTTATTCTGCCCAAGGTTATGCTTCTGGACAATAATTATTTTCAATATATATTTCTATCTTTTTGATACATGTAAATTAAAAAAAAATCAATATTAAAATTTTTTTTTAAATCTTACATATTCTTTGAAATTAAATAAATAAAAATAAATATGAATATTTTTATCTTAATATTCGAAAGAGTAAAAAATTATAAAATGATATAAATATAATCAAATTGTTAAAAATATTATGAAAAATGATACAATAATCAATATATTTATTAAATATCAAATATAAAATTATTATTTTAATAAAAAATTAATTATAAAAATTAAAAAACTAAACTACAATTTTAAAAAACATACCGAAAAAAAATATTATTTTAAAGTGTATGATCTTCAGGATTAATTTTAATTATTTTAGTAACACTAAGTATTTTTTTATAAAGTTTATTAATTCTAATTACAAGCATAAAAACCACAACAATCAAAAATAAAATTTCATAAATAAATTCAACAATAGAATTTAAAGTAAAAAGGAGAGTAATTTGATCCATAAAATAATCAATAGAAGGTATAAAAATAGTTTTTGTAATTTGAATTCTCATAGGTTTAAAAAATAAATAATTAAAATAAGCACTTTCATAAAAATCATCAGACAAAAAAAATTTTTCTCTATTATTTTCAGTTAATTTTGTAACAGACATCATTCCTCTATAAATTAAACCAAAAGCTCTTTGATTTTGAAAATTATAATCAGAAAAATTTAAAAATTTAGAAACTTCACAAACTTCAATTAATTTTTCAACAAAATTATCATTTGGGAAATCTTCTCTTATTTTAATAAAAACTTCATCTTTAACATTATTATAAAATTCCTCGCATGAATTTGATTTATTTTCAAATGAAAATAAAGTATTTTTTATCTTTTGTTCATTTGCTATAATTCTATAATAATTTTGTCCTTGTTTTAAAGCTTGAAGAGTATAAACTTCATTTTTATAATTTTTCATATCATTTATATTTGTTGTTGTATATAAACTTCTTTGATATAAAGAAAAAAATTGATATGCATTTAATTCAAATAATGCTGAATCATTTATTGTTTGAAATAATATTAAAGTCTTATCTAATTGATCTAACCATTTTATTAAAAATATCACAAACATCAACGATGATATCACAAAAGTTAATTGATATACTCTCTGAGAAAATACTGATATTGGAGTTTTACTTATTTCTGCTAATATTGTTTTTTTAATTTGTTGATTTTCTTTATTAGGAATTATTGATTCTTCATTTTGTTTTTTTTTAAGCATTAATTTATCATAATTTAAATAATTTTCATTTAATTCTTCTATAATTAATTTAGGATGAATTGAATATATATGAGTTAATATCCTTAAGTTATTTAATTTATTAATATAAACTTCATTGAATTTTTCATTTTGAACTTTTTTTCTTATATATTCATAAATATCAAATAGTACATTTTCAAAAATACTTAAATAAACAATAATTAATATAACTTCAATAATTTCAATTCCAAAATTAATTAAAAGAAATACTATAGTTAAATTAATATATTCATTTAATTGATCTTCTAATATTTGACTAAAATTAGTGGAAATAATTTCTAAATTTTCACAAACTTTTTCATAATTAAACATAATATTATATAATTCAATTCTCCAATCACTTTTTTCTATTTTGATAAAATTTAATAATTGTTTATTTGGAAAATCTAAAACAAAAAAAGGTTCATAAATATAATTATCATTATAACCTAAAACAGTGAAAGAATTAATTGTTGTTTTAAAGACATTTTCAAAGTCAGAATCAGTTTTTGAAAGAACTATACTTCCATTATCTAAAATATTTGTTATATCATATAAAAGGAAATGATTACTAAAAAGTTTATGAATTGATTTATCTTTTGTTTTATATAATTTGTGCCATAATTCATTTGTATTATTTATTTCATATTCTACATTATATCTATTTGATACATAAAAATATTTTATTATATCAAAAGAATATTTTACTAAATTTAAATTATATTTCTTATTATATTCTCTTAAATAATTTATACATTCAGTATGATTTTTTAAAATTAAACATGTAGCTCCTCTAAAAGAAGAAACTAAATAAAAATAAACTTTACTGACATTTCTAAAGACAGTTAAAATATTATAATTAAAAATTAAACTATTTTTCCTTTTTATTTTAATAAATAATTGAATCATAGTAAGAAAAAAAAGAATGAACATAAAAATAATAATAACTCTTTGATAAAAGTAAAATTTAATATTAACATTTTTAGCAGATTCAAATAAGCTTTTTCCTTTAATATTAAATTGAGAACTTCCATGTTTAAAAGTTGAAAAACTTTCACTTGAAACAGAAGATTCACCAACTGTTTTCATATCAATGAATAAACTATGACTACCATCATTAATTTGACTACCAATTAAATGATTTTCTTCTTTTAAATTTCCTTCTTCTCCATATTTATATATTTTATATTCTATATTATTTATTTTGAAAGAATAATCAAATTTTATTGCTTTTTCTTTTATATTATTTAATCTTAAGAAATCTTTTAATAAAATCATATTATTTCTACTTGAATTTGATGTATCCAAACCACATCCATAAAATAATTCTTTTTTTTCTATAATATATGATATTATTATATTTTGATATAATTTATATATTCCATCTATTATTATAATATTAAAATAATCATTTTGAACATTAACTCCAAACTTTAATTTAATTAAATTTATTAATTTTTTATCATATGGATTTCTTATTATTAATTTTATATTTTTTAAATTTTCTTCATCAATTATTGTTTTTTTTGTAGAATATAATATTCTTTTCAAATTATTTTTTTGATAATTTAATAAATCATTTGGAAATAAATCTGAAAAATTATGATTAATATATTTATGAAATTCTTTTCCACTTCTTAAAAAGGTCATTTTTCTTGAAAAAATATCAAATTTTAAAGTAAATTGCTTATTTAAATCATATAAATTTAATGTATCTTCTATATCTTGATAATGTTCTCTTAATTGAATTAAATCATTTTTATTTAAAGTTGAATTAAATAGTTCTTCATATATTAATGTACATATTGTTAATTGATAACGAATATCTTTTTTTGAATTTGATTTAAATACATTTGATAATTTTTTTTTCTTTAATTTATTTGATAATTCATTTATTTTAAATATTGTTTCTATTTTTATTTTACTTTTTTCTACTATAAATAATTCTTGTAATTGATGAATTAAATCAGAAGAGATTTTTATGAATTTATTTATTGTATTTACATCTTTTATTAATATTTTAATATTTAAAATTTCATTTTTATTTTTTTTTGATAAAACTTTATATATTAAAAATAAAGTTAAATATTGATAAATGTTTTTATTTTTAATAATAGGAAAACTTAAAGACACTAAAATATAAATTAATATTTTTTTATTTTCTTCTAAATTATTTATTTTATAAGAATTATAATCATCCATAAGTAATTTAATAATAAAAAAATAAGCATTATAATTTGATAAAGAAGATTCGTCATTATCAATTTCATAATTTTTGCATAATAAACATTTTTTATTACATTTTTTAAAATGATTTTTAAAAGAATTTATAAAATCTATTCTTCTTTCATAATTATCATGATAATAATAAAGAAAATAATAATAAATATTTAAATCACTATTAGGTTTTAAAACTGGTTTTGAAGGGTAACTATTAAAAATATAAATTAAAAAAAAACTATTTATTATTATACTGATTTTTAAAATAATAAAATGTAAAGAAAAAAAATCAAAATCATTTTCACATAAAATTGAAAGAAAAATAAAATATAAACTTAATTGTAGAGAAAAACGAAATAAATTTAAATTAGAATTTAATGTGTAATAAATAGGAGAAAATATTTTAATATAAATTACATAGAAAGTTAAAAATGATAAAAGAACAAACGATAAAGTAAAAATTAAATTTTTAATTGCTTGATTTAATAAAGAAAAAGAAATTAAGCATTTTAAAATTAATAAACATTCATCAAAAATTTGAGAAAAATAATCAAAAGGAATTTTCACAAATTTTGGAGTGAAAAAATCATTATGATAAAAATAAAAATGATATTCAGTATATCCAATAAAAATTGATAAAAATATAACTCCTAAAAAAAGATAATCTTTTTTAAATTTAGAATAAATAGCAAAATAAAAAATAGAAAATAATCTTAAATTAAGTAATTCATTATAATTGATATAAAAATTTGTTATTTTTGAATTACAAAAAATTTTAGGATAAAAAAAATTTAAAATCATATTAAGGATAATAAAGAATGTTATTATTATAAATAATAAATTATTATCTAGTTTTTCATATAAAAAATCAGCTAATAAATTTGAAGGAGAATATATTTTTATTTTTTCATTATTAAAGTCTATGTTCATTCCATCAATAATAGATAAATAAATGAATATATAATCTAATAAAAATAAAAATCCATGAATTTTTGAATCTTTTATTATATAATAATTCAAGTCAATATAATATTTATAATGATTACGATAATCCATTTTATTATAAACTTAAAAAAAACAAAATTATTATTTTAACAATTTCTGATTTTTATTTATAAAATTTGTGTTTATTTTTTTTTTGATGCAAGAAAAAAAATTTAATCTTTAAAAAATAAAAATTAAAAATATCAAAATATATTATTTTTATTATTTATCTAATACATGTAAAAATTTTAATTTTAAAATTAAAACCTAAAAATCTAAATATTAAGATTCTAAATTTAAATTTATATTAAAATGGTTTCTACTCCATTTATATTTTTATTACGGGAAACAAATAATTTATTATTTTTATAATTTTCTTGAGGTAAATAATCATAATCATCTTCTAATTCATTAGCTCGAGTTTTTCTTTTTTGAATGACAATACAAAATTTAATATATATAATAATAATAAAGAGAGCTAATGACAAAATTATTATTATAATTAAAGAATAAGAAATTGGAATATTATTATAATTAATTGTATAAACTCCAAAAAGTTTTTTCTCCCTGTCAAAAGAAATATGATATTTTTGAAAGAATATTTTTCCTAATGACCATGTTATAGAAGGAGGATCATGGAAAATAATCATGAAAAAGTATTTATTTTGAAAATGATAAAATAAATCTTTGTAATTGAAAGAAAAAGTATAATTCAAATTTTTATGATAAAAATTCAAAGAAGGGAATTTTTCAAAAGAAATATCATCATCACAAACAAAATAAGTATATAACAATTTAAAAGAAATTTCTTTACATTTTCCACTAGTGAAATATATATTAAAGTAATTTTTTAATATTTCATTTTTATAATTTTCACTCCCTTCAAAAAAATTATATTCATAAGCTAAAGAAGATAAAATTTTCTTATCAATTAAATTTCCATTTAAATAAACATCTAAACCAATATTCCATTGAATAGAAATATCATCAACTCCAATATAAGAAGTTTTAATATAATTTTCTATATTTTCATTATTTTCTATTTTAATATTATCTAAATAACTTCCTATAATAAATTCTCCTTCATTTTCATTATTATATTTTAAAGAAAATGAATAATCATTTATTAATTTTTTTTCCTTTAATAATGAAATTAAATTATATTTTTCTGCTAAATTTTTTTCATTTGGTGTTAATTTTAAACCAATGATTCCACTTAAATAAGCAGAACTTTTTCTTAAATCATTTGCAATAATAATAGTTAGATTTTCACATTTTTTATTATTTCCAAAATTAATATTTTCAGAAGCTAAAATAGCTTTTGTAAAGTCATATTTATAATATTTAAAAATAACATCTTCTATATAATTAAATGATGTAGAATTTAAATAATTAAATTTTATTATTGAACCATTAAAATTGTGACTTGTAATAAAAGAAGAATATTCTCTCATTTTAATAAACATTGGAATTGTTTGTTCTGGAGTTCCAATTTTTATTTCAAAATAAATTTTATTTTGATATAATTTCTCCATTAAATTTTCATTTGTTAGGTTTTCTGGTTTTAAGGTTTTGAATTTTAATATTATATTTGGAGATACTATATTCATTAAAGTTAAAAGAAGAAATATTAATATTTTTTTATTTTGATGTTTATTCATTTAGTCTGTTTTTTTAAAATATTTTTATTATTTTGATTTATTTATATAGTTATTTAGTATATTTTTTACGTTTATTTATTTTGAAATTATTGTTTTAAATTATAATCATTTTTCTTTGATGTATAATATAAATTTTAATTTATTATTTAAAAATTGAATAAATTAAAAAATAAGAAATAAACTCAAAAAAATTCATTATTTTTACAAATAATTTTTGTATATTAAAAAAAATATAATTGATGAATGAAGAATATATTATAATAGAATAGATTTAGGAACAATAAATTCAATACGAGCCCTTTATAAAGATAATAAAGCAAAAATAAATCCACTGAAATAGGATAGAGATTAATTCCTTTGAAATAATACATTTACAGAAAAAGAAATATTAATAGATGATGCTCATAAAAATGTAATGTCAAGATATGAAAATAAAGCTATATACAATGTAAAGAAATTAATTCGAAAAAAATTTTCATGTAAAGAAGCTCAAGATGATATTTATTCCTTTTATAATAGAACAAGAAAAAGAAAGAGATAAAAAGTTTAAGAGTAATAGAATATAATACTGGTTAAATAGATAAAAATTAACTCAAACAATATCAATAATGATATTAAGAAAAATAAAAAATATAAAAAAATTTTCATTGAATAAAATAGTAATAATAATACTTCCAACATATTTTAATGAAGAAAAAAAACAATTGAAACTGGAAGAATAGCAGGATTTCTATATATTAATTCCATTAATACTCCTGCTCTTTAATATTATATAATTAATAATAAAATATTATTAATATTTGTTTGATAAGGAGGAACTTTTGATATTTCTATTTTATATAAATAATATAATTAAAGTTTTATCTATTAAAGGAAAAGAACATTTAGGAGGTATTGATATTGATAATAAATTATATGAATATTATATGAATATATTTAAAAGAAGAAAATATTGATATTCTAATAAATATAAAGCAAAAATTAATTTTTGGACAAGTAAAAAAAGATTAATGATTTAAGAAAAACAGTGAAATATATATAAATTTATTGTCGAACATTTCTATAAAATTACAAAAGAAGAATTAGAAATATATGTAAAGATATATATGCCTTAAAGATGTAAAAAAAAATAAAGAAGATATTGATAATATTTTTTAGCAGGTAATTCATCAAGAATAAATATTCAAATTAATGAAGTTGTTACTTTAGGAACAGAAATTCTAACAGAAAAAGAAAGAAATAAATTTGAAAAAGTTATAAAAGAATATGGAGAAAGAATAAAAATTATACAATTGATTAATATAAATCCAATATCAATAGGATTATACGCTAATATTGAATAAAAAAAAATATTATAGAAATATTGATGTAAAAAGGAGAAAAGTTACCTTGTGAAAAGAAAGAAATTTTTATAATTTCTAAAGATAATCAAACTCAAGTTTCTTTTGATATTTATCAAGATGACAATTATTATCCAAAAGATAAAGAAAATAGGAGGATTTATCTAAAAAAGAAGAAATTAAAGTTGATGATTATATGAAATTAGATGAAAATGGGATTTTTATTGAGTAAGCTAAAGAAATTGGAAATAAACAGTTTAACAATTTTACTTTTAATAATATTTTAATTTATCTAAATTTAACAATTTAAAAATCAAAACAATTCAAAAAAATAATAATGATAAATAAATATTATTTTGTCTAATCTAAAAGTTTAGTCAAAATGAAACATTGAATCATTCTAAAATGTATAGTAAAATTGAAGAAATTAAAACCTATTTTATGAATAATAAAAATAAATAGATTAAAAGCAATAGAATATTTAGAAAAAAGTTCATCTTTATCACAAAGAAGTTTCATTAAAAGAGAAAATGAATATTTTATTTATAAAGCTAAAAAATCATTATATAAAAAACAAAAAATAAGTAAATCTGAATTTTTAAAAAGAAAAGAAAAATTAGCAAAAGTTTGTTTAGATAATTCATCTCGAAGTTCTTATAATTTATTAGATTGTTATATTGTGGGTAAAATTTATTGGGAAGGAATTGGAGTTGAAAAAGATATTCAAATTACATTTTTAATTTATAAAAAAGTAATATCAAGAAAATTATGTATTGGAGTATTGGATAAAAAAGAAAAAAATAAAATTGAATTATTCTTTAAAAGAATGCCGATATAAAAATAAATAATAAAGTTAAGAATGATACTTGTTGTATTTGTTATGATCTTAAAACTGATACAATGATATTTCCTTGTAAACATTATTTTGGTGGTGATTGTGTTAAAAAACTTGAAGAAAATGGGAAATGCCCTGTTTATAGAGGAGAAATTTTATAATTCAATGGAATCTTTAATTAAAATAAGTTATCACATTCCCTCTGAATTTTTTATTATGTCCTTGATTAATATTGACAATATTAATACCATTATTTTGTTTAATCTCCTTATTTCTTTTTTTCTTTATTGATTTTAAATTATATTTGATATTGATAAAATATTTGTGATTGTATTTGTTGATTCATATTTATTTGTATATTTTTCTAATAAGAATATCTTCTAAGATAACTAAAGAAAATAATAAAAATATAAAATTTATATATTAAGTTAGAAATAAGATTGATATATTTCCTTATTGTTATTAAACTCAGAATTAATAGTGGGTAGATTCATCAATATTCTGAAAAAATTGAAAATAACCAAAAAATAAATTAATAGAGATACTTAAACAAAAATAATTTTTGAGGCATTAGAAATTTGATTTTTTCGAATATTTATTAATTTAGAATAAAATAATTATTTTGAAAATATATTTTAGAATTAGAAATTATAATAAAATATTATTTAATTGAGTTTTTTAACAAATTCTTTATTAGAAAGTATTGATAAGAAAAAAATTATTGATACAATTGCTTTTATAGATAAAAAATCATATTAAAATAATAAAGAAATATCAAAAAATATTTAAACAATTTATTTATATTTTAAAAATAAAATAAGGAAAAAAAAAATATATCATTAAAAAATTTTGTTTGGAATTATAACCTTATAAAATAAAAAGTAAATCACCATATTATTTAATATTGAAAATTTATAG
>JAEEGL012031551.1_pt1 | contig 12006 bp, 12 predicted proteins | sample 9134231 | NCBI WGS metagenome assembly JAEEGL01 (sample SAMN16246548, study PRJNA631951) | gut metagenome | biome: gut microbiome; feature: rumen; material: fiber-attached | host: Bos | place: Iran: Karaj | collected 2018-10
CGCAGAGTGTTTACACCCCCGTTTCCGCGGGAGCATCCTGGGCCGATATAGCCATGCTTGTCTGGTGCCTCGGTATTGCCGCAATGCTCATTTACGCCGTCGTCACCTGCGTGCGGCTCCGCAGAGGATTGCTCGGCGCGGAAAAGGTCGGCAAAAACATATATGCTTCCGTAAACGTTGAATCTCCCTTCATATTCGGGATCATACGTCCTCGTATATACATTCCCGCCGGGCTCGAGGGCGAGACCCGCGAGCTTGCGCTGAGGCACGAAGAGTACCATATGAAGCGGCTGGACTACATCGCGAAGCCCTTTGCCTACCTGCTGCTCACTCTGCACTGGTTCAACCCTCTCTGCTGGCTCTCCTTCTTCCTCATGAACAGAGATATGGAGATGAGCTGCGATGAAAAGGTCCTCTCCGGGCTCGGCGGCTCGCGCAAGGAATACAGCTCCGCCCTTCTCGCGCTCGGCGAGGAAAAACGCTTCCCGAAGCCCAGCCCGCTGAATTTCGGCAGCTCTGACATAAAGACACGAATCAAGAATATCCTTCGCTGGAGCAGGCCGAAGACCGTAATCACGATCATAGCAATCATTATCTGCCTTGCGGCGCTGGCCGCCTGCGCCATGAATCCCAATCCGGCAAAGGTAGAGCTCGCGCCGGCGGGGGAAGGCGTTTCCGCCGCGCCTGAAAGCCCCGCTCCGTCTTCACTTGCAACTGAAACTGCCGCTCCCTCCTCCGGAGGCGGCGAAGCGCAGTCATCTCAGAGCGCGGCGCAGCCGCAGGATGCTTCCTCCGAAAAGGCCGTTTCGGAGCAGCCCCATCGGGAGGAAACGCATGTCGAGGAAGCGAATGCCGAGACCTCGGCCCCTGTTGCGGAGGTCATCGAGCCCGTTGAAACTCAGACTTCGGAGGAAATCCCGAATACTACCGCTCATGTCGAACCGGCCGTGCCTGCCGTACATGACGAACCTGCCGAACCCGCCGAGCCGGCCTCCCCCGATGCCTACGTTACTGCCGAGCCCTTCGCCGTATACGAAGGCTCGTTCGATTCCTACGAGGCGGCTATTGAAGACATACAGAGCGATCATATTGACGAAGTTACCGGCGGCACGCACCCGGGATGGTACATATCCCAAATCTGGGACGGCCCCGGCGTGCACCTTTTGATCGTATATGCAAGCGGCGCTCCGCACAGAGTATGCAGCGTTTTCATAGTCACGGATGAAGGGAACGTCTACGCCATGCCCATTCGGGAAGACGTCGGCGAATTCACACGTGCTACGCCTACCGATGGCGTCACCTTCTCGCCGGACGGCTCCGCCGTATCCTGGAGCCTTGAGTTTGACAGCTACGACGGCAACAACATGGATCCTCCGAGAGCCTACCACTACGCCGGCACGTACACCTATACGGCCGACATGAACATTCTGACCTTCTATACGTCCTTTCAGCCGCTGATTTGAAAACCTATAAACTGAAAAGGCGGACGGTAAAAACCGTCCGCCTTTTTGTTCTCCTATGTTGCAGTCCTTGCGAGTCCGCCTTTTCCGGTGTGCTTTTCCAGCACCTCCTTCAGCGCGCTCATGGAACCCGTGCGGCAGCGCTCGATCACCGCCTTTTGGCCCTTGAGCTCGCAGAGCGCCCCCTGCACCATCTTGTGGGACATGGCGTCCGTGAAAAAAATCACCAGATCCGGATTCCCGAGCTTGTTCTTTAACGACGCCGTTGGCTTTGTGAATATCTTTGCCCGGCACTTATAATCCTCACACATCGCCTTGTAGCGGTGCTCCATGCAGCTGTTGCCGCCCAGTATTACTACACTCATATTTCATCTCCTTTTTGGGTTTTGCTATATATTACCTTTTCCTGAAAACGCCCTTTCTTTCATACGGCTCCGAGCTCACGGAAAGTACCTTATAGCCCGTCTCCTCTATCGCGGCGCGCAGCTTCGCCTCGTCGAGCGGGGCCTCGCTGATAAGCTCGGCTCTCCCCTTTGTATGTGAGGAACTCACCTTTGCGCCTTCGAAGGTCCTTCTGAGCGCGTCGTTTATATGCGCCTGGCACATGGAGCACATCATGCCGTCTATTCCCACAACGGTCTTATGCATTTTGCTTCTCCTTTCTTATCCCTGCTTCCAAGCCGTATATCACTTCGGGGAGACGCAAAGCCTTGCGTCTCCCCGAGCTTTCATTTCTTATGGCAGGAGCCGCCCATCTGACAACAGCTGCAATTCCCTCCGCAGCAGGACTTTCCCTTTTTCCTGTCCCTGCGCATCACAGCTACTATGCCGGCGACCGCTCCGGCGAGCAGGAGGGCAACTATTATCGTCCCGAGATTGTTCATTATCCAGCTCATTTGACCGTCAGCTCCTTTGCCTTTGAAGATTCGTTATACCTTCAGCTTTTCCGTAAGCTTCGTCGCTTCCTTATACTTCTTTATGAAGAGCATGTAAACTATCACCGCGAGCACGGCGAGGGAAACTATCAGTCCTATTACGTTCACGTTTCCTGTAAACAGCCCGCCGAACTGAGTTATCATAAGAGCTATCGCATACGCGAACACGCACTGGTAGAGGATTGCGAACCATGTCCACTTGGCGTTGTTCATCTCACGCTTTATGGCACCGATGGCCGCGAAGCAGGGCGCGCACAGAAGGTTGAACACGAGGAACGAATAGCCGGTGATCGTCGTAAAGGCTCCGGCGAGAGTCTGGTATACAGAGCCGTCTCCGCCGCCGTAGAGGATGCCCATTGTGCCGACTATGTTCTCCTTGGCAACGAGGCCCGTGATGGAGGCCACCGTCGCCTGCCAGGTGCCCCAGCCGAGCGGCTTGAATATCCAGGCCAGCGCGCCGCCTATCGCCGCGAGGATGGACAGGTCGAGCTCTTCTTCGGAGAGCATGCGCAGCTTGCCGTCAACCACTCCGAAGTAGCTTGTGAACCAGACGATTATCGTGGAAAGCAGTATGATCGTGCCCGCCTTCTTGATGAAGGACCAGCCGCGCTCCCACATGGAACGCAGAACGTTGCCGAGAGTCGGCCAGTGGTATGCCGGCAGCTCCATAACGAACGGGGCAGGCTCGCCGGCGAACATCTTCGTCTTCTTGAGCATGATGCCGGATATCACTATCGCCGCCATGCCGATGAAATACGCGGAGGTGGATACCCAGGGGCTGCCTCCGAATATGGCGCCCGCTATCATCGCTATGAACGGCACCTTCGCGCCGCAGGGAATGAACGTGGTCGTCATTATCGTCATGCGGCGGTCGCGCTCGTTTTCTATGGTGCGCGAAGCCATGATCCCGGGAACGCCGCAGCCTACGCCTATAAGCATGGGTATGAACGATTTGCCGGAAAGGCCGAACTTGCGGAATATGCGGTCGAGAATAAACGCGATACGGGCCATATAGCCGCAGGCTTCCAGGAAAGCAAGCAGGAGGAACAAGACGAGCATCTGCGGAACGAAGCCGAGAACGGCTCCCACGCCTGCGACTATACCGTCAAGTATAAGGCCCTTGAGCCAGTCGGCTGCTCCTATCTTATCGAGGCCGCTCTCTATGAGCGCGGGGATGCCCGGCACCCACACGCCGTAGTCGGCGGGATCTGGTTCCTCAAAGCCCTTTTCTTCAAAGTATGAGACCGCCTCGCGGTAACTCACGCCCACAGTCGTCTCTTCGTCGGCGTCGTCGGGAACGGCGTCGAAATAGACCGTCATATCCGTATCGGCGAGGGTTTCATCGTCGACTACCGTTATCACGGCGCTTTCGCCGCCCTGTACGGCCTTCATTTCCGCGAGAGCTGCGTCAGCGTCAAAATCTTCTGCTTCGGTATCTATTTCATAGAAGGCGCTTACTGCGTTCATGGCGTCCCCGTATTTGCCGGATACCTCTTCATACCTGCTGCCGCCTATGCCGAAAAGATGCCAGCCGTCTCCGAACAGGCCGTCGTTCGCCCAGTCCGTCGCCGGGGCGCCTACGGCGACCATCGCTATCCAGTATACAAGGAACATCACTACGGCAAAGATCGGAAGGCCGAGCCAGCGGTTGGTGACCACCTTGTCTATCTTGTCGGACGCCGAAAGTCTGCCTGCGCTCTTTTTCTTATAGCATGCCTTGATGACCGATGCTATGTAAACGTAGCGCTCATTCGTGATTATGCTCTCCGCGTCGTCATCGAGCTCTGTTTCCGCTGCCTTTATGTCTTTCTCAACGTGCTCCGCGACGGCAGCGGGGATATTCAGCTTCTCGAGCACCTTGTCGTCGCGCTCGAAGACCTTTATCGCGTACCAGCGCTGCTGCTCCTCTGGCATCCCGTGAACTACCGCTTCCTCAATGTGCGCTATTGCGTGCTCGACCGGCCCGGAGAAGGTATGCTGCGGGACTGTTTTCCCGTTTTTCGCCGCGTCTATCGCGCACTCCGCCGCTTCCATGACGCCCGTGCCCTTCAGCGCCGATATCTCCACTACGCTGCACCCGAGCTGGCGGGAAAGCTCCGCAGTATCGATCTTATCGCCGTTTTTCTTTACGATATCCATCATGTTGATGGCAACGACTACCGGTATCCCGAGCTCCGTGAGCTGCGTTGTAAGATAAAGGTTTCGCTCCAGATTCGTTCCGTCGACGATATTGAGGATGGCATCCGGTCTTTCGCCGATCAGGTAATTTCTTGCCACCACTTCCTCCAACGTGTAAGGAGAAAGCGAATAAATGCCGGGTAGGTCTGTTATTATAACGCCGTCGTGCTTTTTGAGCTTGCCTTCCTTTTTTTCTACAGTGACGCCGGGCCAGTTGCCCACGAACTGATTTGAGCCCGTAAGCGCGTTGAACAGCGTCGTTTTGCCGCTGTTCGGGTTGCCGGCAAGCGCTATCCGCAAATCCATATCCATTTCCTTTCCGCAGCAAGTTAGCTTTGCCTAACCTGTATGCTTAAAAATACGGGGCCCTGCCCCGGGAAAAATGCCCTATTTTACCTCTATCATCTCAGCGTCCGCTTTGCGAAGAGAGAGCTCGTAGTTTCTGACTGTGATCTCCACCGGATCTCCAAGCGGAGCGACCTTGCGTACGTAGATCTCTGTTCCCTTTGTGATGCCCATATCCATTATCCTTCGCTTTACGGCTCCTTCTCCGTGAAGCCTGACAACGGTTACCGTCTCCCCGATTTGTACATTTTTCAACGTTTTCATGATCCTGTTCCTCCCGTTTTATACCATGATCCTGCGTGCAAGCTCATCGTTTATAGCTATTCTGGATTCCTTCACCTTTACGATGACGTTTCCGTTCAGCGCCATAATAAGGCTCACGCTGCCGCCGACCGTAAAGCCCAAATCCTCCAGATGCTTTTTGATCTCAGGGCTGCCACCTATTTTCTTGATAATGTTCTCTTCGCCTTCGACGGCCAGACTCAACGGCATCATAACGAGCGCCTCCTTTCGCCGCCGCATTTGGTTACCCTTAACTAACTCTCTTGCTTGATTATAGTTAGCTCCCGCTAACTTGTCAAGTCTTTTTTTCTCTTTTTCCTTTTCCGGCGCAGAAGGTTTTCGTTGTCGACCGTGCAAGCTTGACTATCCCGCCTGAAAAGTGTAAAATAGCGGTAATTCAGGAGTTCCAAGGAGGGATCGATATGCGCGAGTCCGGAGAAATGTATCTGGAAACCATCCTTATCCTCGGTAAGAGCAAAAACACTGTGCGCGCCATCGATGTTGCGGATGAGATGAACATCTCCAAGGCTTCGGTAAGCAGGGCTCTCAGCATACTCAAGCGCGAAGAGTGCATAATCGTAGACAACAACGGTCATATAGCCTTCACCGAAAAAGGCAGAAAGATAGCCGAGAAGATCTACGAGCGCCACGAGGTGCTCACCGAGATAATCATGGCCCTCGGAGTAGACCGGGAAACCGCCGCCGCGGACGCCTGCAAGATAGAGCACGACATAAGCGACAAGACATTTGAAGCCATGCGGAAGCACAGAGATACTTTTCTCCCTCAGATGAAGGGCAAATAATAAAGCGGCACATATCCGGGATATAAAACAAGCGCCGGCTCCTTGCGAGCCGGCGCTTGAATGTTTATTTATCAGTCTATGTCTTCCACGACGCTCGCAGGCGGCTGAGCGAGAACTCCGGGCTCTCTTGCAAGAGTCTTGAAGGTGCGCAGCACGCGGGAGAAATAGAAGCCGTCGCATATCCTCTCGTCGACAGTTACTATGTAATCCAGATAATGCACTTCCTTTTCCCCGTCGCCCGCCTTCCTCTTCGTTCCGAAGGCCACGAAGAACGGCACGTTCCCGAAATCATAAAGATGATGGTGCACGGGCCTTATGCCGAGCGAGCCGAGGTCCGTTATGACCATTGAACCGTGGAACGGGCTGAGATCGAGCAGCTTCTGAGGCAGAAGCCCGTAATAATCAAGAAGCTTGAGCACGCCGACGACAAAACGCAGGAACAGCCGCGGGCACTTCATGAAAACGTTCGCCGCCTTTTCGGTGCTGTTGTCCTCTTCGCCGTTTTTTATCTCGTCCACGGCGGCGTTAATGCGCTCGTAAACGTCATATACTGTATCCGTCGGCTCAAACTTGACCTTTATCATAGTCTCTCCGGATTCTATGTCGAGCCGTTTTTTTACTGCCATTATCACTTCGATATTGTTCCTGGCATATATCCTTTGCCCCTGTATGAAACGGTTGAGCGCCGGACGCTGGGATACCACTCTTATGTAAGCCGCTATCATTATATGGAGGATTCCGAAACCCTTGAGGCCCTCTTTGCGTTTTTCCTTTATGAATTCTTCCACCTTTGAAAGCTCGATGGAGTCCTCGTAAAAAATCGTCGCGTCTCCGCGGCTCTTCATGATAAACGGAGTGAAGGCGTTGAAGGGATCTATGCTTCTGAGTCTTCTGCCCTGCGGGAGATCTCCCCATTTTCTTTTCCTCTTTGCCATTTGACCCACCTCTTTCACTGAGTTAATATATTATCCCGAATCGCCGTTAAAATCAAGCTTTCCGTTGACTTTATTTCCCTGCGGAGATACAATAATAAAAACTCTTCCGGAGGTCTGCAATGGAACGCATAGATAAAATAAACTATTATCTTGACATCGCCGATTCCGTTCTTCGCCGCTCCACCTGCCTGCGCAGGAAATACGGGGCCATAATCGTAACGAACGACGAAATCATCTCCACCGGCTATAACGGCGCTCCGCGCGGAAGGGCAAACTGCAGCGATCTTGATTTCTGCGCGCGCGAAAAATACCATATCCCCAGCGGCGAACGTTATGAGCTGTGCCGCAGCGTACACGCCGAAGCCAACGCCATAATCTCCGCCTCACGCCGCGCCATGCTCGGCGGTACTCTGTACCTCGTCGGGCGCGACGCCAACACGAACGAGCTGCTTACGAATACTACCTCCTGCTCCATGTGCCGCCGCCAGATAATCAACTCCGGCATCGAGCGGGTCATAAGCCGCACCGGCCCCGATTCCTTCGTTATCACGAACGTCTCAGATTGGATAAGAGAAGACGATACAGTGCATCCCGAGCTTGAATAAAGCTAAAGGCGGCCCTTCCGGGCCGCCTGTTTTTGTCCCGACACCCCGCTGCGGGGCAGAAAAATCAGACCGCTGGTATGATGAATCTGAAAGCGTCGTGTACGGCTTCAAGCTCGATCCTGTCCGCCTCGCTTATTTCGCCGTCCGTGCAGAGCTTCATGGCGCCGTTTCTCGCCGTAATCACGGCGCGGCGGCATTTAAGCTCCGTAAGCGTTTTTTCTATATCCGGCTGCTGCATATGGGTGCCTTTTTTATAATGAGGAAACAGCTTTATGAAGCGCATCCTCGGGACGTTCTGCACTATATTCACGTCTATCATGCCGTCGTGCACGCTTGCGCCTGGATTGCTCTTTATCCCTCCGCCGCAGCACAGCCCGTTTGCCAGCGAGGTCAGCAGCAGAGCGCCGCTGTGCTTTTTTTCTCCGTCGAGCTCTATGTCGAGGTCGGCGCCTTTTTTCTTTATGAGCATCGCCACTACCGAAAGCAGATACGCCATTGAGCCCGTAATGAGCGGCAGCTTTTTCATCTCCGCCGTTTTGTCCGCCACGTTGCAGTCAAACCCTATGTTGAACATGTTGGCGCAGTAGCGGGTGCTCTCCTCCGGGCCGGCTGTCGCCGTATACTTTATCGCATCGCACGCGACCGTTTCTCCCTCGAGCTGTGCCTTCGCGTTCATAAAGTCCCCTGCTTCCGGGAAATTTCGGCAGAAATCGTTTCCCGTGCCGGTAGGCATAACTCCTATCGCCGCGTCCTGGCAGCCGTACGCGCCGTTGAGCACCTCGTTGAGAGTACCGTCGCCTCCGCAGGCTATGAGCCGCAGCTCCTCCCCCGCGTTCCGCCGGCAGTATTCCCTGGAAAAGGCCTCCGCGTCTCCCACGGATTTTGTAACGTATACCTCTGTCTGCCCTCCGAACTCTACGCCGGAGGCTCCTATGATATCTCTCGTTTCGCTCTCGCTTTTACCTTTTCCCGCCTTCGGGTTTATTATGAATACCGCCTTCATCGCCGCGCCTCCCATATCGGAGCTTCATGGTATGAGTATATTTCTTCCGGCTGCGTTGTGCAACAGTTTTTCGACAATTCCGGCAGTAAAAAAAAAACGGCCGCCCCCGAAAGAGGGCGGCCGCATAAGCGCCGGGTTTTCTTTTTACATGATGCCCTGCCAGGTCATGGCGTTTGCTACCTTGAGGAAGCCCGCGATATTCGCGCCTACCACGAGGTTGCCGCCGCCGTAGATATCGGCAGCTTCCTTGACGGACTTATAGATGTTGGCCATGATTCCCTTGAGCTTTTCGTCGACTTCGTCGAACTCCCAGGAGAGACGGATGCTGTTCTGCGTCATCTCGAGTCCGGAGGTCGCCACGCCGCCGGCGTTGCAGGCCTTGGACGGGCCGAAGAGAAGGCCGGCGTTCTGCAGGTAAGCTATGGCCTCGGGAGTGGAGCTCATGTTGGAGCCCTCGCAGACTGCCTGGCAGCCGCCGTCTACAAGCAGCTTGGCAGCGTCGAGCGTGACCTCGTTCTGGGTCGCGCAGGGCAGCGCCAGATCGCACTTTACGCTCCAGATACCTGCGCAGCCTTCGGTATAAGTGGCCGTGGGAACCTCTGCCGCGTATTCCTTAATGCGCTTGCGCTCAACTTCCTTCAGACGGCGGATAACGTCGAACTTGATGCCGTTGGGATCGTATACGTAACCGTTGGAGTCGCTCATCGCAACTACGTTCGCGCCGAACTCCTGCGCCTTCTGGCAGGCGTAGAGGGCAACGTTGCCGCTGCCGGAAACTACGACGCGCGCACCCTTCATGGTCTTGCCGTGGTCCTCAAGAAGCTCCTTGGCAAAGTAGCACAGGCCGTAGCCGGTAGCTTCCGTTCTGGCCTTGGAGCCGCCGGAATAGAGGGACTTGCCCGTGAGCACACCGACGTACTCGTTGGTTATCCTCTTGTACTGGCCGAACATATAGCCGACCTCTCTGCCGCCCACGCCGATATCGCCGGCCGGAACGTCAGTATCGGGCCCGATGTGCCTGAAGAGCTCCGTCATGAAGGCCTGGCAGAAACGCATGACCTCGCCCTCGGACTTGCCCTTCGGGTCGAAATCTGCGCCGCCCTTGCCGCCGCCCATGGGCAGGCCGGTAAGGCTGTTCTTGAATATCTGCTCAAAGCCGAGGAACTTGATTATGGATTCGTTTACGCTCGGATGGAAGCGGAGGCCGCCTTTATAAGGACCGATAGCGGAGTTGAACTGGATCCTGTAGCCGTTGTTTACCTGGACCTTGCCGCTGTCGTCTACCCACGCCACGCGGAACTTCACCGTGCGCTCGGGAACTACTATGCGCTCCCAGATGCCGGCCTTGATGAATTCCGGATGCTCTTCAAATGCGGGCGCGATGCTCTCCATGACCTCATATACGGCCTGGAGGAATTCGTCCTGCCCTTTGTTGCTCTCAGCGAGCTTGTCGTACACGCCGTGGAGATATGCTTTTACATTTTCAGATGCCATAAAAAACTCACCTTTCAATACTGGATTTTTCCAAAAGGCATTATATCGCAGGCATCCTTTTTTTGCAAGTTTTTTTTTGAGAATTGCAAAACGCGCGGCGATTTCTGTTAACAGGCACAAATTCGGCGGCCTTGCGGCCATATATATGTAACTATTTATCCAACAGCTTTCATAATCCGTTTTTTTAATAAGCTCTTTTCTTTTTTCTCTTTACAATTGAAAGAAAATATGTTAGAATACGCCGTTGCCAGTCCTCGGCTCAGTTCCGGGAGAAATGCCGCGTGTCACCGCGGGAAGTTCACCCTCCCCTACCGTGCCGAAGGATAATAATATGAAAGGTGGACATATCACAATGATCCAGAAAGAACAGAAAACAGCCGTTATCGAGGCCAACCGCACTCATCCGACCGACACCGGTTCTCCGGAAGTGCAGATCGCCATCCTCACCGAGCGCATCACTCAGCTCACCGAGCACCTTAAGGTGCACAAGAAGGATAATCACTCCCGCCGCGGTCTTCTTAAGATGGTCGGTAAGCGCCGCAGCCTTCTTGACTATCTCGCCAAGAAGGATATCGAGCGCTACAGAGCCTGCATAGCCAAGCTCGGCATCAGAAAGTAAGCTCCGAGGAAATACGGGGCGGCCTCATGGCCGCCCCTGTTTTCAAAATCAGCAAAAAGCACAGAAAAGATAAAAGGAGCCTCCGATACTCTTTAGCAGTTGAAAATGCGCCCGGTCCCGGGGCTTGTTTTCAAGTGCTAAAAGGTTCGGCAAGGGCTCCCGGAAGTGAAAGGAAGGAAAAAGATGATAATCAAAAAGAAAGAATTCCCCAACGAAAAGAAGTATTCTATCGATTTTGCCGGCCGTCCCCTTACTCTTGAAACGGGCAAGCTCGCAGAGCTCTGCAGTGCGTCCGTGCTCGTGCGTTACGGCGAGACCACGGTCCTTGCCACCGTCGCCGCCTCTCCGAGGCCCAAAGACGGCATAGACTACTTCCCTCTCTCCGTCGACTTTGAAGAAAAGCTTTATTCAGTAGGCCGCATCCCCGGCGGTTTCCTGCGCCGCGAGGGCAAGCCCTCCGAAAAGGGCACGCTCGCCAGCCGCCTTATCGACCGTCCCATGCGCCCGCTGTTCCCCTCAGATCTCAGAAACGACGTCGTCGTCACCTGCACGGTCCTCTCCGTAGATCGCGACTGCTCCGCTGAGATCGCCGCCATGATCGGCGCCTCCGCCGCCGTCGCCATCTCCGACGTTCCCTGGAACGGCCCCATCGCCGGCGTAGTAGTCGGCTGGGACGGCAGCAAGTATCTCTTCAACCCCACTGCCGCCGAGCGTGAGAACAATCTCATGACGGTCACCGTGGCCGCCACGATGCAGAAGGTAGTCATGATAGAAGCCGCCGCCAAGGAGATCCCCGAGGACGTCATGTTCAACGGCATCATGCAGGCGCACGAGCTGCTCAAGCCCATCCTCGGCCTCATCAACCAGATGGTCGAAGAGATCGGCAAGCCGAAGTTCACCTATGAGCACGCCGCTTTTGACGAGGAGCTTTTCAACGAGCTGCTCACCAACCACATCGGCCGCATAGAGTACTGCATGGATACGGACGATAAGAACGTCCGCGAGGAGCGCATAAACGAATTTGTAAACGAGGTCCACGAGAAATACGGCGAAGAGCATCCCGATATGGACAAGTACATGGAAGAGATCCTCTACCGCCTGCAGAAGCACGTTGTAAAGCACTGGCTGCTCGACGGCAAGCGCGTCGACGGCCGCGCCATGAACGAGATCCGTCCGCTCGCGGCAGAAGTCGGCGTTCTCCCCAGAGTACACGGCTCCGGACTCTTTACCCGCGGCCAGACCCAGGTAATGAGCATCGTCACTCTCGATACCCTCAACGCCGCCCAGAAGCTCGATACCATCTGGGAGGAGACCTCCAAGCGCTATATCCACCACTACAACTTCCCC
>JAEEGL012385723.1_pt1 | contig 12006 bp, 9 predicted proteins | sample 9134231 | NCBI WGS metagenome assembly JAEEGL01 (sample SAMN16246548, study PRJNA631951) | gut metagenome | biome: gut microbiome; feature: rumen; material: fiber-attached | host: Bos | place: Iran: Karaj | collected 2018-10
TAACTATGTCGGGTGTGATCTTCTGCATAGTCATGTTCCTTATGACATCGGTCATGATAGACAGGGCATGGTTCGGGATATCGCTTGTCAAGATATTCGGATACAATTCGCGTGAGGTTAAGAAACTTTACCTTGACGGTAACAGGTTCGTGGTGATCGTCGGAGCAATCATAAGCATTCCGATAGCCAAGAAACTGATAGACACTATTTTTCCGATATTCATACCGAATGTATGCTGTACCGTACATCTTGAATACAGATGGTATCACTATGTTATCCTTTTTGCGATGATACTTGTATTCTTCGATGTGATCAGTCTGATGCTTACCCGTAAGCTCAGCAGGATCACTCCTGCCGAGGTACTTAAGAACAGAGAATAACTAACGTGTAATTGCATTAAGTGTATCCGTATTTGCATTATCTGTACAGGGCTATGGAAAACCATAAAGCGTTCCTCTATTATATTCACAAAAGGAGGAACGCTTTTTTATGAAGAGTCATTATATTTTCACGATAATAGCAGTTTCGCTTGTGGTTATGTTCGGCAGCATACAGAATGTATTCGCGGCTGATATAAATGAAACAGAGGACCTTATAAGACAGTATCAACAGGAGACGAAGTGCAGGAACGTAAGTGTCGTCGTGTCTAAGAACGGAGAAACCGTATATTACGGCGATAGCGACAGCCTCTATCAGATTGGTTCGATGACAAAAGCGTTTACCGGTCTGGCGACGCAAAAACTGATAAATGAAGGGCTTATAGATGAAGACGGGATCATATCGGACTATATTCCGGGATTTGAAGCTTATTATGATAACGCCAGGGCAGATATCACCGTAAGACAGCTGCTGGAACAGAAGAGTGGATATACAAACAGCGAAAAGGATTATCCGTCTGCCACGGAGACGATGACCTTAAGCGAGTGGGCTGACAGCATATCAGGCCGGGAGTTAAACAGCAAGCCCGGAACGGAATATGCGTATTCCAATGTAAATTATAATCTGCTCGGTCTTATCATAGAAAACGTTACGGATATGTCCTATCGGGATTATATGGAACAGGAGATCCTTATCCCGTTGGGACTGAATAACACATATGTCGGGAACCCTTCAGATGACAGGATCGTGGAAGGTACAAGACTCGGATACCGCATTGTTCATGATTTCCCTATGGCGGTAAGAGAAGCTAGTATACCGGCCGGATATTTTTATTCCAATGCAAGCGATATGGGACGATGGATAGAGATATGGGCAGGGAGTCGTGATGAACCTGATAACCTTAAAGACCCTATAGAAAAGGTTAAGGCATACCTTAAGGAAGAAGGAGATTACTATTCAGGATGGGAGCTTTTTGCAGATGGTGTGATCGGCCATTCCGGAGGAACACCCAATTATTCTTCAAGGGTCGTTTTTGATGAAGAGAGTCAGACCGGGGTATGCGTATTGAGCAATCTGAATGTGGCGGCAACCACGGACAGCCTGTGTAACGGTATCTATGATATTGAAACAGGGAATGATCACCAAGGGCTTGCCGGGGATATATGGACAGTGTTTGACATTATCTTTACCTGCGTGACGGCAGCAGGCATCGTGCTTCTCCTTGTATCGTTATTTGCCTCAAAAAGATCTCTGCTCATTGCATTTGATGTGATCCTTGTTATACTTATGGTATCAGTGCTCATACTGTTTCCGATCATATTCGGAGCCGGTATGAAAGAAATAGTGTTCACATGGGCACCATGGAGTCTTTTGGGAGGACTTCTGACTGTTGCAGGAGTAATAGCAGTGACCACTGTCAGACTGTTTCGGGTAAAGCGATATGGAGATCATAAAAAGACAGGTAAAAGACAAGCCGTTGACGGTGACAATTGAATATCCGGAATACAATGATCTTGTGGCAGGACTGGTTAAGAAGATAAGCTCCATGGATATTGGTTTTAATGCCGAATCGGAAGGACGAAAGGTAAGGATAGGTCTTTCGGATGTGTATTATATTGAGAATGTGGAGCGTAAGCTGTTCATCTATACCGCGAATGATGTGTATCGCCTCGATTCTTCGATGGCGGAGATTGAGGAGATGACTGCGGATACCGGACTTGTAAGGATTTCCAGGACCTGCATCATGAATACGGATCATTTGAAGGAGGTAAGGCAGATAAAGAACAGCCGGCTTGAAGCCGTACTTGATAATGAAGAGATGCTGATCGTTTCAAGAAAATATTTAAAGGATATAAAAAGAGTTTTTCAAAAGGGATGAGTATGAGAAAAATAATGAAAGATACATGTATTCTGGCCGCATTGATGATACTGTCGGTGTTTACGATATCAATAATCTGGTCGGGGATAACAGAAGAGATAGGACTGGTCCTTAAACTGTTCGGACTGGCATTTATAATATCCGCAGCTAATTATCTGTTTGATGAGTATGTTTATGTATCGATAGTGATGAACTATGTGATCAAATATCTTGCGATCACAGCCATTGTGATGCTTTTCGGGTTTATCGCCGGATGGTTCTATCCGAGCAACTTCTGGATGGCATTTATCTATGTCGGCGTGGTACTGATATTAGCCTACTCGATTGACAGTTTCAGAGTGAAAAAGGACATCGCATTCATCAACTCGCAGATAGCGGACAGGGCGAGCACATTAAACCGATAAAAGTAAAACTCTTATACAGATCTGTTTCTACTTATCTGAGGCCGGGGAAAACTCGATCACATCCCGGTCATCTCCGGGGCCTGCAGCCTCGGGGATCACAGAGATTATCGCACGTGTGACAACTTCATATTTGGTCATCATATCATCGTGCTCTGCTCTTATGGTATCGATATCCTCGTTATTGGCGGCTGTTTCGAGCTTTAATGCCTGCGCTGACAGATCGGCGGCACCGATCATTTTGGAGGTACTCTTAAGTGAGTGCACATATACGCCGTAATCCTGCCAGTTCTCTTCAGCAAGACATCTGTTCAGATCCTCGGTCTTTTCCGCTTTTATAGTTGCATATTCCTTCAACAGACCGCGATATAATTCTTCGTTGTCTTTGCAATAGTGCAAACCGGTCTGGGGGTCAATTCCGGCAAGACGGAGAGTACCCCAGTCATCACTGACAGGTATGTCAACGGAAACAGTGTCGGTAACTTCTGCCACTGTCTTAATGACCTTATCTTCAGGCAAATGTCTTATCAGCATTTTCTCCAGAGAAGTACTGTCAATGGGTTTTGTTATATAGTCTGAGAAGCCCTCAGCAATGTATCTGTCTTTGGCACCCATGACTGCATCAGCCGTAAGACATATGACAGGGACTCTGTTGCTTGCGCTATAAGCATCGTCTCTTATGCGGTGCAAAGCTTCGGTTCCGTCCATTTCGGGCATACGCTGGTCCATTAGGATCAGATCATATAAGTTGGCTGCAGCCTTCCTTATAGCTTCTGCACCGGATGTTGCAGTATCGATCTTGATCTGAGTGCTCTTCAACAGATTAACAACTACAGTAAGATTGATCTTGGTGTCATCCACGACAAGGATATGTGCATTCGGAGCACGGAATGACTCGTGATATGCACCAACCTTGGGTGTATCCATACCCAGATGAGCCTGTATATTACCTATGGTTTTATCTGAAGATATGATCTTAACAGGGATCCTGACGGAAAAGACAGAGCCCTTGCCGTATGTGCTGTCCACATTTATGTTCCCGCCCATCATATCCAAAAGACGTTTTGTTATCGCCAGACCAAGCCCGGTCCCTTCGACGGTGCTGTTATGCTGCATCTCCAAACGTTCAAATTTGGTAAACAGTTTGTCTATGTCTTCCGGACGTATACCGATACCTGTATCTCTTACTACTGCCTTAAGGAGCAGAGTATCATCAGATGTCTTCTCACCGGATATCATGAACCTGACGGAACCTCTGTCGGTGTACTTGACCGCATTGTTAAGCAGATTGGTGAGTATCTGTCGTATCCTCACCTCATCACCGCTCAGTGCGTCGGGAAGAGAACTGTCTGCTTCAATGGAGAATTCCAGATCCTTATCCTGTGCTTTGAACAGAGTCATATTATTAAGATCCACTATAAGGGAACTGAGGCTGAACGGCGCATCTGCAATGTCTAAGCGTCCCGCCTCGATCTTGGAAAAGTCAAGAATATCATTGACTATGGCAAGGAGATTGTGTCCCGCCTTTCTTACGTCTTCCGAATATGTTCCGATATTATCAAGAGCCTTCCTGGCTGTCGGCACATCCAGAGAATCATTTTCTTCTGTCTGACTGTATTCACGCAGGATCATCTCATTCATGCCGAGGACTGCGTTGATAGGCGTCCTTATTTCGTGTGACATGTTGGCTAAGAAGTCACTCTTGGCATTGTTGGCGCTCTCAGCACGCATTTTTCCTTCTAAGAGTCTGCCCTGCATTCTGACAAAGGGTCTTACTGTCGTAAATGAGAGGAAAGCAGCGACCATTAGTGTGAAAAGCAATATCACAAAATGCCCGGAAATCGTGGAACGTGTCTGAGAAGATAACTGATCTTCATACCAGTCCTCGGAGAAGTCCACGGTGATTATTCCGGCAACTTTGCCTGATGAATCAAAGACAGGGCTGTATGCACTGTAAAACTCGCCCCATGCATCGGAATACGGAACCGTATCAACAGCTGCCGTTCCGTGACCCGCCTTATCGAGAGCTTCAGTGTATGTTACGCTGTCACCGTAGGCACCGGGATCGTTAGGGTCGGTATCCATTACGAACATATAACCGCCCTTACCGTCTTCCTTGATACTGTAGACATACTCCAGTTCGCCTACGTTATCCCTGAAGATAGTCAGAGTATTGTATATCTCATTGTATTCGGGACTGCCTATATCGTCTGAATCAATGGCTTTGAGTATATCACCGTTGATAGAACCGGAAGCACAGTTGGCGATATCAAGCATACGCTGATTGATAGCCCTTCGGATACCCATCTTGGCTCTGTAAACGGATACGGTGCAGAAAAGAATGCTCGATATGAGCAGGATGCACTCGACCAATATTATTATCTTGGTGGAAAGATTGTTTTTCGATGTCACGAATCATACTCCCGTTTTATATAAATAAGACAGGACTATATTATCGTAATAATGTGCATTTTTCAAGCCTTAAGACGATAATTCCCGTAAAAATCAATACGTATCAACGGCAGTCATATCCGGGTCTGAACGGTTGCTTATTATAGTGTAAATAGGTATACTGTAACAGACGGTGTTCGGGATGAACACTGTGATCTCCGTGGGCGACACGGATCAGCACGAACAAAAGTATTTATGAAGAGATTGTTGGTATATCTAAAAGAATACAGACTCGAATGTGTTTTGGCTCCTGCGTTTAAGATGCTGGAGGCATGCTTTGAACTGATCGTTCCGTTAGTGATCGCAAGTCTCATAGACAGGGGCATCACCTCTGGGGACAAATCTCACATATACCTTATGGTGGGCTGTCTGGGAGTTCTGGCGATAGTCGGGCTCACTGTATCGATAACCGCTCAGTATTTTGCAGCCAAAGCGGCCATAGGATTTGCCACCAAATTAAGGAGCGAACTCTTCAGACATCTTCTTAACCTTTCATATACGGAAGTTGACAAGGTCGGAACATCCACCATGATCACACGTATGACTTCCGATGTTAATCAGGCTCAGAACGGTGTCAATATGTTCCTGCGCCTGTTCCTTCGAAGCCCTTTTGTAGTGTTCGGTGCCATGATCATGGCATTTACCATAGACAGCCATATAGCCCTCATCTTTGTAGTGACCATAGCTGCACTGTATGCAGTGGTAGGGTTTATCATGCCGCGCAATATTTCGGCTCTTTCGACAGCCCCGGAAAGCCTTGATGAAGTCACCGGGGCGACGAGAGAAAGCTTAAACGGTGTGAGAGTAATAAGAGCTTTCAGGCTGGAGGCCGGTTCGGTTGCAGATTTCAGTAATAAGATAAGTACTCTTACCGGACGGCTTAAGAATGCGGGTCACATCTCGGCTCTTATGAATCCGCTCACCTATATATTGATCAATCTGGGTATAGTGGTTGTTATCTATTCCGGCGGATTAAGAGTGAGCGCAGGAGTTTTGAGCCAGGGCCAGGTAGTGGCTCTGTACAACTATATGTCGCAGATACTGGTGGAACTGGTAAAACTGGCCAATCTTGTAGTGACGCTCAACAGAGCCATGGCCGGCGGCAACCGTATCTCGGATGTATTCGATCTGAAGCCTTCGATGAAGGAAGGTCCCGGAGTGGATATGGGTGAAGATCCGGATGATGATGAGCTGGAGTCGGCCGTAGAAGAAGGCAAGATCGCTGTCAGTTTCAGAGACGTTTCATTCATATATTCAGGTGCATCCGAAGAGTCTCTTAAGGACATAAGCTTCACGGCATATAAGGGTCAGACCATCGGAATAATAGGCGGTACCGGAAGCGGCAAATCGACCGTGGCGAACCTTATCGCCCGTTTTTATGACACAACTGCCGGAGATGTATATCTCTTCGGTCATGACATTAAGGACTATACCTTTGATCAGATACATACACTGGTAGGATCTGTCATGCAGAAGGCGGTACTCTTTAAGGGTACGATCGCGGATAATCTGCGTATGGCTGCGACAGATGCCTCAGATGCAGACCTTACGGATGCTGTTGCAAAAGCACAGGCCTCTGAGGTTGTGTCAGCCAAGGGCGGATTGGATGCCGAGGTCGAACAAGGAGGACGAAACTTCTCCGGCGGCCAGAGACAGCGGTTGTCTATTGCCCGCACTCTTGCCATGAAGACTCCGATAGTGATCCTTGATGACAGTTCGTCAGCGCTTGACTATGCCACAGATTTAGCACTTCGCAGAGCCCTTAAGGAACTTCCGGCGGATACGACCGTATTCATAATCTCGCAGCGTACCTCATCAATTCAACATGCGGATCAGATACTGGTATTGGACGACGGAGAGCTTGTCGGCCTTGGTACGCATGAAGAACTGCTGGCAGGTAATGAACTCTATCAGGAGATACATAACAGTCAATTACACAAGTGATGAAAAAGAATGAGAATAACGTAAAACAGAATACGCTTAAGACTCTCGGCAGGTACTTAAAAAAGCACAGTATTCTTGTGGTACTGTCAATAGTTCTTGCGCTTGCATCGAGCCTGACCGCACTGTTCGTGCCGGTGCTTTTCGGTAAGGCGATCGACAGTATCCTGACAGATATGAGCGCTGTAGTGAAGTGCCTGATAAGAGTCGGGATCGTTGTGGGTGTGACTGCACTTATGCAATGGTTCATGGCGCTTGTCAACAATAAGGTGACCTATGAGATCACAGCCGATATCAGGAATGATGCCTATGAAAAGATTCAGAAGCTGCCGCTTTCTTATCTGGATGCGCATCCGACGGGTGAGATCGTGAGTCGTATGGTAGCAGATGTGGATACGCTGGCGGACGGACTGCTGATGGGATTCACGCAGGCATTTACAGGTATAGTAACGATAGTGGGTACTATATATTATATGTGGACACTGAGTCCCATGACTACGATAGTGGTAGTATGTGTGACACCCTTGTCACTGTGCGTTGCCAATTTCATAGCCAAATCCACACATGATATGTTTGTGACACAGTCTGTTACAAGAGGTGAGCAGACTGCACTTATAGATGAGATGATGGGTAACGCCAAAGTGATCAAGTCTTTCGGATATGAGGATGAGGCACTCGGCCGTTTCAATGAGATAAATGACAGACTGGCCGGATGTTCTCTTAAGGCTCTGTTCTTCTCATCGACCGTCAATCCCGCTACAAGATTTGTCAATTCCGTTGTTTATGCGCTGGTCGCACTGGTAGGTGCACTCAGAGTATTGGGCGGCCATATAACGGTCGGTTCCCTCTCTGCATTGCTTGCTTATGCCACACAGTATACCAAGCCGTTTAATGAGATATCAGGAGTAGTGACCGAACTTCAGAATGCCTTCGCATGTGCATCAAGGATATTTGCCATGATAGATGAAGAGGATGAGACTGATTCTGATATATATTGTTACGGTAAGAAAGCCACAAATGATGCAGAGAGCAAAGCATCGGACGATCCGGCCGGGAGAGCGGATACTGTCAGGGGTGATGTAGACATTGAAGCGGTCGATTTTTCATATGTAAAGGATAAGCCGCTTATAGAGAACTTCAATCTTAAGACTAAGCAGGGACAGATGGTAGCGATCGTCGGTCCTACGGGATGCGGTAAGACGACACTTATCAATCTCTTAATGCGTTTCTATGACATAGATGCAGGCAAGATCAGCATAGACGGCGGGGATATAGGGCTGATGACCAGACAGGAGCATAGGGCGAGATTCGGTATGGTGCTTCAGGATACATGGATCAAGCACGGCACGGTTCTTGACAATATTCGTATAGGCAGACCGGATGCTACGAGAGAGGAGTGTATCGAAGCGGCGAAGGAGGCTCATGCACACAGCTTCATAAAGAGACTGCCCGATGGGTATGATACGGTGCTTGCAGAAGACGGCGGGGACTTAAGTGTCGGACAGAAGCAGCTTCTGTGTATCACCAGAGTCATGCTCGCGCTGCCTCCGATACTCATATTGGATGAGGCTACATCAAGTATCGATACACGTACGGAGATCCGCATACAGAAGGCTTTCCATAAGATGATGAAAGGGCGTACGAGCTTTATTGTTGCGCACAGACTCTCTACCATCATGGATGCGGATATCATAGTAGTGATGAAGGACGGTCATATCTTAGAGCAGGGAGATCATGAATCTCTGCTTGCGAAGGGCGGTTTCTATAAGGAACTGTTCGAGGCTCAGTTTGCTCATTAAGCTGCGTGGAGGGGCGCTCGAATGAGAGATCTTTCGGGGCTTTAGAGTTCGCCCTGTGCGTGTATTATCTTAATAATTTATAAAATCTCAGAAATCGACCATTTTTCCCTTGCAAAAATACAAAAAGTGACTAAAATAAATAATTGTGCAGAGATTGTTAGCACTCTATGTCAATGAGTGATAACTGATAAAGAATTAGGTAAGGAGGCAGTAAGATGAACTTAGCACCATTAGGCGACAGAGTCGTATTAAAACAGTTACAGGCAGAAGAAACAACCAAATCCGGAATAGTTCTTCCCGGACAGAATAAGGAGAAGCCCCAGCAGGCAGAGGTCGTTGCAGTAGGCCCCGGCGGAATGGTAGACGGCAAAGAAGTAGCAATGCAGGTCAAGGTTGGCGATAACGTTATCTATTCCAAGTATTCAGGCACGGATGTGAAGATCGATGAGGAAGAGTACATCATCGTTAAGCAGTCCGATATTCTTGCAATAATCAAGTAATTCATTCAGGAGGATAAGAAAATGGCTAAAGAGATCAAATACGGTGATGACGCCAGAGCAGCTCTTGAGAGCGGCGTCAATCAGCTTGCGGATACAGTTAGGGTGACATTAGGACCTAAGGGTCGTAACGTAGTACTTGATAAGTCATACGGCGCACCCACTATCACCAACGACGGTGTGACCATCGCCAAGGAGATCGAGCTGGAGGATGCTTTTGAGAACATGGGCGCTCAGCTTGTAAAAGAGGTTGCAACTAAGACTAATGATGTAGCAGGTGACGGTACCACTACGGCGACCGTTCTTGCACAGGCAATGGTACATGAGGGTATCAAGAACCTCGCAGCAGGTGCTAACCCGATCATCCTTCGTAAGGGTATGAAGAAGGCTACGCAGTGTGCTGTTGATGCCATCGCTAAGATGAGTTCAAAGGTTAACGGCAAGGAGCACATCGCTCGTGTTGCTGCTATATCTGCAGGCGATGATGAGGTTGGACAGCTTGTTGCAGATGCTATGGAGAAGGTATCGAATGACGGTGTCATCACCATAGAAGAGTCAAAGACAATGCAGACAGAACTTGACCTCGTAGAAGGTATGCAGTTTGACAGAGGATATATCTCAGCTTACATGGCTACGGATATGGAGAAGATGGAAGCGATCCTTGACAATCCATATATCCTTATCACAGATAAGAAGCTTTCAAACATCCAGGAGATCTTACCCCTCCTTGAGCAGATCGTTCAGTCAGGATCTAAGCTCCTTATAATCGCTGAGGATGTTGAGGGTGAGGCACTTACAACACTTATCGTTAACAAGCTCCGCGGAACCTTTAATGTAGTTGCAGTTAAGGCTCCGGGCTATGGCGACAGACGTAAGGCTATGCTTGAGGATATCGCTATCCTTACAGGCGGTCAGGTTATATCATCAGAACTCGGTCTTGAACTTAAGGAAACTACTCTTGATCAGCTCGGACATGCAAAGTCAGTTAAGGTTGCCAAGGAGAACACCATCATCGTTGACGGCGAAGGCGACAAGAAGGCAATTGAAGCACGTATCGCGCAGATCAAGAAGCAGATCGAAGAGACTACATCTGATTTCGACAAAGAGAAGCTTCAGGAGAGACTTGCAAAACTTTCAGGCGGCGTAGGCGTTATCCGTGTGGGTGCGGCTACTGAGACTGAGATGAAGGAGAGGAAACTTCGTATAGAGGACGCTCTTGCAGCAACCAAGGCAGCTGTAGAAGAGGGTATCATCTTCGGCGGCGGCAGCGCATATATCCACGCAGCCAAAGAAGTTGAGAAAGCCTGCAAAGATCTTGAAGGAGATGAGAAGACAGGCGCAAATATCATTCTTAAGGCCCTTGAATCTCCTCTGTATTTCATAGCAGTAAATGCAGGTCAGGAAGGCAGCGTTATCGTCAATAAGGTTCGTGAGTCCAAGAAGGGCGTAGGTTATGATGCCCTTAAGGATGAGTATGTAGATATGGTATCCGCAGGTATCCTTGATCCTGCAAAGGTTACCAGAAGCGCTCTTCAGAATGCAACCAGCGTTGCAAGTACACTTCTGACCACCGAGTCAGTAGTAGCTACTATCAAAGAGCCCGAACCTCCGATGCCTGCAGGAGGCGCCGGAATGGGTGGAATGTACTAATCTGCGGGAATAATCATTCAATGATCACATACGATTCCTTACCGGGAACGCTCTCGCTCCCTTTCAGACGCAGCGGTGTCAGGTTCGTGGAATACCTCACCAGGCACCGGCGTCTTCTAGGGTCCCGGCATAGGAATGTATGTGATCATTTTATATAATGATTTATTTCCTCGATCAGTACGATATGTGGTAGAATAAAGCAATGAGCGTAGAACAGATCAATTCACTTTATCAAAAGAAAGATATTATATTCAGTTCAACGATGGGGTTGTGTGTGGTGTCGGATGTAACCAAGCTGTCAGCAGACAAGAATACTCCGCCGATCCCGTATTATGTACTGAAATCCTATTATGATAAGTCCCATGTGGCTTATATCCCCGTGGAAGGCCATGAAGTAGAACTCAGGGAGCCCATTACGGAAGCAGAGGCGTTAAAGGAGTTTGAAGCGCTTAAGGAGGCGTATACAGCCGACAAGGAGTATAAGCCTGATATGCTTAAAGCCGGGGAAGTTGCCTATGTCTATCGTAAGAGTATAGACGAACTGCTGAAGGAGGCAGGAGCGCCGGAGGAAGAAGAGGCATAAACAGTCCTGTAGAATGATGACAGGTTGAAGTGAGATCAGAAGAGAGAATACACATGGCCGAGACAGATGTCGATATCAATATGGAAGAGAAGGGGATCGGGGACGTTTCCCATAATATCGATATAGATGATGCAGCGCGTACATGGGCGTATGCTCTGTGCGAATGCGCGGGTGAGACTCCGGAATATGCTTCTGCTTTCTATGACAGGATCCGTAATTCTCTCGGTATATATGACGAATACAAATACTACATGATCCATCAGAATTTCAGGTGTGCATACAACATCGAGGGGATCACGATAGTAGATATCCTGGTATGGCAGATCGATCATTTCAAGGCGGGAATGGATACGTTAAGGCCTGAGAAAGAGAATCCTGACAGGCTTCTTCTTACGGCTTTCGTGACCATGCTTGATATGGAAGATCA